>OLPX01000780.1_pt1 | contig 26331 bp, 21 predicted proteins | sample 1672491 | NCBI WGS metagenome assembly OLPX01 (sample SAMEA3136692, study PRJEB25190) | human gut metagenome | biome: human gut; feature: human-associated habitat; material: faeces | place: Austria | collected 2013 | reverse complement strand
TTCACAAGTTCTTCTTTAAATGGTTTCGATCCACAGGCTCTTACGAGCCTGACCGGGTTATTGGAACAAAATACGGGTTGACTTTCCAGTTTCGATCCACAGGCTCTTACGAGCCTGACCCTATGGAAGAAGCTACTGCTTTAGTTCTTACAATGTTTCGATCCACAGGCTCTTACGAGCCTGACCCGTTTTATACTTATTGTTGCAAAATGGGTATGTCTGTTTCGATCCACAGGCTCTTACGAGCCTGACCATTACACATTTAAAAAAATAAAGGAAGACAAGCATGTTTCGATCCACAGGCTCTTACGAGCCTGACCGCGCAGAAACAGTTATTTTGTTGAAGTGGAAGACGTTTCGATCCACAGGCTCTTACGAGCCTGACCACTAATTTTAAAAAATGGACATGAAATTGAACTTGTTTCGATCCACAGGCTCTTACGAGCCTGACCTTTTGGGCTACGGCCTGCCAGATTGGAGCCTTGTGTTTCGATCCACAGGCTCTTACGAGCCTGACCGCATTAACCGATATATCAATATCGTCAGCAAAACTGTTTCGATCCACAGGCTCTTACGAGCCTGACCGAGTCGGAAGATTATCAAGTGTTACCCAGGTAAGGTTTCGATCCACAGGCTCTTACGAGCCTGACCGATAGACTACTTTCTGCGGTTCGTGGAATTGTGAGTTTCGATCCACAGGCTCTTACGAGCCTGACCGGACGTTTGCGGCCAGATGGCAGCAGGCGACTAATGTTTCGATCCACAGGCTCTTACGAGCCTGACCTGCAAGTGCTGTAAAGATACTTACCATAGTCAAGTTTCGATCCACAGGCTCTTACGAGCCTGACCAAACTGGAAATATAACTGGAAACAGAGAACATGGGTTTCGATCCACAGGCTCTTACGAGCCTGACCGTTGTCGATAACATCAAAAGGATACATAAAAGTGGTTTCGATCCACAGGCTCTTACGAGCCTGACCGTAACAGATGTTATTGGAGATAATCTTGTTCCCGTTTCGATCCACAGGCTCTTACGAGCCTGACCGCAAGGTTTGTCAGCATATCATACCAGTGTATATGTTTCGATCCACAGGCTCTTACGAGCCTGACCTTGATTTCTATCTGTATCCTTGTCACATCACAAAGGTTTCGATCCACAGGCTCTTACGAGCCTGACCCCAATCAATTCAACTGCGTCAACACTATTAACTTGTTTCGATCCACAGGCTCTTACGAGCCTGACCTTATAAGCATTAGGAACAAGAAGGAACTCAGGGGTTTCGATCCACAGGCTCTTACGAGCCTGACCAAAACGTTGGCATTGGTTACGCCATTTGCAGTTGGTTTCGATCCACAGGCTCTTACGAGCCTGACCCAGTGATACACAGCACATGATTATTGACGAATTTGTTTCGATCCACAGGCTCTTACGAGCCTGACCGGTAAATATTAAGAATGTGTGATGTTGTGAAGGGTGTTTCGATCCACAGGCTCTTACGAGCCTGACCCACCTTTCACTAGTAAAAATATAGGTGTTTCTATGTTTCGATCCACAGGCTCTTACGAGCCTGACCTTAAAGCTGAAATCTGTTCGTTGTATAGCTGTGTTTCGATCCACAGGCTCTTACGAGCCTGACCGTAGCTGGACTGGGCTGGTTCGCTTGCGAAGTACAGTTTCGATCCACAGGCTCTTACGAGCCTGACCCTTGAAGCAATCTTCTATCCGGGCCAGATTATGGTTTCGATCCACAGGCTCTTACGAGCCTGACCGTAAAATTGTAGAAGTTATCAAAAATCATGAACGTTTCGATCCACAGGCTCTTACGAGCCTGACCATTTCTTGGGGTGCAACGTTTTTGATTCATTCTTTGTTTCGATCCACAGGCTCTTACGAGCCTGACCAATAAACAGTGCATTATTAGCGAAAGGTGAAACAGTTTCGATCCACAGGCTCTTACGAGCCTGACCCGCCATCGCTGAATACCTGTTTAATGCGATTCATTGTTTCGATCCACAGGCTCTTACGAGCCTGACCTGGATTTACCGAGACTTCGTGAACTGTTCGCAAATGTTTCGATCCACAGGCTCTTACGAGCCTGACCAACTTTTCTGAATATTGATATGTTAATTATTGACGTTTCGATCCACAGGCTCTTACGAGCCTGACCCATTTTATTCTTCCTCCATTTCTTCTAACTCATCGTTTCGATCCACAGGCTCTTACGAGCCTGACCCGGGTTGGTGAATTTAACGCTTAATGCAAAGATGTTTCGATCCACAGGCTCTTACGAGCCTGACCACCTTTCACTAGTAAAAATATAGGGGTTTCTATGTTTCGATCCACAGGCTCTTACGAGCCTGACCACAATAACCTGCCAGAATATATTCAGCGGATGATTGTTTCGATCCACAGGCTCTTACGAGCCTGACCTTTGTCAAGCAAAGTGTTATAATTAGTACAGAAGGGTTTCGATCCACAGGCTCTTACGAGCCTGACCCTTTAAAGCTGAAATCTGTTCGTTGTATAACTGCGTTTCGATCCACAGGCTCTTACGAGCCTGACCCATTTCCCCGTTACCTCTTGCCACACTGGTATGGTTTCGATCCACAGGCTCTTACGAGCCTGACCAAGATTAAAGGAATTTCTAATCAGTACGAGTTCCAGTTTCGATCCACAGGCTCTTACGAGCCTGACCGGTATTTTGATTATACGATTCAGAACAGTTTTGTTGTTTCGATCCACAGGCTCTTACGAGCCTGACCAGCACTGACAAGAAGGAACGGTTGGTAACTGACGTTTCGATCCACAGGCTCTTACGAGCCTGACCTTTTTAATGGGCTTGCACTGTAGAATCTGACATGTTTCGATCCACAGGCTCTTACGAGCCTGACCCCCAGCAGCAATCCCGCCATTGTGGTAAAAAGGAGTTTCGATCCACAGGCTCTTACGAGCCTGACCAAAACGGAAGGAGCTAAAAACAATGAGAAAGAAATGTTTCGATCCACAGGCTCTTACGAGCCTGACCAACTTCTACAACTTTACAGAACTTTACAATGGAGTTTCGATCCACAGGCTCTTACGAGCCTGACCCATTGATAATGATGCGTCTGAATATAGGGAAGGTGTTTCGATCCACAGGCTCTTACGAGCCTGACCTTACAGCTTTAAGTAATGCTTCATCTGTTTTGTAGTTTCGATCCACAGGCTCTTACGAGCCTGACCGAACAGAAAAGCCTTCACAGCAAGGTGAAGGCGGTTTCGATCCACAGGCTCTTACGAGCCTGACCCAACGCCGGTATAACCCCACCGGCCGGAAGATGTGTTTCGATCCACAGGCTCTTACGAGCCTGACCCGGCATGATTTGTTTTGCCCTTGTCTCGACGTCTGTTTCGATCCACAGGCTCTTACGAGCCTGACCCAGGACGCTTTGGGAATGATATAATTTATTCGTGTTTCGATCCACAGGCTCTTACGAGCCTGACCGAACTGGACGCCGAGTTAAAACAAGAGGCCCAGGTTTCGATCCACAGGCTCTTACGAGCCTGACCGCAATGATTATGGACAGGGTGACAAGCAGAAATAGTTTCGATCCACAGGCTCTTACGAGCCTGACCACGCAAAGACTACAAGCGGCGCCGCACCGGTTAAGGGTTTCGATCCACAGGCTCTTACGAGCCTGACCCTGTCCTATCCAGGCAAAACGGGGCAAGGAGAGTGTTTCGATCCACAGGCTCTTACGAGCCTGACCATAGTATGGCCTGGTCGTATGGACCGGTGCCAGAAGTTTCGATCCACAGGCTCTTACGAGCCTGACCATACAAGCAGCTTAAAGGTGACAAGCAGAAATAGTTTCGATCCACAGGCTCTTACGAGCCTGACCACGTATCCGAAAGATGGGACCATGTTGCGCATGGTTTCGATCCACAGGCTCTTACGAGCCTGACCAGCAAAAATTCATGGTTTTAGAGTGTTTTTTACATTACTTTTTATTCAAATCATCCAAATATGATATTTAATTTTATCTCTAAACCAGAATCCCCTCCAATTTACACCAAAATCCAGGTGCGAACCTCCCACAGAATTCATGTTCACTTCGGGTTCGCACTGATAAGGCAAGACATCTTCCCTGCGGTTCTTTTATAAAATTAAAGGTTCATCCACCTGTATTCCGCGCCGCACGCCAAAATGCTCAACCTTACCGCTATAATGATTACCTAGAGAGTAAAAACGCAGACTGTCTTTTTCTTCGTCAATTTCTTTCATCAGAAGATGTTTTAGCTTCACATATTGCGTTGCATCCACCTGACATTCAAAAACAGAGTTCTGTACCCGTGTGCCATAATTTACGCATTGCTTGGCTACGCGCCTTAAACGGCGGGCCCCTGCGGCTTCTGTAATGTTAATATCATAGGTTATAAGAACGAGCAAATCCATCACCTCATTTCCATAAGAACGGGGGATAGGCGTCCAAATCTCCCCGCAGATGCCTGGACAAGAGCATGGCCTGTGAAAAAGCAACCATACCCCATTGAATCTTTTCTTTCAGGTAAGGATGCATGATCGTCTCCTGCTTGCGTTTTTGCCAGGCCGACAGGAAGGTTTTTCTCGCATCATCTGTCATAAAAACAGCACCATTCTCTTTCCTTTGAAAATCTTTTTCCGTAAAAATGCCGAGATTGATCTGCGTAATTACAAATCGATCTGCCAACGGCGCCCGCAATTCTTCAAGCAAATCAAGTGCTAAGGACGCACGCCCCGGACGCACTGTATGGAGGAATCCTACCGCCGGATCTAACCCGACCGTTTCCAGAGCACCTGCAATCTCGTTTCCCAGCAAAGTGTACGAAAAGGAGAGCATCGCATTCACCGGATCCAGCGGCGGACGACGGGTTCTGCCATCAAAAATAAATACATCCTCATTCCGCAGAATCATCTGCGAAAAGACTCCGAAATATGCTTTCGCAGCAATCCCTTCAATTCCCATCAGTTCACTCCGGTTTTTGCCTTTCTCCAAATCACTCAGAGAACTGCACATCTGAGTTATGGCACTATTGATCTTCTCTTGCTCAATCCGCATGGGATGATCACGTTTCACCCTCTCAAGGCTCCACCGACCATTATAAATTTTCCCAAGCAAGAATGATTTAGCAATTGCAAGAGACTGCATTTCATCTGCCGCTCTAAAATACTGTGTCTCCCGAAGCAGCACATTACCGCTCACTGGTCCGGAAATTCTGGAAAGGAACCGGCCATGCTGCGTCAGAAAGCAAAGGCCGATCCCCCTTTCTGCACAAGCTCCCATCAACGCGGGACTAGCGCCTCTGTAACCGAAGCAGACCACACTTTCAAGATTATGCAGAGGAACCCGGCCCAGCTCACTTTGTTCCTGCAGCAGTACGATATTCTCTCCATCCAGCGACAGATATACATCCGGCGTCGTGACATATAAAGTATTCAGTAACTTCTTCATTCCTCATCCTCCCCGTGGAACGCCCTGCGGATATATTCCGATGCCGAAACCTGTTTCATCAGTTTGGGCTGACAAATTTCTACAAGAGAACAACTTTTGCAGGCTTTTCCCATCTTTGCCTTGGGCGTGCGGCCATCTAACATCAACCTATGCATCTCCGCCACAGACTCCTTCACTCTTTGCCGCAATTCCCCTGTTAAGATAAGGCGCTGCCGGCGTTTTATCTTTCCATAGTACAACGCAGCCTCCGGAATATCCGTGACGAACATTTCTTCCAGACACATCGCCTGTGCACATAGCTGCAGCGCATCCGCTCCCTGCAAATCCGGCTGGCCCAGCTTGTATTCTACAGGATACAGCCTCCAACGGCCATTCCTTCCCTGAATCGTGACTCCTCCCTCATCCTTATATAATTCCACCATGTCACATACACCGGTAATTCTCAGCTCCTGGGAGCGGACAGGCATCCCGCGGGACAAAAGAACGGAGCCTCTCGCTTCCGTAAAACCGTCATCATGCACCCGTTCATGCATATAATGTCCCTCTAACGTGAGCGCATTTTCTTCCCATAGCTGTTCAATATGAACCAGAGCCCAGCGCCTGCGGCAAAACTGAAAATGTTTTAATCCTGAAATCATCAAAAAATCCGAATCATCATTCGCCATCCAAAACCTCCGGAACCAGGCCCTCCAAATCCTCTGTATTTACCGAAACATTGCCCTCTGCGTCACAGGAAACCCGCAGCGTCCGATGCACCTTAGCCGATGAATACTGGCCACTGGCGCAGTTATGTTTCCACCATATCAGCTTCACTACCTCCATACTGCCGGCCGGACGGGCTGAAGTCTCATCGTTACGGAATAAAGTTCTAAGCGCCTCCTTTAAAGCCTCCCCATCTTCTTCGCTGAAACCGGTCTTATCCGCAAGCTGGACATTGACCGCACCGTAGGTAACATAAACGCCAAAATCTACGCGGTGTTTCATTCCCATGGTGTCCGGCCCCTTTTTATCCGGATCCTTCCCAGTCTCAAGATTCACCGATTTCGTAATTTGGGAGCTGGTAATATTAACCGGTCCTTTGCTGAAAGCAGGCTGAATGCTGACAGGACCGCGAATACCGATTGATACGGCATCCGATTCCTCTTCCTCTTTTTTCCCTTTTTTAAATGCAAAAACCTGTCCAAATGCTCTCACATCATACCATGTTTCGCACGCCTGTCTGGCATAATCCTCTCGTGTCTTCTTCCCTGCCTTCATCTCTTTCACACACGCTGCCAACGCAGGTTCATTGTCTGCTCTATCCTTTAAAGATCGAAACGTATCCCCTTCCCTGCGGCGCTCATCAGACTGAACAAAAATATTCTGCCCTTCGTCCAGCAACCGGTTGCGAAGTTTACGCTTCAGGCAAACATCTGACACTTCTCCCAACCCATTGTATGTAGTTCTCGGGCGATTTCCATCCAGGGGATCCCCATTCGGGTTTGCGTTTTTAGCGGTAAAAACCAGTGCAAAATCAATTTTCTCCTTCAAAGCTGCCATAATCATTTCTCCTTTTCATCCTATATTTCGTTTTATCTATTTCGTTCTTCATAGTAATAATGCAGATAAACACTTCCCAAAGGAATATCCGTATTCCAGCCGTTTTGCTGTAGTTGCGCTTCCAACTGTTCCAGGGTGGCCAAGTCTTCTCCCGAAAGGTTTTCCGCATATCTTAGATATGGCTTTAACTTGACTTTTAGATTTTCCCACGTAGCTGCCGGCTTCCGGGCAAAGACTGGCATAAATCTCAACTCATTCGTAGAACGTCTGTCTATATCCTCCGCCTCACGGATAAAACGCCTTCTCTCTATCCGGTCCGCGATTCCAAGCTGCCGTCCATACAGGGCGCTCCTTCTGTCTCCTGCCTCTTCCCACTCTTGAGGTTCCCTTGAAAACTGTGTCTTTTGATAGAACGTCTGCCGCATACAATAGTATCCATGCAGATATCCGGCGTCTAACGGCACTGCCGTTTCCCGATCTGCTTGTGAAAACTGCATCTCCACAAATCCAATCAACCGCTGATAATAATCCGCCTTCTTGCCCAATTTTTCCAAATATGGCTGCAACTTGTCGTGAAGTCTTCCCCAGCTCTCATAGGGCCTTGCCGCAAATACCTGCATCATCTGCATCGCATTGGTCATTCCCGTCCGTTCTCCCTCACTGGCTTCCTGCTCCGCGACATCCGCTATCGCCAGCAGACATCCGTACAGTTCGGAACGCCGCCTTGGAAGCTTATATGGAACGCCTCCCCCATCTTCCTTTTTTTCAGTAGGTTCCCATTTTTGAAAAAGCATCTGTCTCTGACTGGATAAGCCCTGCAAAAACTCCAGCGAGAGCTCCCCTCTCTCATATCTGTCTTCTTCCGTAAACTGTCCCTCAATTTTCGCAAAAAGTATCTGGTACCGTTTGCTGTCAGCGCCAAGGCTTTTAAAACAGGGAACTAGTTTTTCATGGATCTTAGGCCACGTCTCAAACGGCCGTTTCACAAACTGACACATCAGCCGTATCGCATTTGTCGGGTAATCCCGCCCCTTATCCGTCGATTTCTCCTCCATAAAGTCCGCCACTGCAAAAAGTCGGCCATACAGATAGTCTCTTCTTTTCGACTCGGCCTGCAGTTCTGGGGGGAACACCTCGCAAATCTCCCCACGACTGCGTTTTTGAAAACAAGATATCATCGCACAAGCAGTGTCAACACTGGTTTCCCATGCAGTTCTGGACCACTGCCGGTCCTTCCCGCTGACAAACGCAAGAGGCGCACATACCCGGTAAAATGCACTGAGGACAACATCAATCGGAAATGGCTGCCTGTCAGCAATGCAGACAAGGATTCTGGAGTGAAGTTTCCGCATCAATTTTGTATGGGACTTCTCACATTTTTTATCCCGTTTTGCCACATTTACCGCATCAGGCCCCATAACGGCAACGGCAATCTGCTCCGGACCCGGGGAAGCAATCTCCTTTGTCTTCTTTTTCCAGGAATAGCTCCACCAGCAACAATCCGTATACCATTCTTCCAAACGCTTTACATATTCATTTCCAGAGCACTCCTGATAATAAGTAACCGACATTCTTCCGTCCGTCGCCGCCTCCAGTCCTAGTATCACCGCAAAATCAGTCCGCTGCTTATTATAATCGTGGAGTCTGCCGCCATAACCGCGGGCTGCCGCCCTCACTTCCCTGGCATAACTTTCAAATGTATCGATAATCGGCTCGGAGTCTTCTTCCTCTTCCTCATCATCCATAAAGCCGTTTTTTTCATCAATCGGAGCCTTCATGACCGCCCCGTTCGTATTCCACACCACCCATGTCATACCGTATTTTTGCATCCCCTGACGTGCAATGAGCCAGATCAGAGCATTATGGGCGCGCACAGACGCATCAAAGCTAATCACCGCCGCGCTGCGGTCTTCCACAAAACGTCCCTTGTACTGAAATGGAAATTCAGAATCCTTCGCCGAAATCAGCTTGGCATTTCCCTGTAGCTTCGGATGATTCTCCATAGCAGGAAGCATCTTACCTTCCACATAGCAAAACGCTCTGGCGCCCGGCAGTTTATCTGCCAGAAACCGCTCCCAGGACTGTTTGACATCTGCCCTGAGCCATAGATCGTCAGCACTTTCATCCTGCATCTGGACTGAAAAACAGACCATAGCCTTAGCGTCTTCTCCTGTGCCTTCCCGCCTTTCTGCATTCTTATAATATTTCACTTTCAAATTTGGCTGTGATTCCAAATCGGTAAGCAATGTATGACCATCCAGATATGTATATACCACACGCAGGCAGTCAGGCGCATCGGGCTGTCCGCACCATGCCCTGAGCTGTTCCATATACTGGCTGAACCGCTTCAAATTTTCATCTTCAAAAATCAGATACTTGAGCTGTTCCACCAGGGGAAACGGAGTTCCATTATCACCTGTACGGCTCTCTGCCTGCGGCGTACTTGGAATTTCCAGAAATTGATTTTCATCCATCAGCTCGTCTGCAGATACGAACTGACCGTCCCGCGAGAGTACCACATGGTATTTTACTTTTTTACGCACAAACCCCAGCGGAACAAGCCGAACCGATTCTTTCGACTGATCACAGACAATACCGGCATCATACGCCTCGCATAATTTCTGCATCCAACTCATTCGTTTCCCCTCCTTCCCAGACCAACTCCCGCTGCAGTGTCTCCTCCTTCAAACCGCTGAAGTTACCGAACTTTTCTCCAAATTGCTTCGCTTTCATTGGACGGATATTCCGCTTCATCTCTTCCGGTAACTCTTCAGGAGGAAGGAACTGAACCACTCCATTTACCATTTTCGGCTTCCAGAATCTGGCAGCCAGGATATTCTGCCCAGTCTCATCCGGATAATCAAACCCATGAAACATGAGTCCAAATTCCAGTTCTCCATAATGGTCATAATAGCTTTCTCCCTCGCCAAATACACAGGACTCCACATATCCCTGGCACTCCCTCGTCCCCAGGAAAATATCTCTGCGTCCACCCTTCTCCACCATACGTTTCGCAATATTGTGGTGCTTGTTTTCATTAAAATCCTGTTCCAGCTCTTCCCGCCGGTTCTCATTAAAAATAAAATGTGCCCTGACCTGGTAGGATACATCTGCCAGATAGGTATAGACAGACAATGTATTCTTCGGCGCGACATAGCTGATTGGCCGGATATTTTTGGACTCTGTGCGGATTGGTTTCATAATCCTCATCTCATCCACAACCCATATGATCGACGGTTTCCAATAGATACTCTCCGTAATTCCTTTCAGCGCCTGATAGGTCGGAAGCATATAGCTGAACTTTTCTCCTCCCATTCTTGCAATCGGATCGCTGAACAGTGCATAGTTTCCTGACACGCAATACTCAATCTGATTTCTGATTTTCAATACGGCATCCCTCCTTTACATTATGAGCTCCTTCATTTCCTGCGGCGTAATCGTAACTCCAGCCCACGGATCATAGTATTCGTCCTTTAAAATAACTGCTCCTGTCTCACCCAGAGAAACTAAAGCGCCCTCCCCGGCCAGACGATTAAAAATATGTTCAAATAAATTTACGCTGTACTGTTGAGCCTCTTTTAAAAGTCTGATCTCCTCGCTGAGCGTATGGCGATCCCCCAATCTTTCTATCAATTCCTTTCCTTTGCCATAGGGAACGATTACGCTTTTCGTTTTCTGGTCTATAACCTGAAAAACCGTGCCTGCCGTTCGAAAACTCTGATAAAACCGCTTACTTAAATCGGGCAGCGGATTATTCTCATCCCGCAAATTCCCGGCTGTGCACCGGCACTCACGGTTGGTTGACAGCATGGTAACCAAATCCGAGTTCCACTCTTTGTATTGATATTTTTCAACTTCCTGTGTATATATCTCCTCTTTCGCAAAGTATCTTTTTATCATCTCCGGATTTCCCAGTTCATCCGGATTTTCCACATTGCTAAGTAGGCTCATGCTGATTTCCTTGCCCTTCTGTATATCCGGCAAACGGCTCAGCCTCTCCTCTGCAAGATTCCATAAGTATACGTTTCCCATATCCGCTTCACAATTGCGGTTACAGCGCCCTGCTGCCTGAATCAGGCTTGGAATACCTGCTAAGCTGCGAATTACAGTTGGAAAACTAACGTTGATTCCCGCCTCGATTAAGGCTGTGGAAACGCAGCAGACCAGCTTTTTCTTTGACAGCCAGACCTTGATCCAGCGCAGTATCTCTTTCCGGTGCATCGGACACATAAGTGTACTCAAATGCACACACAAAATCTCATCTTCCGCACAGCCTCCGGCACATTTTTCCAGTTCCTCGTCCGTAAGATCTTGTCGTATTTGTACCTGCCTGTAATTTAATGTCTCCAACTGTTCAGAAATCCCTTGGAAGATATTCCAGGCAGCATCCTTCGTATTTACAATCATCAGCACAGTAGTTTTCTTCCCGATAAATCCCGCAATATCATCGGCAGCCTCCTGATATTTACGTGGTCCCATCTCTGAAATATATGTCACCCGCTTTAATTTTTGATATAGCGCATCCACATCCGGTACAAGTTCCTTTGCCTCTAATCCAAGATTCGGCTGCGTCGCCGTACAAAGCAGCACCGTGCAGTTACAAAAACGTACAAGGAATTGAAGCGCCAGCTTAAAAAGCTCCCGGCATTTCTTCGGAAGAGCCTGGACTTCATCGAAAATCAGAACGGAGTTTGCAAATCGGTACATTCTCCTCACCTTGCCGTTTCCCTTCTGAAAAAATGTATCCAAAAACTGAACCAGACTAGTCAAAATAATGTCACTATCGAAACGTTCTGTCAGCCTGCGATAGTTCTCCTCCTCCGCTTCATTCTCCGGAATAACATTAGAATGAAACTCCAAAATCGACGGATAGTCGGAAAGCGCGTCCCGAATATCTCTTGAATTTTGGTCCAAGATTGTATTCATGGGAATGAGGTAAAAAATCCTTCGCTGCCTATACTTCTCAGCCTGGGAGAGCGCGAACCTCAGACTCGAAAACGTCTTACCGCCTCCAGTGGGAACCGACAAGGTATAGATCCCCGGTCCATATTCTCCCGCAGCTCTGCACCATGCTGATATATTGCGCCGAATTGTGGCCAATTCTCCTTCTCTGGGGAATTTTTCCACATAAGCTTCAAGTTTTATAATAAGTTTTTCCCAATCAGGCTGAGCTTCCTGTGCCATTTCAAATGGGTCTTCATCATATTCAAAACACGCAGAATCCCATCTGTCCGCATCGACAAGAATACTCAGCAAAAGTCTGGCAAGCATTCCCCAGTTGAAAGAATGGCTGTCCAGTCCAAATTCCTTCAACTCCTTACACGCATCATCAAACAACTTGTCCAGTTTCTCTGCGGATGCCACTTCCGTGTAAAAATTTTCCATTGCTTCTATGTAGTAATTCTCCGGCTGTTCCCGCAGGCCGTCTAAATAGGGCGATCTTCCCGAAGCAGTCAGGCAGTCCGGCAAACCGGCATGATGCCCGTAAATACATAAAGAAATCAGCTGAGCAGTCTGTCTTCTCTCCTTCGCTGCCTCCCTCTGCCACCAATGCCGATGAACATAAAGCGCACCCAATCCAGCGTGATTATGATGCCTGCTGCCTGCTCCACGAAGATAGTTCTGGAAATCTGCAGTTCCCTTCCCAAAATCATGCAGCAGCCCCATTAATTTTGCCAGTTTACCCAGTCCCAGCTTTTCAGCCGTCAGGAAGCATAAGATTGCCACATTGGAACTGTGTTTATCCCAATCCTGCTCCTTTCCATCGGACTCTTTTCTATGTGCAATAATCTTTAATCCCCCCTTTGCAGTTCAAGAAATTTACTGTTAACTTATATTTTTTATTATACTCTATTGGTAACAGGCTTTCAAGCGATTTGGCTTATTTTATATCCTTTTTAACTCGAGTGTATTTATTTAAAGTAAAATTTGATTTTACTCTTTAACTATGCTATTATTTATAATGTCAAGTAGCAATATACCACTTGTGGATTGAAAAGAGTTTAAAAGCAATTTTTCAAAAAACCCTTATCTGAGAATTTGACATTCATTTTCCAGATAAGGTTTTTTTCCACATATTCCAAATTCTTTTCTGAATTCGTATTTAATACACTTTTGTTCTGTATTAGCAAATGTTAAATCATTTAGATCAGGCATACCGTATTTATTTTGCAAATTACGAAATACTTCTATTTCCATATACCTCTTTCATTATTCTTTTCCTGATCCACAAGCATATCAAAAATCGGTTCCACTGTCAGTATATCTATTATCTGTCTTACGCCCACGAAACCTGCGCTGTCAAATCATTGCACATCTATCTATTGATACTGTTCCATATCCTCCTCATAAGTTCCCGTTATCCACCTAATTTAGTTTCCTCACCAACAGAACAATTTCTGATTTTATCCTCTAAGTTCGTTTAATAAATCCACTGTAATATTCTTTGTAACCCTTGAGGCTTTGGCGCAGTTTTCTTCAAAATCACACATTCCCCTGCAGGCATCGGTGTCAGTAATGCAACGAATTGAAATAAATGGTATCCTGTTTACATTGTATACATGGAATATACTTGCAGTTTCCATATCTACCGTAAAAGGCGCAAATTTATCATTAATCTTCTGCCGTCCTTCATCAGTTATAAATGTCTCCCCTGTCACCATACGTCCCCAGTGCACGTTTCCTGCCGGCTCTATTTTTCTGACAGCGGCTTTTGAACGTTCTACCTTTTTCAGTTATTCTGCAATTATCTATTACAGGCAAAAAAGGAGCTAACTCTTCATCACCTGCGCATACACTTCCCCCCCTGGCACTTCCCGCATTTCCATTTCCTTAAAATTAATCAGCATCTTCAAACCGCCCCCTTTCTGACTTCTTTATCATTTACTGCAGGATTCTTTTGATTCATCGCTCTCATGAAACACCATCCGGTACTCCTGTTCCCCAGTCTCTTTCTCTGTCATACTGTTTTCAATATGGAATCCTTCTGCCTGATAAAATGCCACCGCGCCTGCATTCTTTTCATAAGCATGCAGCGACAGGCGATTTTTCCTCTTTACCTCTGATATCAGTTGATGACCAGTCCCATGCCCCTGATGTCCTTCCACTACAAATAATCCGGCAATGTATTCTGCATCCATTCCGACAAAACCCTGGATTTCCCCGTATTCCTCAAACACATACACTTCTGCATTTGGCATCATGGAGCGGACTGTCTCAAAGTTCTGTGTCCAATACTCCGCTTTTATAAACGGAGGGGGTGCGGACACTTTGTTGGACTTAAGCAACCAACCCCAGACTCCGTCTATAGTTTAGCGGACTCATCCCGCCAAGTGACATCTTGATGCGTTTTTCATTGTACCAATGTATATACTCATCCAGTTCCTGAATGAAGTCTTCAACTGTTGTATATTTCCAGATATGACAATAAAACATCTCGTTTTTCAGCCGGACGAAAATAGGATGCTCATCATCCTCCAGAAGTGCGATTGCCTTATCTAGCTTTTCCGCCAGTTCAAATGATTCATAATACATGGTAAATGGATTTGCTCTCTCAACTGACATATTGATTCCCCTTACCCCATTGCAGACAGTGTACTCCAAAGTAATTGGTAGGCACGTTTCTTATCCGTATTGGTCCGTAAAAACGATTCTAATTTTTCATAAATATCCCGATTCCAATCAAGGTGTTCTTTAAGCTTACGGTCTTTAAAATGATCCGTCAATGATAAACAGATTTCCGCTTCCTCCTCCGATTTTATTTCGTTGGGAGGAAAACTTTCAATCCCAATCGATATTCTTTCCGGGGAATATTGATCGGCAAGAAGAGTGACGCGCTTATCCAATTCTTCATCAAATTTTTTCCTTAAAACACCGTTCCTATGTGTGGAGGAAATCAATTGGTCACTCTCCATTGCTAATGCAATTAAGCGAACCTGTTCATATGAACTTGAATAATGTCTGAGTGAAACATACTGAAACAACGAAGATATCACCATTCTTTGCAGTGCCTCGGTATCACAGGGCAGATGTGAAAATGTGATTTCTCTTCCTTTCACTATATTGACGTCAAATCCCTCCAGAGAATCTCGCGCCTTTGTGTCTAACTGTCCGTGCTGAAGTTTGTCTATAGAATTTATAAAGGTTCGCGCCGCCGCATCGCATTGGCCAATTAAATATGAATCAGATCGATTAACCATTCTTTAACTGCATTCTTCTTAAAGATATTGATTGTTGACTTAACTTGAATGCTTTTAACGATTACGTGATTTGCCTCTAACGCAATGTCGACCTTATCATTTTTAGAATCTAACTCAATATAAATCCTATCCCAGCCCTCGTGGCATAAAGCCTCAAGGACGGAAGCAAATCCTTGATATAAAAATCCCCGTAATGCCTCTTTTCCTCCCATAACATCAGCCCTCTTTCAATCCTGTGAATCCTATGTGATTCTTGCCACCTCCTTCATTTCCTAAGTCGATCTAAAGGCTTTTTACCGCACAGGAGGTTAATTTTTGTTCCTTGTATAAGTATATAATGCTTTTTCGCTCTCTAGGTTTTTCCTTGCATCTTCATCCGCCTTCGGGAGCACTTTCATGAAATAACCATCCTTTTTATTTTCTTTAAACCACTGATGGGATGCTGTCTCGTTTTTCTTATACGGGGTTCTATGGGATCCCGGATCCACGGATGGATATTGAACATTCCAAGGCCGTTCTTCCCAGTTAGCCATCTTCTGTACTATCTTAAGGGCCTCGCTCGCCTCGACCGGATGTGAAAAAAAGTTTTCTATATTCGTCTCTCTTTTCATTTCCCAGATTCCCGTACCTTTGTCAATTTCGCGCAGATACAAGTTGTCGATGCTCAGCCGGACACTGCCGAATCCCAGCGGCTTCGCTCTGCCGATCTTATGGGCACAGGCAGGATTTCCAAAATCAATCGCCCATTTCAGCTGATTCAACTGCGTTCTGTTAAGGCGTTCAAAATACACGCGGAAACGAAACAACGGCTCCTCGTCCCGTCCCACCGCTTTCATAGGGCGGATTCTCTGTTTCATTGCAGAGAGCTGATTCCCCCTATATTGTTCCAAATCCACTTGACTGTGCCAATAATATTTTCTTCCCCGCAGTTTTGGCTCCCTGACGCTTAAAATCCGCATATTTTGGGGGTTCTTATTATTCTGAACTTTATATTTATAATCATACGTCCAGAATCCCTGTCCCTTTTTCCACTTCTCTGATGGCCCATAAGGCGGTTCCGTATAAAACTCCACCGTTTCCGGCTTTGGCTCCCCCAATTCCGGAAGAACCACCGGTTCTTCAAACAATGCCCCGCCGTCTCTTGCCGGATCAATCAGCACAGCGTCCGTCACCCTAACTTTTGAGGCGCGTGCATAGGTCTTGCCCTTCCCGGATTTCCCCACCATTCCAAATACCTGGCACGCAGGGCAAAGTTTCTCATCCGCACATGGATCGTAACCACCGTTTTCTTTTAATAAAGCCTCAACCGTCTTTGTAAATACTTTCCTCCCTAAGCAGGCCGGAAGTTTCTTTGCCTTATTGGTTCTTTCCGAAAGCACCCTACCCGCGGATACAGAAGACATACACCCGTTAAACGCCGCTTCAAAGACACTCCGCAAAGCTCCTCTGATCTCACTTCCCGGAATCGCAGGATTTTGCGGCGGCAAAGGCAGACCCTTTCCTTCCCATTCCTCCGATGACCAGTCATCATAAGAATAGAAATCATACCCTTTCCACTTTTCGTCCTTGCACTTTTCATTTCTCTTTTCTTCCTCGCTCAGCAGTCTTGAAGAAGATGATGTATTTGGTATAAACAGCGGTGTCAGAAGTTTTATTCTGCAGTCAAAATATCCCGTATAACAATCTTCAAATTCGGCAGTCGGTACCGAACGGCTGCATGATTCCATCAAAGGAATAAAATTGTACGGATTGACAAATCGTTTTTTATAATTCTCTACAAATTTTCCCGCCATTTCACTCATCTCCTTCCCACGGACACAGCCCTATCATGCGGATATCGTTCTGAAACACCAGCGCTCCATCCTTTTTCACGTCAGGAATACGCATATAGCGGCGTACACGGATTGCCGCCCCCTTCCGTTCATTCAAATCCAGCGGTATCTGTATTCTGGTTCCACGGCCAGACACCAGAAGGCTCCAGACCGTGTCCCCCACTTTATACGACTTTTTCATCTTTCCCCAGAGTTTCTGACGTTCATCGATGACATATTCTCCATTATCCTGTTTTTTCCCATATTGTCCTATATCCCGTCTCATTCTCCCGGTCCAGTTACCGTCTGCCGGAACCAGAAGCAATTCCTGTTCCTCGTCGAAAACGCGGAGTTCCCGCAGATAAGTCCAATCCAGTGCCGCCGGCTCTGTCTGCGCCTCTATGCCCAGGGAAAAGCTGCCTTGATTATAAGTACCAAAGCACACGGCATAATCCAGAACTGCATACAAAGTTGCTGTATCGGGAAAACATTCGGCAATCTTCTCTTTTGCCTTCTGTTCGGTTATCGTTCCAAGCGGTTCATACCTCTCCATTGCTCCATCACCTCGTATTCTCTTTCTTCCGATTCCCTTTCACCCACAAAACTGCGGCCTGCATACAACGTTTCTGATCCTCCTCCGTCAAAACAGCTCCATCTAAAAAGAGATTGTCTTTCCCGTGTACCGGTTCAAAAATCCCTCTGCCCACCGAGGTCTCTCCGCCCGCGGCCAGAATCCCCGCCTGCAAATCCTTGACCGCCCAGAGAAGCAAACCGCAGATTTCGTCGTCTGTCAGATTTAGCCCATTCTTCCTCCACCGTATCGGCAGAATAATTTCTCCTCCTGTCCATGGGATTTCCTCATATAGTGCTCCCTGCACCGTCCCACCGGTAAACCGATCCACCGCGATTCTGGCAGCAGGTAAGCCATGACCTCCGGCAATTACCGTTTCCTCAAATATCAGCCCGGAGGCATGAAGCTCCTGATTTCTCATCTCTGTATCACCCCATGTTCCGAACAATGGGTTTAATATCTTCTGTGCTTCCTTCCAGTCCGGCTGCCGCAAAAGCTCCTGCACAGTCTTCGCCAGGTGGCTGCGGAAAGCCCCGGCCCAGCTGCTGCCGGGTATCACCGCTTGTTTCCCATGACCGCCAACCGTCATCTGCCCATAATCCGGAATATCCTCTGTCCTTGTAAAGGCCACGGCATAAGTGCGGACCAACAGCGTACTAGAAATACGGAGCAAAACCTCCAGACAATGTTCCCTCCCGGCTCCGCCTGCTTGTTCCAGGTCTTCTATCCGGATCGTCTCACTCCCGGCTCCTTCAAAGGCATCCGCCTGCTCCCAGTCCCAGTCCAGCCATTCCTTATAAGAATCACTTTTCCTCATATCAAATACCTTAACACGGGCGTGATCAATCGCTATTTTCCCAAATCCTCTGCGGCTTCTGGCCCCCAACCGTAGTTCCCCGCTCTCAAATCCTTTCAGCCACAGATAAATCCACTGACGTTCTCTGTCCCAGACCTGCTCAATTTCCTCTGTCCTCTCCCTCCCCGTAATTTCGGATTTTGCTTTTTCAAAACAATCTTCCCGCTCTATCATCTCAATCCGAATCTTTATCGGGGCATTCCTCTCAACAAACTGCAGCTCATATTTGCCCATATGGCTGGCCGTTTTATCCTCATTTAGCTTCACGCCGTCACGGATTCCCATTTCCGCCTGCCCTATCTGGGCATCATAGACAAAAATTCTGCTCTGTCTGTCGTCCCTGCTGCCGGGCACTCCGCCTCTGGGCATTCCGAACAATTTTTTTGTCTCCTCTTCCCCCTTTATGGCCGCCGAATATTCAAGCAGCGCCCCCGCCAGAGAACTACCCGGTATGTAGGGTTCCCCGGACGCCCGAAAGACAACGTCCGAGTCCGAATGCTCCTCTTCTCCGGAGCCAATAGACAACGGAGAAGCTAAGTGCCCCGTCATCTCCACACAGAGACGGCCGCATATCTTGTTAAAGCTGATTACGCCATCACTCATGATTTTCTTCCCTCCTCGCCTTCCACTTGGCCGCCTCTAAATATCGCTCCATAAATTCCACAGACTCGCCCTCACACGGTTTTATAAAGGTCAAAATGCGCTGCTTTTTTTCCTCCCCGCGGATCCGCTCAACCTCTTCTTTTAATTTTTTATAAGTTCCCGGTTTTCCATCCCGTCCCTTCAGCAGCTGAATCAAGAGAACAATATCCGACGAGGATGGCAGTTCCTGCCCCTGCTTGTCCATACTGTTCAGGACTTTCCCGGCATCCTCTTCCCACCCAAGGCGCCGTCTCTGATATTCGAGAATTGCTGCAAGTAATCCACCATCTTCTCCACCTGGGCCGTCTCCCTTCCAGGTTTGATCCGGATTTGAGTTTTCTTCTTCAACGATTATTCCCCTCTGGCAATCCTTCCAGGGCATGGCTTTCACCTGTCCGCAGCCTTTTCCGGTCATCATTCCCCAGCGCTTCTCCTCGATTTCCCAAGCCTCCACGTCCCTCTCCGTTTTAATATGGAGTGCGCTCCCGGGAGCGAGGGCCGGATTAGGCGCCGAAGGCAGTCTCCATCTGCCGTTATACCCCTGGAGAACGGTGCAGCCGCAAATAGAGTGCTCTAACTCTATCGAGCAATTCAACTCTTCGCTCATCTCTTCCTTCAGAAGACCTGCCTTCGTTTCAAACAGACCGCTTTCCTGACTCATGGAAACAAACGGACTTATAAGCCAGACCAGCCAGTCTTTTCCACAGGCAGAGTTTCCATACTTCTGCTCCACAGCAGAGGGTTCTGAAATATGAAATTCACAGCTTCCATATTCCGCGGTTCTGGATTTGCCCAGCATCAGGCAATATCCATTTTCCTCCAGACACTCAACCAGCCTCTGAATATCGCCCGCCTTTCCCCGTAAAGTACCCGTAAATACCTGCTCTGCCGACAAGGCCATGTACTGAAAGAACTGCCCGGCAGCGTTTTTTTTATCCTCCGCCCGGTCATTTTGCGCATGCCCGATTGCCCGGTCTGCCGGCCTGGCATGATGGAAATGAATCTCTTTGTCCGGAGCCGCCTTATATAAGCAGCCGTCTTTCAGGCAGATGTGTTCGGAAATATTTTTTCTTCTTCTGTTTTCCTCATCTTTCATTGTATTAAACCATACCGTCCTATCGTCCTTCAGAACGGCAAACGCTTTGGGGCAGGGTACATACTCTCTTCCGTCTTTTTTGAGAAACGCATTGCCAAACTGAACTCCGTCAAGCAAAAAAATCCGACAGAAATCCGCATCTTTATGCGCATTCGCTCCCAGTAAATACTTTTTTATGTACATTCCCGCAAACGCTCCTAAAATAGCGCTTCCCTGAATCTGATCCGCCACCTCACCGGAGTTTCCTTCCAGAATTATCGGCAGTTTTAACTTAATTTCGTAGGGCAGGCTAACCTCCTGCTCCGGATGGATTGTCTGAAACAGCGCAGTACTCTCTTTCTTAATCCCTGTCTCTTTAAGCGCCGCTTCTTCTAATGTACAGCGAACTTCTCCCATTCCTCTGGTAATACCGATTCCCATATGGCGCAGACCTTTTGCGCACAAAAGCAGCGCCTGTTCCTCCTCCTGACTCAGGCTTCCCTCAATCCGGCTGCAAAAAACAAGGCCGGAGGGAACCACCTGTACCGTGCGAAGGGAATGAGCACTCGCGGTTCCCGTTTGTTCCAGAGCCGTCCTTGTCCTTTTTCTGGTAAATATATCTTCCAGAAGGGAATCCTCTATATCTTGACAATCTTTAACGTTCTTTAGAAATTGCTCATAATCGCAGATCATAAAGTTTTCCTTTTTCTCCTGATTAAAAAGATATTCAGGTACAAGGCTCAAATGCCCGTCTCCCACACGGATTCCCTCTCCGCCTAAGCTCCCCGGACTACCAAATATGCGGGATAGAAGTTCTCCCGCAATCATCCCGTTATCGGCCAGTTCCCTCCCCGACTCCACCAGGCAGCCTTTGATGCGCTTTGCCGGAATCTTTGGAATTCCGTATTCCAGCGCAGTCTTGCTGTTTATCATACCGGGGGCATTCTCCCCGGTAGCGGTACAGAAATCACTTTTTAATTCAATTCGCAGATTCCATTCTCTCATATGGCTGACCTCACTGTATATTTAAAAATTTATTCACCAAATCCAACCGGCACATTCCCTGTATCTCTAACGCATCAAATAAGGGCGAATCCTCCCATCTTCCCGACACCAGATTGTCGATTTTATATCCGCGCGAAACAAACTCCTTCTTTAGAAATTCCATCGCATGGCCTCCTTCTAAAAACGCGCGGTACATTTTATGCAGCCGCCCCGATGGCCAGTCCTCCTCCATCTTAACTAATACATCATATAATGACTCTAAAGAATTGTCCCTGGTTCTATTTTCGTCAATCCCCAGAGAATACGGACGTTTCTGATAGTATCTATTCTTAAGCGAAAATCCCACCTCACTGTCTTTTATCACTTGGAAATCCAGGAAACATACTGCCATCGCGCTTCTCTTCTGTTTTTTTTCTTCATACCACGCATTCTTGGCCTGTCCGCAGGACTTCTCGGCGATTGAATAGGCCACACGAAACGGGAAATGGCTGTGAACAAAGGCAATACCGCTGCAGGCTGTTATTTTCTTTTCCTCACCGTCCTGCATCTGCAACAGTTTCATCATGAAGCCCGCCGCAATCGGAACAGCCAGCTCCGCCCTGCATATAAATGTAAAATCATCCCCATCCATCAGGATAGGACGCAAAGGAAAAATCCTGCGCTCCTCTTCTGTCCCGTTTCCCCTGATTAAGACCTGACAATCCCACAACTCCTGAAGTACCTCGTGATACGTCTTCTCAAAAAGCCCCGCTATTTTCTTCGACTCTCTGCGTATGATCGGAACTCCCTCCAGATAGCCCATATGCTCACCCAGAAGTTGATTCATCCGGTCGCCCATCCCGTTGCCGTCAATGTGGACGACCGCAACCATGCTGTCTTCCCCATACTCTCTGGAAAGCTGGTCCATCTCTTCCGGATATCCATAGCTGACTCCATTGTCCAATACCGGAAACAGACGTTTATAATGGACAATATCTTTATAAGCGTTCCGCTTCTGGAGCTGAATCCGGGTTACATTTTCCGATTCCGTTTCATAATGGATCTGAGCGGTGATCGGCTGGTGGCTTCCATCCTCCTGTTCCACAACCGGAAACGGAGAGTATACCGGCTGACGGATCATATGCTTCTTCTTTTCATTCATTTCCTGATCCAGCCTTCTTCTGTCTGCTGCAAAATCAGACAGATCCGTCTCGATGTATGCGGCCGTTAAATAGACGCCCTGGCATTTTACCGCGGCCTTAATCCCCAGTTTTTCTCCCACCCTGCAAAAAAATTCCAGATTCCGAAACAATGCCACTGCGTTCCCGCCGCCTATATAAATGACTTCAGCCATCATCCTCTCGTCTTGCGGCAGGCGCAGTCGATCTGCCAGCTTCCAGTCCAGGAGCACCTCCACGTTTTCCTCATCTGCGGCTTCCCGAAATGACTCAAGCAAAAATTCTTCCATGATTCTTGTCACCTGATAAGAGGCGCCGGCATTTTCCCGCAAGCGGTTCGTGGCAAAGATGTAATCCTGGATGCCTCCGACGTCAAATTTTGCTAAAATATAATCACTTTTATTATTTCCCATCCCCATTTTCTCCTTTGTTTTGCTCGGACTTCTTTAAAATATCGCTGAATTGTTTCGCGTAGGCATGATGCGGGAACAACATGGGATTGTTGATTACCATAAGAAGCTGGTTCAGTTGGAAAATCAAAGAGAGGATTACCTTCTCTTCCTCCTCATCATTGTTAACTGTCTGCGGTACCTTAAGTTCCTGAAGAAGGTTCTCCCTCTTCGTTGTTAAACTCATTTTTCTGCTTTCTCTGTATTCTTTATCCTGTAAATCCTTGATCCCATGTATCGCATGATTCATTGAATCGTTCCAATTCTCTAAACTTTGCATTTCGCCTGGTATACTTTTATACAACTTCTTATTTTCCTTATCTACTGACAGGATTATATCGAAACGGTCCTTGTATTCGTCTAAAAAATTTTTTCCTGCAAGTGTACACAATATTTTCACTGGGCGGGTTGCGGTTTGAGTTAAATCATTCTTCCTGCCATGAGGATTATCCAAATTATCCGCCATGTAAGTTGCCATTCTGGCCACGGAGTCCATCGATGTGGTTAACGCACTGATGGATTCTTCCCATGATTCAATTGCTTTCTTATCTGGGAATTCACCTTTACACTGAACCACTGCCGCCACAGCTTCAATCGGTATGAATTTTATCTTTCCATAATTAAATATGTACGGCGTATAAAGTTCATCAAAAATTGCCAGATCGACTTCCCTTGACTTATGTCCAAACGCATCAATAATAAATACGCCCTGCTCAATACAGTATTTTCTTGGAACAACCATTTTGAACAGTGATTCCCACACGGCTTCTCTGTAGGAGCCTTCCGTAGGATAATGGTTCGGAACCTCCAACAAAAGCTGATTTACTATAGATGTCTCAATATCCTTATAGTTCTTGGCAATCGTCAATAATATCTCATCGTAGGTAGTAACCCAAGCCATCTTCATCCCTCCGCTCACTATCGTTAAATTTATTTATCGTAATAAATATTATAATGCCCAAACCCAATCGTTGCACCTTTTCCCAGTCGAAGACGGCTCCCCAGTTCTAGAACAGGCACAAACGGGGATAAGTCCCCCTCGTACAAAATCCAACCCATTTTAGACGCGAGTTCCAGTTTCCCATCCCTCTGGTTCATAGAATATCTGAAAAAAGGAATCTCTTTCCAGGACTCCCCAACCGTTCTGATCTCCGCGGCCTGCCGCATCATCTCTTCTATATCCCACTCCAGGTTAAAATCCGTATACCTTGCTGTCATAAGAGAAATTCTCCGGGTCAAAAACTGTATCACCATGTCAAAAGGCAATTTTTGAAACAATTTGTTGCCGGAGACCACCCTTAAGGGTGTGTCAAAAACCAGGCAGGCATATGCGGCGTTCCGTTCTTTTACGGAAACTGCTCTGGGAATCAAGTTGCGAATCCAGCTTTTTCCGCCGGCATAAATCAATCTTCCGGAATCCTGATCCGTAACATGCACGAGACGGAACGGAATTCTTTCCGCTCCCCAGCCTTTCTGTTCTGCTGCAATCAACGCATCCAGATAGACTCCTGCATGCTCTGTTCCACTGCCGAATAAGGTAATGTCAAAGACACAGTAATCTCCGATCTCCCATTTTTCCTTTCCCTGACCGTATACATAGATTGTATATGGATTCACTGCCCCTGCCTCGCCACCGGTATTGCTGAAGCACTGAACATACTGGCATGTCCCTCTATCTTCACACAAAAAGCACTTTACATTTCTATGATGACAATAGAATTCATGAATGCAATGCCCCATGAGTCCACGTATCGTTGAACCTAAGTAGGCAGGAAGTGTCCCGCCCTTCAAACATTCGTAGCTCACATGTAATGTTAATGTCTTCATAAACTCAAACATATACAATAAGATCCTCCCGCTATCCGACTCAAAATTAGTCGGTATTTAACACAAACATACCATTATCTCTACACGTTAAATTTCTTTCAAAAAACTGTGCAAAGGTCATACCCGAAGAACTGGGCAATCCATTATTTCACAGCTATTATCTCCGCAATACGCATGGAACCATTTTTGCAGAAAAAGGAGCCCAGCCAAAAACCATCATTGAGCACCTGGAAGACAGGGAAATTCAAACCGCCATGCCCCCATACGTTTTCAATATAGGGATGAGCGTCTTTCCTACCCCTCAGAAAAGCGTAGGCAAAACAACCGTTTTGATAAGGAATATATTAATCATATTATACACTATAAAGGATATTACACCAATAATAAAGTTGCTATATATTATCCCAATTTAATTACAACCAACAATTAAATCCTCAACTTTCTGTCTGAGAACACAATTATTGGTAGTGATATCCCCTTCGCCAGCAGAAATCAACCTCTCAACCTCTGATCAACTTCTGCTGATACCTAAGCCATCTCCATTCCTGTTCATACCGCCTATGGCATGTCGAATCCAGTTCGCCATCATTCCAAGTACGTTACTTTATAAAAATAGCAGAACTAATATCGCCATCCAATAGGACTTTCTGCAAGATATAGTTCTGCTTTTTAGATTCCCATATTTTATTTTCCAGATTCTTCGCTTCCTGCTCCTACTCTGGAGCATCTGGTACCGATTTTAACACAGCCAGCAAAAAACCAATCCTCTTCAAACTACGACATTTCTACAAAAATATCCCTTGTTTCTGCTACTCGCTGGAGATACTCTAATCCCCCATCAACACTGCATTTCCCACAAGAACAGGACACGAAATCATATATGGAATTTGATTCAATCACCTCACCACATGCTTTGCATTGAATACAATTCTTTATAATTTTCATGGCTGCTTCTCCTGTCCTTTATTGGATTCATGCATTTCTATTTTCGACATAATTCGACAATTGTCTCGCAGTTTGTTGAGTAGATAATAATGATGGCGAGAAGGTATACTCCTCCCCAAGCGGAAACGGTATAATTATCTTTACACGTCACTTTGATCCGCTTGATGTTCTAATTCTATTAAATATTTATCATAGTCTGACATAAATAATCGATCCTGAACAATACGATATTTTTCAAACTCAGTCTCTGCATGAAGCTTAGCCTGTTCCGCACTGACTTTTCCCGGTCCCATCAGCAGTTCGTTCCCGTTAAACTCCAAAAAACCATCAAGTCGCTTTGCCCAGTCCTCCATACTCATCGGTATTCTTCGTTCCGCCTGTAACTCCGCATAGTCGAGATAGAGTGAAACGATTCTCTGTAAATAGGACATTTCCTTTTCGCTAAGATAATTCTTAGCAACAGTAACATCTGCTTTGACAATTTTCCCATCCGGCGCTGATTCCCATGTTGTCAAACCCATATGTTCTTTTTCGGCATTTGCACGCTCTACAATCAATTCTGCTGCCGTATGACGATGTACGGCCCAATGCATCTTGTTCTGTACCATTTTGAAAAACTGCCGGGTAGTCTTGGCATCTTTGTCGTAATCAAACGCTGTGGCATAGAGATCTGTAACCTTCTGATAAAATTTTCGCTCGGACAGACGAATCTCACGAATATTTTCAAGCTGACGTTCAAAATATTCATCAGTGAACATATGCCCTTTTTTCAGGCGCTCTTTG
>OLPX01000778.1_pt1 | contig 26367 bp, 22 predicted proteins | sample 1672491 | NCBI WGS metagenome assembly OLPX01 (sample SAMEA3136692, study PRJEB25190) | human gut metagenome | biome: human gut; feature: human-associated habitat; material: faeces | place: Austria | collected 2013 | reverse complement strand
GTTTGGGCAAACCTACGGCAGTAATGCCGCAAGGCGGCTCATTCCTACTCTACGATGGCGATAAGTCCGGGGAGGATTTCTGGGTCAAGGCAGAAAAGCTCTACTATACCGCACTCATCGGCTATATCTGGTACGAAGCGCCGGAACACGAGAAAAACTTCACTACCTTGCTCGAATTGATCAACGCTTCGGAGGCCAGAGAGGATGACGAGACTTTCAAAAATCCCGTTGACCTCATGTTCGATGAGCTGGAAGAGCGTGACCCTGACCACTTCGCGGTCAAGCAATACCGTAAATATAAGTTAGCCGCTGGCAAAACAGCCAAGTCGATCCTGATTAGCTGCGGCGCACGGCTTGCCCCGTTTGACATCGCGGAGCTGCGGGAGCTGATGAGTTACGACGAGATGGAGCTGGATTGCATCGGCGACCGCAAGACGGCGCTGTTTGTCATTATCTCTGATACCGACGATACCTTCAACTTTGTCGTTGCGATTATGTACTCCCAGCTTTTTAACTTGCTCTGCGATAAGGCGGATGATGTCTACAATGGGCGGCTTCCCGTTCATGTCCGCTGCCTGCTCGACGAGTTTGCGAACATCGGTCAAATCCCGAAATTCGACAAACTGATTGCTACGATCCGAAGCCGGGAAATCTCGGCATCCATCATCTTGCAGTCCCAGAGTCAGCTCAAGACCATCTACAAGGACGCGGCGGACACGATTGTCGGCAACTGCGACTGTACGCTCTTCCTCGGCGGCAAGGAAAAATCCACTTTGAAGGAACTCAGTGAAATCCTCGGAAAGGAGACAATCGACCTATATAACACATCAGAAACCCGTTCGACCAACAACTCATACGGCCTGAACTATCAGAAGACCGGCAAGCAGCTCATGTCGGAGGACGAAATCGCTGTCATGGACGGCGGCAAATGTATTTTGCAGCTTAGAGGCGTGAGACCTTTTCTCAGTGACAAGTACGACATTACGAAGCATCCAAAATACAAAATGCTGTCCGACTACGATAAGCGCAACGCCTTTGACATCGAGAAATACCGTTCTCACAAGCTGGTAGTCAAGCCCACCCAAACCTTCGACCTCTATGACATGGGAGAGGTTGAAGCCGATTGAAGCCCCGTCATGCACTGCGCATGGGCAATGCCCAAAGCAGAACAATGACGGGGCTTCTATTTTTTTACCCATTTTCAATAATTCACACTCAAAAATCAAGGAGGTCACTCTATGGAATTTATCAATCAGGCGGTTACGGTCCTTCAGACGCTCGTTGTTGCCCTCGGTGCCGGTCTGGCTGTGTGGGGTGTGGTCAACCTCATGGAGGGGTACGGCAATGACAATCCCGGTGCCAAGTCCCAGGGCATCAAGCAGTTGATGGCCGGTGGCGGCGTGGTACTCATCGGCACGACCCTCATCCCCCTGCTGTCCGGTTTGTTCTGATAACCGGTTCGCGTATCCACATGGGAGGGCGCGAAATGCCGCGCTCTCCCTTCATTTTTAACCAATTTCCAACACAAGGAGGTCATTTATGGAATTTATCAATCAGGCAGTTACCGTTTTGCAGACCCTCGTTGTCGCCCTTGGCGCTGGCCTTGCCGTGTGGGGCGTGGTCAACCTCATGGAGGGGTACGGCAATGACAATCCCGGTGCCAAGAGCCAAGGAATCAAGCAGTTGATGGCCGGTGGTGGTGTGGTACTCATCGGCACGACCCTTATCCCGCTCCTGTCTGGCCTGTTCTGATCCGGCAACCCCAGCATAACCGAAAGGTGGTGAAATATTGGGATTTATCCTTGAAAAAATCGAAGAAGCCATAAAAGAGCTTCTGATCGGCTGGATTGAAAGCAACATGACCAATATGTTCACCGATGTCAACGACAAGGTAGGGACGATAGCTGCTGAGGTAGGCAAAACGCCCTCTTCATGGGATAGCAGCATATACCAGATGATCCGGGGACTATCCGAAAATGTGATAGTCCCCATCGCTGGTATCATCATCACCTTTGTCCTGTGTTACGAGCTGATCTCCATGATCACCGAGAAAAACAACTTGCATGACATGGACACATGGATGTTCTTCAAGTGGTTCTTCAAGGCGGCTGTGGCGATCTACCTCGTTACCAATACCTTTGACATTGTGATGGCGGTCTTCGACATCGGTCAGAATGTCGTAGCTGGTGCAGCCGGTGTCATAAGCGGCGACACGAACATCGACATCGAATCCACTCTTGAACAAATGCGCGCCAGCATGGAAACGATGGGCATTGGCGAACTGCTCGGCTTGTCCATAGAGACGCTGCTGATCAGCCTGTGCCTCAAGATCATGTCCATTCTCATCACGGTCATTCTCTATGGCCGTATGATAGAGATTTATTGCACCGTGAGCATCGCGCCCATTCCCATTGCGTCGATGAGCAACCGCGAATGGGGCAGCATCGGCACGAACTACCTCAAAGGGCTGTTCGCGCTGGCATTCCAAGGCTTCCTCATCATGGTGTGCGTTGCGATCTATGCCGTGCTCATCAACAACATGATCATCGCAGCCAATATCCACTCGGCGCTATTCTCGGTGGCAGCTTATACGGTCATTCTTTGCTTCTCCCTGTTCAAGACAGGTTCGCTTGCAAAGTCACTATTCAATGCCCACTGAGAAAGGAGGGTCAACTTGAAGAAATACTCCGTGATCTACGCCGACCCTCCGTGGCGGTACAAGGTCTACTCAAAGAAGGGGCTTGGCCGCTCAGCGGAAAGCCATTACCCGACCATGAGCCTTGAAGACATCAAGGCTCTGCCTATTGGAGAGCTTGCAGCAAAAGACTGTGCGCTCTTCATGTGGATTACCTTCCCCTGTATGCAGGAGTCGTTCCAAGTCCTTGAAGCATGGGGATTTGAATACAAAACGACGGCTTTTGTCTGGATCAAGCAGAACCGGGTGTCCGACAGTCTCTTTTGGGGCATGGGGTACTGGACACGGGCGAATGCTGAACTCTGCATCCTTGCAACGAAAGGCCATCCCAAACGGGCAAGCCCCGGTGTGCATCAGGTCATCATGAGCCACATCGAAGAGCACTCCAAGAAACCGGAGGAAGCCCGCAACCGCATCGTCCAGCTCATGGGCGATGTCCCGCGCATCGAACTTTTCGCCCGCCAGTCCCCCGAAGGCTGGGATGTATGGGGCAATGAGGTCGAATGCAGCATCACGCTTGGAAAGGAGGTTCCCAATGGCGTTTGTACCGGTCCCGAAGGACCTGAATCGTGTCAAGACGAAGGTCATGTTCAACCTGACAAAGCGGCAGCTCATCTGCTTTGCGCTGGCTGCGGCAGCGGGTGTTCCGATCTTCTTCCTGACTAAGCCCAGCCTCGGCATCTCCACTTCGGCAATGCTGATGGTGGTCATCATGCTCCCGTTTATCTTCTTCGCTCTCTATGAGAAGGACGGGCAACCGGCTGAAAAAATCCTCGGTCATGTGATCAAGTCCATGTTTTTGAGGGATAAGGTGCGGCCATACCGCACGAGCAACCTATACGCTGCGATCCAGCAGGAAATCAAAGAGAAGGAGGAATTGCAGATTGCACAGCAGCACGAAAAAGGCCGCAGAACCTAAGCGGCTTACCAAAAACGGCAAGGTGTACGGCGATCTTCTCTCCGCCGAGGAAAAGAAGAAGCTGGTCTTGCAGAAGAAAAAGGACAAGAAGGCAAAGAAAGTCCGCAAATCGGCGCAGCAGACCATCCCCTATGTGGAGATGTGCCGCGACGGCATCTGCAAGGTCAACAGCCGTCTTTATACAAAGACTATCCGTTTCAACGACATCAACTATCAGCTCGCCCAGAACGAGGACAAGACGGCCATCTTCGAGAACTGGTGCGACTTCCTGAACTACTTTGACAGCTCGATTTTTGTCCAGTTCTCTTTCATCAACCAGAGGACGAGCATCAGCGAGTTCAAGAAGCAGATCAACATCCCGGAGCAGGCTGACGAGTTCAACGACATCCGCAGCGAGTATTCCGAGATGCTGCAAAACCAGCTCACGAAGGGCAACAACGGCCTCATCAAGCGCAAGTACATTACCTTCGGGATTGAGGCCGACTCCCTGCGCATGGCGAAGGCCAAGCTGGATCGGATTGAGACGGACATCCTCAACAATTTCAAAACCCTCGGTGTGAAGACCGAGCCGCTGTCCGGCTACGAACGGCTGAAAGTGCTCCATGATGTGTTCAACATGGACTCGAACGAGCCGTTCCGCTTCTCCTTTGACATGGTAGCCCGGACGGGACTCAGCAGCAAGGACTTCATCGCGCCCACTTCCTTCGATTTCCGCGAAGGCAAGTGCTTCAAGATGGGCAAGGCCATCGGCGCAGTGAGCTTCCTTCAAATCCTCGCGCCGGAACTCAATGACCGGATGCTGGCTGACTTCCTCGACATGGACAGCAACATCACGGTCAATCTTCATATCCGCACGATTGATCAGGCGAAAGCTATCAAGAGCATCAAGATGAAGATTACCGACCTCGACAAGATGAAAATTGAAGAGCAGAAAAAGGCCGTGAGAAGCGGATATGACATGGAAATTATCCCGTCCGACCTTGCCACCTACGGCGGTGAGGCCAAGCGCCTGTTGCAGGACCTTCAGACGCGCAACGAGAGAATGTTCCTTGTGACCATCCTCATCATGAATACCGCTGCCTCCCGCCAGAAGCTCGAAAACGCCATCTTCCAGACGGCTTCCATTGCCCAGAAATACAACTGTGCGCTCAAGCGGCTGGACTTCCAGCAGGAAGAAGGGCTGATGTCCTCTCTTCCGATTGGCCTGAATCAGATCGAGATTGAGCGCGGGCTGACCACCTCTTCGACGGCGGTGTTCGTCCCGTTCACGACGCAGGAGCTTTTTCAGGGCGGCGAGGCGCTGTATTACGGGCTGAATGCGCTCTCCAACAACATGATCATGGTTGACCGCAAGCAGCTCAAAAACCCGAACGGTCTGATCCTCGGCACCCCCGGCTCCGGCAAGAGCTTTTCGGCGAAGCGGGAAATGACCAACGCCTTCCTCATCACAGAAGATGACATCATCGTCTGCGATCCCGAGGCGGAGTATTATCCCCTTGTGCAGAAGCTCGGCGGTCAGGTCATCCGCATCTCGCCGGTGAGCACCGACTACATCAACCCGCTGGACATCAATGTGAACTACTCGGAAGAGGAAAACCCGCTGACTTTGAAGTCTGATTTCATCCTCTCCATGTGTGAGCTGATTGTGGGCGGCAAGGATGGGCTGCAACCGGTGGAAAAGACCATCATCGACCGCAGCGTCCGCAAGGTGTATCAGGACTACCTTGCCGATCCGGTCCCTGAGAAGATGCCTATTCTCGAAGACCTCTACAACATCCTGCGCAGTCAGAGTGAGCCGGAGGCACAGCGTATCGCCACTGCCCTTGAAATCTATGTGCATGGCTCGCTGAATGTCTTCAATCACCGGACGAGTGTGGATGTGAATAATCGCTTCGTCTGCTATGACATCAAGCAGCTCGGAAAGCAGCTCAAGAAGCTTGGGATGCTCATTGTGCAGGATCAGGTTTGGAACCGCGTGACCATCAACCGTGCCCAGCACAAGGCGACGCGCTATTACATGGACGAGTTCCACCTTCTGCTCAAGGAAGAGCAGACAGCGGCATACAGTGTCGAGATTTGGAAGCGGTTCCGTAAATGGGGCGGCATCCCCACCGGGATCACGCAGAATGTCAAGGATTTGCTGGCTTCCCGTGAGATCGAGAACATCTTCGAGAACTCCGACTTCGTTTACCTTCTGAACCAGGCATCCGGCGACCGGCAGATTCTCTCGAAGGCGCTGAACATCTCGCCCAGCCAGCAGAACTACATCACCAATTCCAACGCCGGTGAAGGCTTGATCTTCTACGGCTCGACCATCGTCCCCTTCAAGGATGACTTCCCGAAGGACACGATGCTCTATCGTTACATGACCACCAAACCCGAAGAAACCTTGCAGAATTAAGGAGGACTACCTTTATGAAAAAGAATATGAATGAGAACTTTGAGATCACCGTTGACGAGATGACCGAGATTTTCGGCGATACGCCGGTTGAGATGAGCTTCCGCGAGGTCAAGGAAGGCATGGACAGCTTCTTCGGCCTGATGGGGCTGACCGTGGAGTTGGTCAACCTGATCCGCAAGGAGGACGAGCTGAAAAAGCACCACCGCGCTTACCTCCATGTCCGCGAGGAAATCGCCGAGTGCGCCAATGAGGCGACGGAGGTCATCGGCGGTATTCTCGACTCCATTCAGGAGAAAGAACACATCTACCGTGTGTCCGGCTCTCCTTCCGCTTTTGATATGGATGAGGAAGACGAGTATGAGGATGATTTCGTCACCATCCCCAAGGAGAAGTATGACAGCATGATTGAGGATCTGCTGACGATGGCCGAGCTGATCGACATGGTATCGGATATGCGCACCAAGGATGTCCGCGCCATTCAGGAGTTTGGCAAGTTCATCCCGGCCTATGCCGCCTATGAGCGCAATCGTCTTTCCCTGTACCGCGAAGCGGCGAAGGAGGCCGAGTCCATCATCGACCGCTGGGAGGATGCGCTGGACGATGACGAGGACTACGAGTCGGACGAGTATTTCTCCGACTGATTGCGCATCAAGTCTCGCAGAAAGGAGGGAGTCCCCATACAGCTTGATCACATTTACACCGGCGATTGTCTCGAAGTCCTCAAAACGCTGCCCGATGAAAGCGTCCATTGCTGCATCACCTCCCCGCCGTATTACGCGCTGCGTGATTACGGTGTGGACGGGCAGATCGGCAGAGAGGCAACGCCAAAGGAATACATCTCGCGCCTGACGGAAGTGTTCACCGAAGTCAGGCGCGTTCTGCGTTCGGATGGGACGCTCTGGCTCAACATCTCCGACACCTATGCCGGGAAAGGCAATCAGGGCAGCTATGTGGACGCAAAGAATCCCAAGGGCAGAAACGGTCAGGCTGTGGCTCTCAACTACAAGGTTGAGGGCTGCAAGCCCAAGGATATGATCGGCATCCCGTGGATGCTGGCCTTTTCGCTCCGCGACTCCGGCTGGTATTTGCGCAATGACATTATCTGGATGAAAGAAAACCCGATGCCGGAAAGCGTCAAAGACCGCTGCGCCCGCTGCTATGAGCATATCTTTCTGTTCTCGAAGTCACGGAAGTATTTCTTTGACTACAAGGCCATTTCCGAGCCGATTGCTCCCGGAACGGTAAGCAGGCTCAAGCGCGGGGTCAAGGGAAGCAACAAATACGGGGAGCCGATCCCCGGACAGGCGAAGCAGCAGACCATCAACCTGTGCCGTGAGCATGGTGCCATTACCGATGAGCTGATCAGTCCGGTGCGTAACAAGCGGGATGTCTGGATTATCAACACTGTCCCCTTCAAAGGCGGTCACTATGCCGCATACCCGCCGAAGCTGGTTGAAACCTGTCTGCTTGCCGGATGCCCGAAAGACGGCGTTGTCCTTGATCCCTTCATAGGCAGCGGCACAACCGGTATGGTCGCAAAGCAGCTTGACCGTCACTATGTCGGGATTGAACTGAACCCTGAATACACAAAGCTTGCCGAGGCGCGGATTGGAGGTGAAATCTGATGCCTCATGACGAATTGAAACCCAAAGACAAAGTTGTCCTGCGGATGACCAGAGACGGCGCTGTGGAAGAAAACCTCACGGAGGGCACTTCGGAAAAGGTATCGAAGCGCCTTGAGGACGCCCAGCTTGTCGCGCCACATGACGCAGAAACCGGCGATCTGACCGAAGAGGTCAGGAAGCGGCGGCAGCTTCGCCCTGATGAGCTGGAAGACGCAGAGAGTCAGGCTCAGGCCGAAACACAGTCCGCAGATGCGGTGCAAGAGTACAAGCCGGGTGATCTGCCCGTCAGCGATGATCCCACATCTTACACTCTGCACTCTGAGACATACCGCACCCATTCCGTTGACTACGGAAAAGCATTTGCCGATACCGCTGTTACCGGTAAAGTCAGTAGACCTCGTGCTGAAAGGCAGATTGATGGAGAGTCCGTTCTGGAAAGAGCGGCGGAAACCTCCGCAGAGATGCCGGACCTTGACGGCGATGCCCCAGCTTCCCGGCGGATTGAACGGTTGGAGCGAAAATCTCAGAAGGCGCATGAGCGTCTGGATGCCGCCCGTGAGAAGCTGCCCACCAAGAAGGCGCTGAAAAAAGAGCGCGTCTTTGACGAGAAAACCGGAAAAGGCAAAACCCGCCTCTACTTTGAAGACGAAGTGAAAGTCCCCAAGGGGCAGAGCAAATTGCAGTTTGAGGCAGATAAGACCGTCCGTAAAGTCGGCGATACTCTTGCCTCCGGCATTCACGGCAAAATCCATGAGGTAGAGCAGGAAAACTCCGGCGTGGAAGCCGCCCATAAGACAGAGATTGCCGCAGAGTCCGTTGTCCGCCACTACCAGCACCACACAGAGCGCAGTGCAAACAAGCCTTTCGAGAAGGTGTCCAAGCTGGAACAGAAGGCCGAGGCCGCTGATCGGAAGCTCCATTTTGAGAAGACGGTCGCCGAAAATCCTGAGATGAAGACTTCCCGTGCCAATATGAATAAGCACTACCAGAAGCAGCACATCAAGAAGGAATACGCGGCGGCTCGCAAGGCCGGGACGCAAACGGCCTCCACTGCCACCAAGTCCACCGGTAAAACCATCCGGGAGAAAGCGTCGGATAAGGTCAAGGACTTTATCGCCAAGAACAAAAAGGTCTTTGCTTGGCTGGGAGCTGGCTTGATGATTCTGATCCTGTTGTCCGCCGGGATTAGCTCCTGTACGGCAATGTTCACCTCTACTACCTCGTCTGTCATCGCCACTTCCTACCTCAGTGAGGACGATGCCATGACCGGCGCGGAGGCGCAGTATTGTCAGATGGAGGCGGAGCTGCAATCGTATCTGGATAACTACGAGAGCACACACGACTACGACGAGTACCACTTTGACCTTGACGCGATTGAGCACGATCCCTATGTGCTGATCTCCATTCTATCTGCCTTCAATGAGGGAGAGTTCACACTGGACGAAGTTCAGGGACTTCTTCAAACGCTCTTTGACCAGCAATATATCCTCACTGAGGATGTGGAGGTTGAGGTACGCTACCGGACAGAGACCCGTACCGGGACAACGACTGTCACCGATCCAGAAACCGGTGAAACCAGCACGGAAACTTACACTTATGAGGTCGAAGTCCCATACAACTACTACATCTGTACCGTTACGCTGGAAAACTTTGACCTCTCCCATTTGCCGGTCTACATCATGAATGAAGACCAGCTCTCCATGTACTCAGCCTATATGTCAACGCTGGGCAACCGCGAGGATTTGTTCCCCGGCTCCGGCTATGTGGACAAGTACATTGAAAACCCACCCGATGACTACACGGTCAATGCGGAGTATCTGACGGACGAGAAGTTCGCAACTCTCATCGCAGAGGCAGAAAAATATCTCGGCTACCCGTATGTTTGGGGCGGCTCAAATCCGTCCACTTCCTTTGACTGTTCGGGATTCGTCAGTTATGTTCTCACAAACAGCGGACTTGTCAACACCGGGCGGCTGGGTGCGCAGGGGCTTTACAATGTCTGTTCGCCTGTTTCCAGCGCCGATGTGAAGCCGGGGGATCTCGTCTTCTTTGTCGGCACTTATGACACGCCGGGCGTGTCCCATGTGGGCATCTATGTGGGCGACAATGTGATGTTGCACTGCGGCGATCCCATCCAGTACACATCCATCAACACTTCCTATTGGCAATCCCACTTTTATGCCTTTGGAAGACCCAACTACTAACCGAAAGGAGCGTTTTTATGAACCCGAAATATCAGAAGGTCTGCGCGGAAATCGCCAAAACCGAGAAGAAGGTCGAGGACCTGCAGGGGCAGCTCAAGGAGCTGTACGACAAGAAAACCGAGCTGGAAAACCTTGAAATCGTCAACACCGTCCGTGCGATGGTCATGGACAAGGATCAGATCATGTCCTTCCTTGCCGCGATGAAGGACAGCAAGGCGGAAAAGCCTACCACTACCCAGCAGGAGGTGACGGACAATGACTAAGAGAAAAGGAATCCGCCTTCTGGCGGCACTTGCACTGTGCTTCACGCTTTGTATCTCGTTCACTGTACCCGCATTCGCCTATGCGGATGATACCGAGCAGGAGCTTCCGGTCACGGAGGCGACCCAGCCCGAGGCAACACCGGAAACCGCAGCACCCGAAGAGCCTGAACCGTATGAGGGCGAGCCGATTGACGGTGAAGGCAACGCTTATACCCGCGATCTGCTCTATGACAAGGCGACGAATAAGCAGTTCATCACGGTGCAGACCAAGACCGGCAACACCTTCTATGTCGTGATCGATTACGATGCGCCCATCAACGAGGAAGAGGAACAGTACCAGACCTATTTCCTCAACATGGTGGACGAGGCCGATCTGCTTGCCCTGTTGGATGAGGAAACGGCATCTTCGCTTACTACCTGTAACTGCGATACCCGCTGCGAGGCCGGAGCTGTCAATACGGAATGCCCAGTCTGCAAAACAAACATGAGCGAGTGTACCGGCGCTGTACCTGAGCCGGAAGAGCCGGTCGAGGGCGAGGAAACCGAGGTGCCCGAAGAGCCGGAAAACGCTTCCCCGAACATTGCCCTGATCATCGGTATCATCGCGCTGGTCGGCATCGGCGGTGGTGCATATTACTACTTCAAGTTCGTGCGCGGCAAGAAGCAGAAGGACGAGGATCTGGATTTCTTCGATGACGAGGGTTATGAGGAAGAGCCGTATATCAATGAGGACGAAGAGCCTGTCATTGCTGACGATGAGGATAACGGGGACGAAACCAAAGAAACGGAGGAAACGATTTGATCTTAGTGATTGCGGAAAAACCGAGTGTTGGAGCCGCCATCGGGAAGGTGCTGGGCGCTTCCTGCCGTAAGGACGGCTATCTCGAAGGAAACAACTACATCGTATCTTGGTGCGTTGGCCATCTTGTGGGGCTTGCGGACGCAAGCTCCTATGATGAGCGCTTTGCCAAATGGCGGTACAGCGATCTCCCCATCGTCCCGGATGAATGGCTGTTTGAAGTCCCGAAGGACAAGCAGAAGCAGTTCAAAGTGTTGTGCGACCTCATGCTCGATAAGCGTGTGACCGAGCTTGTCTGCGCCACCGATGCAGGACGCGAGGGCGAGCTGATTTTCCGGTTGGTCTACAAGAAAGCCGGTTGCACGAAGCCTTTCAAACGCCTGTGGATCAGCTCGTTGGAAGACAGCGCAATCCGAGAGGGCTTTGCCCATCTGCGAAGCAGCGGCGAGTATGACCGGCTCTACGAAGCCGCGCTTGCCCGTTCCAAGGCAGATTGGATTGTCGGCATCAACGGCACAAGGCTGTTCTCGACACTCTATCATAAGAAGCTGGTGGTCGGGCGCGTCCAAACGCCAACGCTGGCAATGCTGGTGGAACGAGAAGGCAAAATCTCAACCTTCCACAAGGAGAAATACTTCAATGTCCATATCAGCAAAGAGAACCTGACGGCGGACCTGGAAAAGGTCAAAACCGAAGAGGAAGCGAAGGCGATTGCGGCGGCTTGCATTAAAAAGCAAGCCGTCGTTTCTTCTCTCAAGAAGGAGACGAAGACGGTCAACCCGCCGAAGCTCTATGATCTTACCACCTTGCAGCGGGAAGCCAACCGCTACTATGGCTTTACCGCCCAGCAGACGCTCGATCTGGTGCAGTCCCTCTATGAGAAAAAGCTGCTTACCTATCCCCGAACGGACAGTCAGTTCATCACTGAGGATATGGAGAGCACTGCCCGTCAGGTGATCGGCATTGTCTCCCGCAAGCTGCCGCTCTTTGAAGGCCGCAACCACGAGCCGGACATCGGTCGCATTACCAACAACGCCAAGGTCACTGACCATCATGCCATTATCCCCACCGTCCAGCTTGAAAATCAGGATCTCACTGAGCTGCCGGAGTCGGAGCAGAAAATCATCCGGCTTGTCTCCGTGCGCCTTCTGAGCGCTACCGGTGAGAAACACATCTATGATGAGACTTCGGTCACGCTCACCTGTGAGGGGTTCGAGTTCAAGGCAAAGGGCAAAACGGTCGTGCAGGATGGATGGAAGTCGGTTGAGCGCTGCTTCAAGGAAACGCTCAAGAGCAAGGAAAAGGACGAGCCGGAACGCTCGCTGCCTTCTCTGAATGAGAAGGATATTCTCTCTTCTGTCGATGCCAGCGTTACCGAGCACTATACATCCCCGCCGAAGCCCTACACCGAAGACTCCCTTCTGTCGGCTATGGAGACTGCGGGGAATGCTGAGTTCGACGATGATACCGAAAAGAAAGGGCTTGGCACTCCCGCCACCCGCGCCGGTATCATCGAAAAGCTGGTCAAAGGCGGCTTCGTTGAGCGCAAGGGCAAATCTCTCGTGCCTACAAAGGACGGCAACAACCTTGTATGCGTCCTGCCCGAGCAGATCACTTCGCCTACCATGACGGCGGAATGGGAAAATACTCTGATGCAGATTGAGCGTGGCAATGCGGATGCGGACAAGTTCCTTTCCGGCATTGTGGAGATGACCTCCGAGCTGGTCAAAGCCTATCCTTTCCTCTCTGAGGCTGAGGCAAACCGCTTCGATACCGGCAGAGAGTCCATCGGGAAGTGTCCGCGCTGCGGCTCACCGGTCTATGTGGGAAAGGGAAACTACTACTGCTCGAACAAGGAATGCTCTTTCTGTATGTGGGAGGACAACAAGTTTTTCTCTTCCAAGAAAAAGAAGCTGACCAAGAAAATCGCTGCCGAACTGCTGGACAAGGGTTGGTGCAGAGTGACCGGGCTTTATACGCCAAAGCGCCCGCAGCTCTATGATGCGGTGATCCGTCTGGATGACACTGGCGGCAAGTATGTCAGCTTCAAGATGGAGTTTGAAAAGTAAGGAGGTCATAAATGGCTGAAAACAGAAACGCCCAGCAAGTCCGGGAAATCACCGACAAGCTGGAACAGGGACTCAAGGAGCTGTTTGAATCCGAACGCTTCAAAGAGTACCTGAAAACGATGTCCAAGTTCTACAACTACTCGTTTAATAATACGCTTCTCATCGCCATGCAGAAGCCGGATGCGACGCTGATCGCCGGTTACACGGCATGGCAGCGCAACTTCGACCGCCATGTGATGAAGGGTGAAAAGGGCATCAAAATCCTTGCCCCTGCACCTTACAAGGTGCAGGAAGAGCGGGAAAAACTCGACCCGGCAACGCAGAAGCCCGTTCTCGACAAGGACGGCAAACCGGTCACCGAGACGGTTGAAGTGACCCGCCCCGCCTTCAAGGTGGTGAGCGTCTTCGATGTGTCCCAGACGGACGGCAAAGAGCTTCCCGATATTGCCGTAGACGAGCTGACAGGCAGCGTGGAAAACTACGCCGCCTTTTTTGATGCTCTCAAAGAGCTGTCTCCGGTCCCCATTGCCTTTGAAAACATCACCGATGGCGCAAAAGGCTACTTCTCTCATGTAGAAAACCGCATTGCCATTCAGGAGGGCATGAGCGAAATCCAGACCATCAAGACGGCGATCCATGAGATTGCCCATGCCAAGCTCCATGCCGTCACTCCCGGCGAAAAGGTCGCTCCTGAAGACAAGAAAGACCGGCGCACAAAGGAAGTCGAGGCAGAAAGCGTCGCCTATACCGTCTGCCAGCGGTACGGCATTGAAACCTCTGATTATTCCTTCGGCTATATCGCCGGTTGGTCCTCCGACAAGGAGACCAAGGAGCTGAAAGGCTCGCTGGAAACCATCCGCAAAACGGCGGCTGAGATGATCACCGGTATTGATGAAAAGCTCAAAGAGCGGCTTGCCGTGAAAGAACAGGAAGCCCCTACGCCGCTGCGGGATGCGGCGATTCCGGTTTATCGGGAAGCTGCGATGTATGCCTTTGAAGCTGGTGAGCTGGGTGCTTACCGCACCTCGATGCAAGCAAACATGGACTGTAAAGAGGCGATTGAGCAGACCATCAACGACTACTACGGCAACAACCGCCTTGCGGCGGAGTCCGCCGTCAAAAGCATCCTTGAGAAATTCTCGCCTGAGCGCGTCGCCTATGTCCTCGCGCAAACCATCCAGCAGAAAGGCCATGACGGACGCATTTCCCCGGACTGCAAGGAATGGGCAAAGGGCATGGATGGCAGCCCGGATAATGCTACTCATCTCATTATTGACGGTGTAAATCCGGGGCTGGTCAGCCTTTTCACCGAAGAGTTCGTCCGGCAGACCGCTATCGGTAAGGTACAGGAGCAGGCACCGGCTGAACAGAGCGAATCGGCTGTGCCGGAGAAGGCTCCCGAAGCTCCGGCTCCCAAAGAGCCGGAACAGGCGGCACCGGTGAAGCATCGCCTCACACCGGAGGAAAAGAAAATCAAGGAAGCCGTCATGGACACGCTCAAAGCGCAGATCTCCGGTCGCAACGACGGGATGCTGGCTACTTACCGTTCGTCCAATCAGTCCTTTAAGGTGATGATGGAGTACAAGGTCAGGATTGAGGGCAACACCGTTACCCGGGATGGCGAGCCGATGTTCGCCATTCACCGCCGCCATTCTGCGAAGAAGGTACAGGGCTGCTATCGAGAGCTGACACCGACGCTTGAATATATCGGAAAAGAGAAGACTCAGGAAGCAGCGCGGGAAAAGCCTTCTATCCGGGAACAGCTCCGCGCTGCGGCAAAGAGCCAACCTGAGCGAAAAACGCCGGTCAAGCAGAAGTCCCACGATGTCGGTTTGGAGTGATGCCTATGAAGTTTGAAAACATTGATCTTGTGGATGCCCTTCGCCGGATTATGGACATCCACACCCAAAACTACAAAGAGGACTTTGAGCTGGACGCTGGGCTGCTTCACAGTCTTGCCGGTTCCCAATCTCCCGAGGACAAGCACCTTCTCTGGATGTCCCGTCCGAACGGCACTTACCTCCTGCTTGAGCGTGAAGTCTATGTGGAGGATTCCTACGAAAACAAAGTGTGGGAGTTTTACCATGAGCAAACCCGTGATCCCATCCTTGCCTACGCGGTTGAGATCAAAGGCGTAGAGGGCGATACCGTCAAAGGCAACCTTATTGAGCTGGACTATGCCGCCCATGTGGAGCGTATGAAAAAGCTCACCGTTCCGGTTGAGACAGTGGCAGTCACCTTTAAGGACGATGCCACCTTTTATCTGCCTTTCCGCAGCTACCGGCGCGAAGCGATCCCGCTGGAAGAAAAGCACGGCGAGGTTGTGTCGGTGAGTTATCTGCCTGAGAATGCGACTGAGCTTGACATGATCCTCCGCCGTGAACGCTTCAAAACGAGCTTCCATGCGAAAACCGGCAGTATTGAGGATCACATTCACAAGCTTGCCGTCCAGCATGGCGTGACCGAAAAGCTGGGCATATTGCCCCTTGAAGCGCAGAGCGCCTACAACGCCGTCAAGGAAGCCCATCCCGAAGCGATTGTCTGCTTTGCCCAGAACGGCTACTACGAGATTTACGGCGAAGATGCGAAGAAGGCAGCGCCCGCGCTCGGTTCGAAGCTTCTGATGAAAGAGCTGGAAGGCGGCGGACAGGTAGCCGTGACCGGCTTTCGGGAAGATCAGTGGGTCGCCAAGGCTAAGACGCTGTGGGGGCGAGGCAACGATGTCCTTGTTACGCAGTCCGGTGAAGACGGCAGACAGGAAACCGTCAAACACCTTCTCGCCGAGGATTACATCCCTATCGGCATGGTGATGGATATGGACGGCAAAACCGTCCGCGTTGACAAAGTGGATTTTCCAAATGAAGTAGTCAGCCTGACTGACATCACGGACAGGAAGAATCCCGTTCCATTCCGTGAGCGTATGTCTATTGTCCGTTCCTATGTGGAGGATGCTCCGGCAGAAAACCTCTGGAAAGCAGTGGATCGCAGAGAGCATACCTCTCAGAAGAAGACTTCTGTCCTCGCAAAGCTCAAGGAACACGGCCAGACTGCGCCGGATAAAGGCGCTAAGAAACCTGAGCAAACAAAGAAACCGAAATCAAAAGAAATGGAGATGTGATTATGTTTTTTACCGTAGAAGAGACTAACCTGATGTGCTGTTTCGACACTTCCAGCCGCAAGAGGCTGATTGCTGAAATGAAGTCGCTGCCCATCAACGAGCTGGACGATGAGATGGCGGAGCTGCTTTTCCATACCGTTCGGAAGCTTGAGGGCATCACCGACGAGGCGTTTGCCCAGCTCTATATCGCGCCGGACAGCATGATGGACGATTGAAAGGAGGATGCCTATGCCCGTATTGGATGGCAGTTTTGAAGCCTTCGTGACCAATCTCGGCAAGTACAACGAAGGCGAGCTTGCCGGTGAGTGGGTTCATTTCCCGACCACCGAAGAGGAAATGAAGAAGGTCTTCGAGCGGATCGGCATCGGCTCAAAGGACGAGTTCGGTCAGGTCTATGAGGAATGGTTTATCACGGATTATGACTGCTCCATTCATGGAGTCAGCAATCTCCTTGGCGAATACGAAAACCTCGATAAGCTCAACTACCTTGCCGCCCGGTTGGATGAGATGTCCCGCTCTGAGCTTGAGCATTTCGTGGCAATCATGGATAGCGGCTGCGATGAAGTAAATGACCTCGACGATCTGATCAACCTGACCTACAATCTCGACAACTATGATTTTATCCCCGACATCAAGGACTATGACGATCTCGGTCGCTACTACTTCTTTGAGGGTGGGTACAACATCGACAACAAGTTCGGCAGCTTTGTGGATTACATTGACTTTGAGCGGTACGGCGAAGACTGCGCAATCAATGAAGGCGGCACTCTGACCGATGCCGGGTACATCCGTCCTACCGGCGATAGCTGGAACCGCTACTTTGACGGGACGCTTGAGGATATTCCCGATGAGTACCGCGTCACCGGAAGCGGCGAGGAATTGGAGCAGCCGAGCACGATCACTGTGCTGGTGGTTGAGCCGGACAAGAAGCCCTATGTGAAAGAAATCCCTTCCAGCCTCGAGTCCTTACAACATGAGGTTGGCGGGGACATTGAGGCGGTCTATCCCTTTGAAGAGTCGGTTGCCATTGTCTGCAATGAAGAAGGCAAGATGAACGGTTTGCCTCTCAACCGCGCTCTGCGGGATGACAGCGGTGAAATCTATGATATTGTTGCCGGTACCTTCCTTGTCACGGGGCTGACGGATGACAGCTTCGGCTCACTTTCGCCGGATCTGTTGCGGCAGTTTATGACGGAGTTCAAAATGCCGGAGCAGTTTGCCAAAATCGGAGATAGGATTGTTGCTATCCCGATGATTTCCGAAGAACAGCAGAAACAGACGGTTCTTGAAGAGAAAAGCTCCATTGTCAACGAGAATACCTCCGGCATGGCGGTGGATGGTCATATCGGCACATGGCACACGATTGACCATAAAGAGATCGACGGTCACACCTTCTGGCTGATGGAGCACGACACCTTTGGGGACGATGCCTCCTGCATCATTGTCGATGAGCGCGGCGAGCTGGTGCTGTCCCATATCTATGACGGCTTCGATGAGACCGCAGTCAATCTGCTCCGTCAGGAGGTCATGCCGGTCGAGAAGATGCCGGATGACAGCATCAGCATCGAGGAAATGAAGCAGTACGGCTACAAATGGGGCGGGATGCTGCCCATGCGGGAGGATGTTGCGGCTGAGGTCATGAAGTCGTGCCAGATTTACCGGCTGTACGGCGACGATACCGAGGGGCTGGTTCTGGACGCTAAGGAGATCAGGGAACACGCCGTCAAAGGCGGTATCTTCGGTGTGGAGAAAGCGGATTGGGTGGCCGAGCTGGAAAAGCAGAATCCACTCAAAGCCGCTGAAATGTCGCTTGAGGATGACTACGGCATGATTGACGGAATCATCAACAACGGTCCGAAGGAAAACAAAGCGAGCGAGAAGGGCGGGAAAGCCTCTATCATGGATCGGCTGAAATCCGCCAAAACCGCCCAGCAGACGGATAAGCCTTCTCTCCACAAGGAGAAGAAGAGCGAGCGTGAAATATGAGCCGGAGTAAGAAATGGAAGCTCGAATGGAGCTTCTTTTTAGGCAGCGACGGACGGCGCAAATACAATGACCTGTGCCGCCGCTGCGTTCATCCCTGTAAGCAGAACTTCCGCGCCGTTATCCTTGCCTGTCCGCATTACTTCTCCAAGCGCTCAGGACAAAGCCAAAATCTGTCGGATTAAAGGTTGAAAATCGCTGATTTCCTGCCCTCTGAGCAGAGATGACGCATTGCCCCGTATGTTTTCCTGTCTAAGCGCCAAACGCCTGAAATGTCAGAATAAAGGTCGTATTTCTATCAAAAGCGAAGAGCCTCGGTCGATGCCCTTGCGGGTGTCGGCTGAGGCTCTTTTTTGTTTACAGCAGATCGTTCAGAAGGTTCATGCACTTTACCTTCTGTTGGAGATTGGCGCTCCCATAGACATTCAGCGTGAATGAAACATTCTTGTGTCCAAGGATTTCAGAGAGCGATTTGATGTCAAACTCCGGTATCTCGATTGCCCTCACTGCGAAGGTGTGCCGGATCTCATGGAACTTTACCTTTTGCAGCCCGTTACGCTTGAGAAAACGGGTGAAAAACTGCCGGTATGTACGCGGCTCGGTCGGCTTCGTTTTGCCCGTCAGGAAGTAGTGATTCGGATTTTCCGTGTAGAACTTCTTGATGATGTTCATGAGTAACGACGGAACCGGGATAACACGGGCAGATGTCTTCGTCTTCGGCGGTCCTATATGGAGATAGGACGATCCCTTTCGCTTGTCATAGATGCGCTGGACAGTCTTGTTGATATTGATGGTCTTGTCCGTAAGGGAAATATCCTTCATCTGGAGTCCGCAAAGCTCACCGATCCGAATGCCGGTAAACAGCGCAATCAGAATACCCGCCGTTTTTCTGTTCAAGTCCATGTAGATGCACTGAATAAGGGCTTGTTCCTGATCTTTGGAGAGCGAGTTGACTTTCTTGATACCCAGCTCTTTCGGGTACTCAATCAAGTCCCAATTCAGCAATGGAATAGCCCGCTCTTTATAGGCGAACTCCATTGCAAGCCTGAGAACGAGAATAACATCCCGTATGGTCTTTACAGTAAGCCCTCCCGTGTTGTCAAGCCGACCGGCATTGTAGAGATACGAAATGTAGCTCTGAATGTCCGTTTCGGTGATGCTGCCAATCTTGCGCTTGCCGAAGTACGGGATCAGATGATTTTCGGCAATCAGCGTGAAGCTGGCGTGGGTTGACGGTGTGATCATTGGCTTCTTCTGATTTAGCCAAGTGTTCAGCAGCGTCTTGAATTGTGTATTGTTAGTCATATTGACCACCTCCACAAACATTATCAGGTGGAGGAGCAAACAGAGCATTATCGTCCTCAAGTAACGGTCTCGAAAAGCGTCCAAAGCGTAACCGCTCAATAATCCCGCGGTACAGAAAAGTCGTGGTTCCCGGCACTCACACCGCCGAGAACCACGACTTCATTTCTCCTGACCAAGGGAGCAGATCATCCATCTCGAAGTCCTTGCGCTGCGCTACGCGCTCGGGGAATACGCTCAGCAGATGAAGCAGATAGTCGTCCAGTCGTAGGCTGTTGGCTTTTGCCGTTTCCATCAGCGAATAGATGATTGCACTCGCTTCCGCGCCCTGGGGCGTATCGGCAAAGAGCCATCCCTTCCGGCCAACGACAAAAGGGCGGATAGCGTTTTCTACCTGGTTGTTGCTTATTTCAATCTCGCCATGTTCAAGAAACGCACTCAGGTGCGCCTTCTGGTTTTGCGCATAGGTAACAGCGTCCTTCAGTTTGCCTGTCGGACGGGGAATTGTATTTAACCATGTCCAGTACGCTTCGAGAATCGGGCCTGACTTCTCCTTCCGCTGAATGAGCCGCTCTTCTGCGGTCCGCCCTTCAAACTGGCGTTCCAACTCAAACAGTCGGTTGCAGAACTCATAGCCCTCCGCAGCCTTGCAGGTCTTTGCATCGGCACCTTCGGGCATCGCTTCCAGCCACTTCCTGCGCATGTGCGCCCAGCAGCCTGCGCGCTCTGCCTCCTGGATCTTGTTGTAGCCGCTGTATCCGTCTGTGATCAGGACGCCGCTGAAGCCCTCAAGGAAGGTCTTTGCCCATTTCCCACTTCGGCTCTCCCGGTATTCGAAACAGCGCAGCTGGATATCCGCCCGCTTGGCAGATGAATACACCCACATGCGCGATTCCGAGGTGGCCGGCTTGCCTTTCTCTTTGAGCACCTGTATCACTGTTTCGTCGGCGTGAATCGTGCTCTGGGTCAGCAGCTCGCTCCGGATTCGCTTCCAGAAGGGACGAAGATAGAGGTCAGCCACCTGAATGACCCAATTGGCCATGGTGCCGCGCTTCAGCTCCACGCCCATGCGTTTCCACATCTGTTCCTGCCGGTATAGGGGCATGGCATCCACATACTTCTTCATCAACACATCGGTGACAACGGAAGCAGAAGCATAGCTGTGTGCCAGCAGGGGTGGTGGCATGACCGGCTTGAATACCTCGGAATACCCGGTCTCCTGTTCAAGCTGGCGGTCAGCATAAACCTTCCGGTAATGCTTGATAACCTTCGCTTTGGCGCGTTCCAGAACAAGCTCCGTACGGATATACTCCTGCCCGATGCAGGTCAGTGCATGCCCGTTGGGGTTTACTTTCTCATTGTCCGGCAAATCCACGATTCTCTCTTCCACAGGCAGCGTCGCACAGAGCTCTTCCAGCGTGCGCTTTTTCTTCCGGCTATGACCAGAGACACAGATTTCCTTCTCCGGATTCTGCGAAGGTTCCGGGTTGGACTTCTCTTCCGATTTCTCCGGCGTGTCGAACAGGCTGAGCTGCTGATTCCCGTCGTCAAGAACGTATGTCCGCTTCTCACTGCGCTGTCCGAATTGGGCACGCTGAAGATTCAGGATGATCTGTCGGAGTCTCTCAATCTCCTCATCCTTTTGCCGGCTCTGTTCCCTGAGCGTATTCATGGCGCTTTGCAGCATGGCATTCTGCTGCCGGAGCTCCTCAAGAATCTGCACCAAAACCCTGGCCTGTTCCATGCTGCTTGCACCACCCTTCATGCCTGATTGATTCGACATGCAGGTGGCAATATCCTTTTGGTTTTCTTCACGTTTTTCAGCATTTCCCCGATTTTTCAGCAGACCGTGCCGGGTTTTCCCGGAACAAACGCCTTTGTCTGCGTAATGGACAGCCCCTCCATGAGCCAGCGGAATTCCTGCAATGTAAGCTTCTTCAGATCCTTTTCGCTTCGCGGCCACTGGAACCGTTTCTCCGTCAGGCGCTTGTACAGCAGGATATATCCCGTACCATCCCAATACAGTGCTTTGATGCGATCTGCCCGCCTTCCGCAGAACAGATACAGCGACGTCTCGTCCATTTCCTGGCCGAATTGGGTTTGCACCAATGCGGCCAGACCGTCTATCTGCTTGCGCATGTCCGTATAGCCGCAGGCAATGTAATAGTTCTGTACGCGGCTGAAATCAAGCATAGCCGAGTGCCTTCACAAACGCCGCGAGCATTTCAATATCCGTGCCAGACGGAAACTCGACTTCCACGCCATGCGCCCGAATCACGATTCCACCGGAGGAAGACTGGGGAGATACGGTCTCAACCGCCAGCTTTTCCGGTTCTACTCTGACGAGCGCACCGCTCTTCTTCTCTGCTTCACAAAGAGCTGCTTCCCGGATGATTCTCAGCCAGTAATAGTAGCTGTTCTCATGGATTCCGTTTTGCAGGCACCATGCCCGCACGCTTTGACCGCTCTGCTGCCGCTCATGAATCAGTTGTTTCCACTCGTTCATCCTCGTGATTCGCTTTGCTTCCGGGATTGTCATGTGCTTCTCTCCATAGTTTTCAAGTTTGCTTGCTTTTCTGGATTCTAGTTTTTCAAGTACCATGGATAAGTATCACACAATTAGAGGAATCTGTCAGGGCACGGGATTATTGAGCGGTTACTCCAAAGCTGCGCTTCCCGGGCTTTGATGAGCCGTGGAACGAATCAAAGTTATCAGCGTGTTTTGCAAAGAATATAAAGAAAAATACGGATGGGCGTATTTCCAATGTGATTTGTAACTCCGCAAAGATGGGGCTTATCCCCCAGCGCGATTACTTCGATAAAGACATTGCAAACAGCGATAATACCAGCGGGTATTACATAATTGAACATAATGACTTTGTTTACAATCCGAGAAAGTCATCCGATGCTCCATACGGACCTATAAGCCGATATGCTTATCCTGATGCTGGGATTGTTTCGCCTCTCTATCTCTGTTTTCGAGCCAAAGGAGATGTAGACACGAACTTTTTTGAGTGGTATTTCCGTTCGTCTGCATGGCATCGCTATATTTATATGACCGGCGACAGTGGCGCACGGCATGACAGAGTAAGTATAAAGGATGACGATTTCTTTTCCATGCCAATTCGTTTTCCATCTTCAATAGAGCAAAAGAAAATCGCCTCTTTTCTAAACGCTATTGAGCGACGAATCTCATCTCAGCAACTTCTTGTGGATAACCTCAAGAAGTATAAAAGAGGGTTGCTTTCAAATCTGTTCGGTGAAAAGATAACTCAGGGATGTACAACAAAGAGTTATTATTTCTCGGAGATTGCCCAAAGAAGAAGCGAGAAATATGATCCCTCTTCTGGCATCGAATATCCTTGTGTGGAGTTGGAGAACATCGAACAGGAAACGGGGAAAATCCTTGCCACAGTTCCATCAACAGCGCAAAGCAGCATAAAAAATATAGCAATGCCCGGTGACACACTTTTTGGCAAATTGCGCCCTTATCTTCGTAAATATGCTTTTGCTAAAAAGACGATGGCTTGCTCATCGGAGATATGGGCGCTTATTCCGTCAGATGTTGTTTTGCCGAAGTTCTTATTCTACCTTGTTCAAACTGAGCATTTTCTTCGAGTAGCCAACATCAGCTCAGGTACAAAGATGCCGAGAGCAGAGTGGTCTAATATTGAAAAAGCTGAGTTTTTTATCCCTGATTTCTCTGTTCAGCGTAAAGTAGTCTCTCTTCTTGAGGGGCTGGATCAAAAGATTACTTTTGCGGACTCAACACTCCTTAGCTTGAACAGATTAAAAGCATCGCTATTGCAACACCTCTTCATATAAAGAGCTGTTGCAGCAAGGAGGATTTAACACTGCATAAGGCGGAAAGTAGCTTTTGATGTACTTCTATCTTTTCCCTGAGAGAGGATAACGCCGCACCAATTTTCTCCTGCTGATTAAGTGGCGGAACCCAAATGGGAATTTCCGCAAGATCATCTGCATTGATAGCTGGATACCCTGTACCTGTACTGCGAAGCATTGCTTCACGGGCAAAATAGTCTGACGAAAGTTGCTCGTATATGAATTGAGTGTCCATCTCTGAGCATCGGATTTGTGCATACCCGGTAGATGCAACTGTTGGATATTCAAAACCCTTTTGGAAATAGTAATTGTTTTTTTGGTAAGGTCGGACCATTTGATAGAGTAAATCGCCTTCCTCCAAAAGCCTTTGTGCTCGACTTGGTGCAGAGTTACGAGATATAAGTTTTTTACTGTTCAAAACACCCGACTCTACGCACTCTAAGTCAATATATATGAACGCCTCTGGAAGCGATCCGGTCTTGGGGTTGATATGGACTACGCTTCCCAATGGCTCCACATCATGCGAATCAATTTCAGAGGCTTTTGGGGACAAATGTGAACGCTTAAAGAAAAATCGGTTTTGTAATCCTCTTTTATACTTCTTGAGTGTCGCAACATATTTTTGCTGCGCATCAATTCTTTGAGTCAAAAAGCTCAGGAAGGAAGCGATTTTATCTTGTTCGTCAGTGGATGGCAAAAACAGGGGCTGCTCATAGAGCGTTTCCCATTCCACATTTCGTCGGCACATACTCGCACCGACGGTTGTAGCATTATAAAAGAAATGTTTTGCAGCATCTGATTTAATCCAATGTGCCAGCAGTTCTATCGAGCATCCCGTTATATCATAGGTTTTATATGCAGGAGATACCATGCCGTTCTTAAAACGGAGGTTTACATTTGCGTTTCCTAAATGCAGATTTTGGGTAGATAAGACCATTGTACCGTATTTGATTTTCTTATAACCTTTGTTGCTCGCTCCACGCTGATGACCAAACAACTCTGAATTTAGGAACATTCCTTCTATCGCAGCAGAGAGAAGAGTATCTTCGTCTTCCGTTTGAGTGCGATCACTATACTCCTGAATAAGATCGCCAAATGGTTTGCCGTGCCACGGCTCGTCAAAGCCCGGAAAGCGCAGTTTCGGGCGCTTTTCGAGACCGTTACTTGAGGGCTATTTAGACTTCCAAAATCAATACCGCCTCATAGCAAAATCCCTTGCAGTAGCAGAGGTAAATCCGCTATTGCAAGGGATTTCGGCGTTCGTGGAGCTTTATCTGCGTACTTGAACAGAAGTATAAAAGAGGTGCGGTAAGGTGTCTTCTTTCGGCAAAATTATGTCCGCTCAGAAATGCGAGATGGACAACTGCAAAGATGGGCGAACTCGGCAGCTTTGTGAAGGGTGCGCCTCTTTCCAAAGCCGATATATCCGAGGATGGTACCCCCTTTATCCTTTATGGAGAACTTTATACCACCTACAACGAGGTTGTAACCAGCGTCAAAAGACGGACGCAAGCACAAGTTGATGAAACTTTTCTGAGCCGTGTGGGTGATGTCGTGATCCCGACTTCCGGCGAGACGCCAGAAGAGATTTCAACGGCTTCCTGCGTTATGCTGCCCAATGTCATTCTTGCCGGAGACCTCTATATTTTCCGTGGCGATAAGGTGGATGGACGAATTATGAGCTATCTGCTTAATCATGTTGTTAATGCAAAAATCGCCCGCATAGCACAGGGGAAGTCAGTTGTCCATATTCAAGCGAGCGAATTGTGCAAGCTCACATTGACATACCCGGATAAAAGCACGCAGAACACGATTATAGGATTCCTTTCCTCGCTTGATGATAGGATCATGAATGAAGAAAATGCGCTTGCTTTTTTGTCCGATCTAAAAGAGGGGTTATTACAGCAGCTATTCATATAAAGAGTTGCTGTAACAATGCTTCCTTAGTGCGTACAAGTCCATGAACACAAGCCTGACAAATATCAATCCTATGATCCAAAGCATAAAGCACAGAGGCTATTTGTGACTGCACTTCGAAAGAGGGAAATGCAATGGATGTTTTTTGTATTTCGCTTTTGCTGATGGAGGAAACCTTCGTCCCTTGTACCAGCGGAAGTATTTGCGTTCTAAATCTTTTGGAATTGATAAAGTAACCAAGATACATAGAAGCAAACGAAATCTTAGGGCGGCATGGTATTGTGTGAAGACCTGATAATGCCTTTGTATCAGCGACTCCAACAATTTCTACCGCCTTACCAACTGTATAATCTTCTGCGGTGTCTGCGATCACGATGTCACCATTTCGCAGATAACTACTCCGAGCAAACTTTGAAAGGCTCACATCCGAGCGAATGTATGGTACCTTTGACTTGGACAGATCAACCACCGCGCCGTATTTAATCAGAACATCTCCATAGTGGATGTTATATGCTATTCCGTTTTCAGTTGACATTTCATCCCGCGAGAAGGTGTTGTTCTGTAACAGATCAAATGCTTCACTAAACGGAACTGTCATCCATCTTTCGCCTGGTCCTTTCTCCCCAAAAAGCTCATCTGAGAGTCCTCTTTTATACTTCTTGAGGTTGTTAATTAAAAGAGATTGTTCTTCGACTTTAGAATCTACCAACCTCAAGAAATCCGCAATGTGATTTTGCTCCTTTTTAGAAGGAATGTATAGCGGAAATTTTTCGATGTCCTTCTTCTGAATGTTAGGCAAACCGCTGCCAACACGCAAGGCCATAATTTCAGTTTGTTTACTTTTTAGCGCTTCATAGAGAAAATATGGGGATACCTCTTCTACTATTTTTTGAAGCGTATAATTATGTCCTCCACTAAAAAACGGTTCTGGATTCCAATTTACATACCCACAGCTATTTCCGCCTTCACTGATGGAGATAGTGTTTGCGTCTACATTGAATTTATCGGTTCGAGACGAAGGACTTACTCCTCCGTTTAGATGGTAGAATAATCCCTCTGGATTTACATCAGTAGACGGTAATTGTTCACCTTTCACGATTTTTGAAAGTCCGCTTAGTGTTTTTCTTTCCCACGGCTCGTCAAAGCCCGGAAAGCGCAGTTTCGGGCGCTTTTCGAGACCGTTACTTGAGGATACATTTGCCATGATTATTTGCCCTCCACATCAAACG
>OLPX01000775.1_pt1 | contig 26428 bp, 16 predicted proteins | sample 1672491 | NCBI WGS metagenome assembly OLPX01 (sample SAMEA3136692, study PRJEB25190) | human gut metagenome | biome: human gut; feature: human-associated habitat; material: faeces | place: Austria | collected 2013 | reverse complement strand
TGCTACGACAGAAATGGCGATGTATATGAGAATGAATTCTGCCTGAGCAACGGCAGGGAGTTTTATGTTGGCGATGACGGCGCGTTGGTGCGTTCCAGCTGGGTTGAGTACGATGGGGATTACTACTTCGTAAACAGTGCAGGGGAAAAAATCACCAACGACTGGAGACTTACAGCTCCGTATGATGATGAAGATGCAGATGAGCAGTGGTTCTACTTCCAGGCTAACGGAAGAAGGGCCGAAGACAAAAAACTGACAATCAGAGGAAAGACATATTTCTTTGATGCTGACGGCGAGATGTTGACTGGTTGGGTTGAGGAAAACGACGATACATATGAGGAAGCGGGTTCTGATATCACCCATAGTACAAGATCCCATTTCTCTTATTGCGATGAGACCGGTGCGCGCCTTGAAAGAACCTGGGTAGAAGATTATGCTCCAGATGTAGATTCTGAAGATGTAAGCTCGGATGACGAGGTTCACTATTATTATCTTAACAGCAGCGGTCATCCGGTTACCAGAAGACAGACGAATATCAACGGCCAGAGTTATATTTTCGGTGAAAACGGAAGAATGCTGACTGGTTGGGTTGCTACGACCGCGACGAACAGTGACGCTTATGAGGTTATCCAGGGAACGGATGATGATGAAGACCATTGGGTACCTTTAAGTGAAATCGCAGACCGCGGTGGAGAAGTTTACTATTGTACAGAAGACGATGGTCACGTTAAGAAAAATAAGTGGATCAAACTGTGGAATACAGAATTTGCGTATGATCAGGATAACGACGAAGATCAGTACTGGTTCTATTTAGCAAGAAACGGTGAAGTGTTTATTCCGGATGCAGATGATGTTGCCAGTGCGGCCAATGCCCATGAATACAGTTTCAGTGAAGGTAAACTGGAAGAGGGTGATCCTGTCAGCGTAATCAAGCACAGAGTCAACGGCAAGGATTATTTCTTCAATTCCAACGGTGAGATGATCTCCGGATTCATCAGAATCGAAGAGCAGAATGATGATCTCACACCTGGTATGTACTATCTTGGCAGCTCCAATGATGGCGTCATGAAGACGGGTTCTGTAAATATTTCTGACAACACCGGTGAATCCTATCGTTTCTATTTCGGAACGAGAGCATCGGAAGGCGGAGATGGCGTTGGTTATACAGGAAACAGGAGCAATAAGCTGTACTACAACGGTATGATGGTTCGGGCAGAAGATTACAGATATGAGATTGTAGAAGTTGATGGTGCCTACTTCATTGTAAACCAGAGCGGTTCCATTCAGGACGGCAACACTTCTTATCGTGAAGACGGAGACGTTCTCATCAGAACAAGAGTCGAAGATGACGATCCGGACGGAAGTGTAAACACTGCATTCTATGATGGCGATGATGATGCAAAAGAAGGCAGCTTCGCATCTCTCGATGACCTTCTGGAATATGATAACAATGTTTTTGCAGGAAGTGCAGAAGATATCGTGTTTGAGAATTAGTAATTCTGTTAAGATGAAATTCTAATTGCAGCCACAGGCGGGAAGAAATTCCCGCCTGTTTTTCCATCCAACGCTTCCTCGGCACACCACGAAAAGCAGGCATGAAACGCATCCCGCATCCCACACCTGCTTCCCGCAACAAAATGATACTTTTTCGATTGCAGCGAGACCACTAGTTATTAGTATCTTCTTTGTGGCTGTAAAGCCATAATGCATAAATGAACTCGCTATTGGACGGACACTTTTTTAATGTCGTCTGGAATATCTGATTCAAAACAGTAATGTCGCCTTTTGTCCAGAGAGTGTTGATTAAAGTCCTGATATCACGCTCAATACAATGTTTTGAAGTGCAGTATTTTTGAGCAATGTCATGATACAGAGACTTTGAGAGGTTCGTCAGCGGTAAGGTACTCCCCTCTTTCTCCATAATATTTAAGGCCTCAATCAGATATTCTATTCCTAAATAATGTTTGGTAGCACCAGCACGTTTTAAAATTGATCGAACGGACATTTCAGCCATTTTGCGCTCCCCCTCTTCCATAATAATAAAATATTATACACTAAAACTACACAGACATAAAACGAAATCCGTCGACACTTATCGACAATCAGGATAACCACCCCTTCGCTTATACATGTCTTTAAAATGTGACACGGAAGACTTGCTGCAATTTTTCCGGCCAAGTATCATTTGTATTCTTCTTCAATTTCATTATACACCTAATAGCCATAAAATTAAATAGATTATTAAAATAAAAATGATAAATAGCAATGAAAATTACAAGAGTTAAAAGGGAATCCAAAACACACTTAAAAATGAGCATAAAAACAGGCGGGAATTTCTTCCCGCCTGTGGCTGCAATTAGAATTTCTTTCAGATAAAACAAAGGTAATAACTATTTTAATCCTTTTACGCTGCCGTAAGCAACACCTTTTGTCTTGCTGAATTCGGCTTCCCTTGCATCGTACAGTAAATCATCATCCTCTTCATATTCCTTCTTAGATGTCTGGATGGATCCGCTCTTATTTACGATGAAGGAAAGAGTTCCGTCTTCTCCCTCGATATCATTCTTTACGGTCTTCAGTTCGTACTTGTAATCGTTAGCCTTGAGTAAGAAACCATCTTCATACAGTTTACCGCTCTTTGCGCCAGTAATACCAGCCGCATTGTAGTATCCTTCAGAAGGTTTGTTTTCAGTTGCAAAGTAGAACCGATAGCTTTCACCGCTGTCATCCGTGATGGAAACGGAGCCGTCTTTTCTGTCGCCATCATTGGAGCCACCGTAATAGTACATATGTTCTACCTTCTCGCTTGCATCACTGTCACTTGCAACTGCGTCAACCGTGGAATTGATCTTAACTAAACCACTGACCATACGGCCCTTTGCATCAAAGAGGTAGGTCTTGCTGTTGATCTTCTTCTCAGTTGCATAGAAGTTATCATCATCGTAGTTGTCTGTGCTGAATCTTTCGCCAAAGTTGTCACCTTCGCCGTCATCAAAGTCATAGATATTGGCGGTATAATCATATTTTTCCGGGATGTAGACAGTACCATTCTTCTCAATGTAATACCAGTACTCATCGTTGTCATCGTCTTCTTCGCCGTACTCTTCATTGCTCCAGAGCTTGATCCACTTGTTTTTCTTCATGTGGCCGTCGTCCTCGTCGCCGCAGAAGTAAACATCCGTATCGTTGTACTCGGAAAGAGCTGCATCGAAGGTGCCGTCACCGTCATCATCGTCTTTTTCCCAGATCTCTTCATAAGCGTCACTGTCGGTTTTCTTTGCGACCCATCCGCTTAACATTTTTCCTTCATCATCGAAGAAATACGTCTGGCCTTTGATGTTTGTCTGCTTTCTCGTTGCAACTTTTCCGGAACTCTTCAGGTAGTAATGATACTCATCCTCGTCACCTACATCGTCACGATCTACGCTCGGAGCATAATCATATACCCATGTGGACTCAAGACGGGCACCGGTCTCATCGCAGTAATATGTGTCAACATTTCTCACATCGTCCGTGGAACCTTCGTCCCATGTGTCACCGCTTTCCTGAACCCATCCGGTCAACATTTCACCGTCATCGTTGAAGAAATAGGTTTTACCCTTGATTAAGAGCTTTTTACCCTCAGCTCTCTTACCGTTGGACTGGAAGTAGAACCACTGCTCTTCGGAATCTTCATCGTCATACGGGGAAGTTAATCTCCAATCGTTGGTGATCTTCTCGCCGGCGCTGTTTACGAAGTAGTAATCCCCATCGTACTCAACCCAGCTGGAACGAACCAGCATTCCATCATCACCAACATAGAATTCTTTGCCGTTGCTCAGGCAGAATTCATTCTCATATACATCGCCATTTCTGTCGTAGCAGTACCACTCGCCATCCTCATACTTCCAAGTGCCTCTCTGGGCAGCGAAAGAAGTGATGGAAGCGCCTAATGCCAACAGAGCTGCCGCAGAAACAACCGCAGCAATTTTCATCTGCTTTCTCATAGTTAATGCACTCTCCTTTTTCTTTTTGAAATTCTTTGAAATTCCTAATTGCATTACGAGGTCATTATACTTCGTATAAGAGAAATTATCAATAGTTTTTTGCAAATTTTGATGATTTTGCTGTTTGAGGCTATTTCTAGCTTTCCCTTACCTCGGTTCCTGTACCTCGGATACAAATGCATTATAATACATATTCTTAAGAAATTCCATAACTTTTCTCTGTTCATTTTCTTACATAATCTTTACATTTCTTCAGAATTACGTCAGAATTGTACAAATCCGCATACAATCGTGTTTTCTGCCCCTTGTTTTCCCAGTTTTTTATGTTATAATGTTCATATCTTTTTTGTTTTTACTCTTTTTGAACGCTCTTTCTGCGGTTTTTCGGCCGGATTCAAAGGGCGGAACGGAAAAAATGTTTACGGGAGGCCATAACCATGGATCGCTATAAATTATTATGCAGAAACATTTATGAGAACCATTCTCTGACCCAGAGGGAGCTGGCGGCCGCCATGAAGCTTTCTCTCGGCACCTGCAACCATCTCGTCCGGGAATGCCAGGAGAAGGAGCTGATCTCCTTTGACGCTTCTCAGGGAACTTATACTTTATTAAAGAAAGGACAGAAACTCTTAGACTCCTGCCGGGTGGACGGAGCCGTCATTCTCGCGGCCGGCTTCGGCTCACGCTTTGTGCCGCTTACCTTTGAAACGCCCAAGGGGCTTCTCGAGGTCTTCGGCGAGAGGATGATTGAGCGGCAGATCCGCCAGCTCCACGAAGCCGGCATTACCGACATTACCATCGCTGTCGGCTACCTGAAGGAGAAATTTGAATATCTCATCGACAAATACCAGGTAAAGCTCCTTTATAATCCGGAATACAGCAGCAAGAATACCATCTCCACCGTCTACCATGCCAGGGACTGTTTTAAAGGCAGGAACGTCTACCTTCTCTCCTCTGACAACTGGCTCCGCGAGAACATGTACCACGCCTATGAGTGCGGCGCATGGTACTCTTCTGTTTATATGGAAGGCAAAACATCGGAGTGGTGCATGGATTTTAATAAGAAAGGACGCATCACGCGAGTACAGGTCGGCGGCGCCGATTCCTGGGTCATGTACGGGCCGGCTTATTTTTCCAGAGAATTCTCCGACCTCTTTTTCCCTGCCCTCGAGGCGTACTACCATACCCCCGGTACGGAGCAGATGTACTGGGAGCAGGTTCTCCTTGACCTCATCAACGGCACGGTTCATGAACATCTCCCCGGGCGCCCGGATTTTCCTGCGCCGGAGATGGACGGGAACATGCAGCCGGACGGCCAGGTCTACGAATTTGAGAATCTGGAGGAACTCCGCGGCTTCGACAGCCGCTACCGCGACCATTCCAACAACGAGGCCATGGAACTTATTTCCCGCGTCCTCGCTGTCCCGGAGTCAGAAATCCGGGAGATTAGCTGCTTAAAGACGGGCATGACAAACAAATCGTTCCTGTTTAAGGTTCATGGGAATCACTACATTTGCCGGATCCCTGGCCCGGGAACGGGGCTTCTCATAAACCGCAAACAGGAAAAAAATGTCTATGACACGGTTCAGGGGCTCGGCATCACCGACCGGGTGCTTTACATGGACGGGGAGTCCGGCTACAAAATTTCCGAATACTATGAGGGGGCGCATGTGGCTGATCCGAAAAACTGGGACGAAGTGTCCCGGTGCATGGAGCTTCTCCGAAAACTCCATGGCTCTTATATCCGCGTCGGCCACACGTTTGACATCCGGGAGCGGATCGGCTTTTATGAATCCCTGTGTGCCGGCTATGAGCGGGAGCTTTTCGAGGATTACCCGGAGATCCGCAGCCATGCCGAGGAGCTTTTGAACCTGCTGGACCGGTTAAACCGCCCGAAGGTGCTCTCCCACATTGACAGCGTCTGCGACAACTTCCTCTTTCTCCCCGACGGGAGCTTGCGGCTCATCGACTGGGAGTATGCCGGCATGTGCGATCCGCTGATCGACGTCAGCATGTGCGCCATTTATTCTTATTATAATGAAGCGGAAGCTGATACGCTGCTTCATATTTATCTTGGGCGGGAGGCTCAGACGGAAGAGCGGAAAGTCTTCTGGGCTTATATGGCGCTCGGCGGCTTCCTCTGGGCACTCTGGGCCATTTATAAGAGCAGCGTCGGCGAGGAATTCGGCGACTACACGATCCGGATGTACCGGTATGCGAAAACTTACTACAAAAAAATCCGGGAAATGGAGAATTCTGGGAAATCCCCGCTGGAAACGGAGATTTAATCCGCATTTCTGCATAATTGTAATAATTTTGTCAGGACTATTGTCAAATTTTATGTTATACTGGAAAAAACGAGCCTTTATGGCAAATTCAGGAACGAAGGAAAAGGGGGATTTTTATGGTACATAGGAAACGGTTCGCGGCTGCTTTCCTGAGCCTGTCTCTCGCTTTCACCGCATTGGGCCCGGTGATGCAGTCCCCGGCTGCCGCATGGGAGAAGACGGCTTCCGGCGGATATGAGAGCAGCGACGGCTCTGTCCTGACCGGGATCGTGGCGAGGGGGATTGATGTGTCCCACTGGAAACAGACTATCGACTGGAACGCAGTGGCGCGCGACGACGTCCAGTTCGTCATGCTCGGGACAAGGTACGACAATGCTGTCGATCCATACTTCCATGTAAACGCCCAGGGCGCTTACAATGCAGGCCTCAAGGTGGGCGCCTACATATATTCCTACGCCACGACGACAGCGGCGGCGGAACAGGAAGCAAACTTTGTGCTGAACCTGATTAAAAATTATCCGATCTCCTATCCGGTCGTCATGGATGTGGAGTCCACGGAGATGAGCGGCCTGACGCCCGCACAGCTTGCAGACGTCATCAACGCCTTCTGCGCGAAGATCGAAAATGCCGGCTATTATCCGATGGTTTACACCAACGAATACTGGCTGACGAGCAAAATCGACATGACGAAGGTACATTACGATGTGTGGGTGGCAAGGTACAATGAAAGGCCGAGCTATTCCGGCGCCGCCATGTGGCAGGCTACCAACAAGGGCAGCATCAATGGAATCTCCGGCGATGTGGACATCAATTTTGCCCTGAAAAACTTTTCCGACAAACTGCCGGCTGACCGCTGGCGGCTGATTGACGGGAACTGGTATTATTATAAGAACTATGTAATGCAGACCGGGTGGGTCAATGACGGCCAGAGCTGGTACTACATGAACCAGGACGGCACACAGTACAAGGGCTGGCTGCTGCTCGACAACAGCTACTACTATCTGCTGCCGAAGACAGGCCAGATGCAGACCGGATGGATCCAGGTGGACGGCAAGTGGTATTACATGAATTCCGACGGCCGCATGGCAAACGAATGGGTGCAGGTGGACGGCAAATGGTACTATCTGCTGGACGGCGCCATGGTAACCGGGTGGCTCAGAATCGGCGATACCTATTATTATCTGAAGAGCGACGGCGCCATGGCGACGGGATGGCGGTACATGGACAACGCCTACTATTATTTCAACACGGACGGAACGCTCGTGCGCGGCTGGGCTGACATTGACGGCAAGCGGTATTTCTTAAAGACCGACGGAACCATGGTGACGGGATGGCAGGTCATCGACGGCGTTCAGTATTACTTTGATTCCAGCGGCGCCATGGGAACGAAGTGGCAGCAGATCGACGGAAGCTGGTACTATTTTGATGATGCAGGAAAGATGGTGACGGGCTGGATTCAGGTGGACGGACGGTACTATTACCTGCACACCGACGGTAAGATGGTAACGGGCTGGCAGAGCGACGGCACCAACAAGTATTACATGGACACGTCCTCCGGCAAGATGGCCGTGGGCTGGAAGCAGATTGACGGCTACTGGTACTATTTCAATACGTCGGGCCATATGATTATCGGCTGGCTGAACGACGGCGGGAAGTATTACTACCTTGACCCGTCCACGGGACGCATGGCTGCCAACGGCTCCCTTGTGATCAACAACGTCAATTATACCTTCAACGCGGACGGTGTCTGCCAGAATGAGGCGTCCGCCATCGACGGCGGCTCGGCCGGAAGCGTATATTCTTCCCCGACAGGGAACTCGTCCGGAAATTCCGTGACGAACGTGACGACTCCGGGCACCTCGACGCCGGGTACCACCGGGACGGTCACGGGGAATTCTTCCGTGACAAACGGCGGCGTGACGACACCGGGCGGGAGCAATGTGACAACGCCTGGAAATTCGTCGTCTCCTGGAAACAATGTGACGGTTCCGGGCAGTTCATCGTCCTCCGGAAACAATGTGACAGTTCCGGGCAGTTCGACAACGCCGGGAAGCAGCACCGGCAACAATTCCGGCTATATCAGCTCGCCTGGAAACTCCGGAAATACAGGCACGCCGGGTTCTTCCTACAACTCCGGCTATACGAATACTCCTGGTTCCTCCTATAACTCCGGTTATGCCAACACCCCGGGCTCCTCTTATAACTCCGGTTATGCCAACTCCCCGGGTTCTTCCTATAACTCCGGCACAAGCTCCTCGCCGGATGTCTCCTACAATACCTCCGATGGGCTCCGGGAGTTCCAGACGGGAGGGCCGAAGTAAGACAGAGAAATCAGCTATAAAAAATGTGCCGGCCCCGCGGAATTATCTCTCCGCCGGGACCGGCACTTCGTGTTTCTGTTCTATTTTTTACACTTCAAAAATCAAATCCCCATAGCTCGGGAACGGCCAGAATTCCTTGCCCACGATCATCTCGAGCCGGTCGGCCGGAGCTCTCAGTTCCTCCATGGCCGGAGCCACCTCTTTGTGGTACCGCTCTGCCTTTTCCTTGACATCCTCCACTGCCGCGCATTCCTCTGTTACGCTGGCAAGCTTTGCGAGAGCCGTCTTCATCTCAGAAAGCAGATCCGATGTCTCAAGAAGAAGCTCGGTCTGGACGCTCACGTCTGCCTCCGGGCAGGCGTTCTTCACGGTTCCAAGGGATTCTGCAAGCATCGTCGTGTATCGGATCACGGCCGGGATGATCTGTTTCCCTGCCATGTCGATCATGGTCTTCGCTTCGATGTTCACGGACTTTGCGTATGCCTCATACTCGATCTCAGCCCGCGCCTCTAACTCAGCCTTCGTGTAGACGCCGAAATCGCCGAACAGCTTAACAGCCTTCGGAGTAATCAGCGCCGGGATGGAATCTACCATAGATCTTAAGTTCGGAAGCCCTCTCCGCTCGGCTTCCTCCACCCACTCTTCTGTGTAGCCGTTGCCGTTAAAGATAATCCGCTTGTGCTCTACTAACATCGTCTTAATCAGGTCATGGACAGCCGTATCGAAATCGTCTGCCTTTTCCAGGACGTCTGCCGCCTCTTTGAAGGCCTCGGCCACGATGGTATTTAACACCACGTTTGCAGATGCCACGGAGTCGGAGGAGCCCACCATACGGAACTCAAACTTGTTTCCCGTAAAGGCAAATGGCGAGGTACGGTTGCGGTCGGTGGCGTCTTTATCCAGATCCGGAAGCGTCGTAACGCCGGTCTTTAAGGTTCCGCCGGACTTGGAATGAGTCGCAAGGCCGGTGCTGCAAAGCTGGTCGATCACGTCCTCAAGCTGCTCGCCGAGGAAAATGGAGATGATGGCTGGCGGCGCCTCCTGAGCCCCAAGGCGGTAGTCATTTCCCGGAACGGCCGCTGACTGGCGGAGCAGATCCGCATGCCGGTCGACAGCCTTTAAAATGCATGCCAGCACCAGAAGGAACTGGATATTTTCATGGGGCGTCACGCCGGGATCCAGCATGTTGATGCCGGTATCGGAAGTCAATGACCAGTTGTTGTGCTTTCCGGAGCCGTTCACACCCTTGAACGGTTTTTCATGGAGAAGACATGCCAGTCCGCGGCGGCTTGCCACCTTTTTCATTGTCTCCATCACCAGCTGGTTGTGATCGACGGCCACGTTGGCCTTCGTGTAGATAGTCGCCAGCTCATGCTGTCCCGGCGCCACCTCGTTGTGCTGTGTTTTTGCGGAGACACCGAGCTTCCATAGCTCCTCGTTGATCTCCTTCATATATGCGCCGATGCGCTCACGGATGACGCCGTAGTAATGATCGTCCATCTCCTGCCCTTTTGGCGGCATGGCTCCGAACAGCGTCCGGCCCGTGTAAATCAAGTCTTTTCTCTGAAGATATTTCTCCCTGTCCACCAGGAAATATTCCTGCTCCGGCCCTACGGACGGGACAACGCGCTTCACTGCCGTATTCCCGAACAGGTGGAAAATCCGGACTGCCTGCTTGTCAACCGCCTCCATGGAACGCAGAAGCGGCGTTTTCTTATCAAGCGCCTCGCCGCGGTAAGAACAGAAGGCCGTCGGGATGCAGAGCGTAACGCCGGTGGCGTCCTTTTTTAAGAATGCCGGCGAGGTGCAGTCCCATGCTGTATAGCCGCGGGCCTCGAAGGTCGCCCGCAGGCCTCCGGACGGGAACGAAGATGCATCCGGTTCGCCCTTAATCAGTTCCTTGCCCGACAGATCCATGATGATTTTGCCGGCCGCATCCGGGCTACCGATAAAAGATTCATGTTTTTCGGCCGTAATGCCGGTCAGGGGCTGGAACCAGTGGGTGTAGTGGGTCGCGCCGTTTTCCACAGCCCAGTCCTTCATAGCATGGGCAACCACATCGGCGATGGACGGATCCAGCTCACTTCCATTCTCAATGGTCTCCTTCAGTTTCCTGTACACGTTTTTGGGAAGGCGTTCCTTCATAGCCGCGTCGTTAAAGACATTCTCCCCGAAAATTTCTGCCACATTGATGACATCGCTCATACGTTTTGTCCTCCTGACTTTTTCTATGTACGTTTTCCCCCGTACATGGCATTCTTTGCCGCCCCATTATCTGAAAAGCGTCCTTCCTGTGGAAGAACGCTTTTTCTCTGTTTCAAAGCCTTTATCAGGCTTTTCCGACGGAGCCGAACAGCTCCATTTTTGCTTTTACAGTCTCCTTAATAGCCTCTGCGCCCGGAGCCAGAAGTTTTCTCGGGTCGAAGCCCTTGCCCTCAAGGTCTTTGCCGGCTTCGATGTACTTTCTCGTAGCCTCTGCGAAGGAGAGCTGGCACTCGGTGTTTACGTTGATTTTAGCGACGCCGAGAGAGATTGCCTTCTTAATCATGTCTTCCGGGATACCGGTGCCGCCGTGGAGTACAAGCGGCATGTCGCCTACTTTTTCTTTTACGGCAGCCAGGGTCTCGAAGCTGAGTCCTTTCCAGTTTGCCGGGTATTTTCCGTGAATGTTGCCGATACCGGCAGCCAGCATGTCTACGCCCAGGTCAGCAATCATCTTGCATTCGTTGGGGTCAGCACATTCGCCCATGCCAACAACGCCGTCTTCCTCGCCGCCGATGGCGCCGACTTCTGCCTCCAGGGACATTCCCTTCTCGCGGCAGATCCGTACAAGCTCTTTCGTCTTCTCCACGTTCTCCTCAATCGGATAGTGGGAGCCGTCGAACATGATGGAAGAGAATCCGGCCTCGATACATTTTAAGCAGCCTTCGTAGCTGCCGTGATCCAGATGAAGGGCAACCGGAACTGTAATTTTAAGCTCTTCCAGCATTCCGTTTACCATTCCAACGACCGTCTTATAGCCGGCCATGTACTTTCCGGCGCCTTCGGATACTCCGAGAATCACCGGGGATCTTAACTCTTCCGCAGTCTGAAGGATGGCCTTCGTCCACTCCAGGTTGTTGATGTTGAAATGGCCGACTGCGTATTTGCCGTCTCTTGCTTTTTCAAGCATTTCTTTCGCTGTTACTAACATGTTCCGAACCTCCATTGCATCTTATTTTTACAGTGCGCGTCTGCCTTTCGGCCTGCCCTGTGAATAAACTTAGGGTTATTATATCTCATTTTTTCCCGTTTGAAAAGCAAATTTCACAGTTTCCGTCATTTCTTCCGGCCGGCAGGTCTTCGTATGGCGGACCGGGGCGCGGCGGAGCTCTTCCACAGCCTTCGGAACCGCAAGCCCGGTAAGCTCATGGAGGGCGTCGACAGCCGCAAAGCCTTCACAGCCGTCCTTTTCCCCGCCGATGGCTTTTACGACGGTCTCAGCAAATTTATATGGGCTGGCCGTAGAAACAATGACCGTTTTTCTGTAATCGCCTGTCCTGCTTTCATATTTTTCCGTCACAGCCGCAGCCACCGCCGTGTGGGGATCGAGCACGTATCCCGCATCTTCATATACCCAGCGGATTTCCTCAGCGCACTCGTCCATGTCTGCGAAGCCGGCCGCAAAATCGCCCATGAATTCCCGCATATCCGGCGTGATTTCGTAACGTCCCGTCTCTTTTAACGACTCCATCAGAGCCTTTGTCTTTTTGGCGTCGCGGCCGCAGCTTAAATACAGCAGGCGCTCTAAGTTGCTGGAAACCAGGATGTCCATGGACGGTGACGTGGTGAGGAAAAATTCGCGGTTCTTATCATATGTCCCGCTCGTGAAAAAGTCATAGAGGACTTTGTTGTCGTTGGAAGCACAGATGAGCGTTCCGTAAGGGATTCCCATCTGCTTTGCAAAATATGCTGCCAGGATATTCCCGAAGTTTCCGGTGGGGACGGATACGTTGATTTCCTCGCCCTCTTCGATCTCGCCTTCTTTTAAAAGGCGGCCGTAGGCATAGACATAGTAGACGATCTGGGGAACCAGGCGGCCGATGTTGATGGAGTTGGCCGAGGAAAGCCGGATTCCCATGTCTGCCAGCTCTTTTTCAAACGTCTTGTCCTCAAAAATCTGCTTGACGCCTGTCTGGGCATCGTCGAAGTTGCCGTAAAGCCCGACGACCGCGGTGTTTTCGCCCTCCTGGGTCAGCATCTGGAGCTCCTGGATTCGGCTCACTCCGTCCTTCGGGTAAAAAACCATGATTTTCGTTCCCGGAACGTCTGCGAAGCCGGCCATGGCCGCCTTTCCCGTGTCGCCGGAGGTGGCCGTCAGAATGAGGATTTCTTTGTCCTCGCCGTTCTTTCTGGCCGCGGCTGTCATGAGGTGCGGCAGGATGGAGAGGGCCATGTCCTTAAAAGCGATGGTCTTTCCATGGAACAGCTCCAGATAATAGTTCCCCTCTGCCTTCGTGACCGGCGCAATTTCTGCCGTGTCAAATTTTTCGTCGTAGGCGCGTGCAATGCAGTCTTTTAACTCCGTCTCAGTAAAGTCCGTCAGGAATTCCTTCATGACGGCGTAAGCCGTCTCCTGGTAGGTCATGCCTGCGAGTTCTCTGAGGCTTACGGGAAGCGCCGGGATCTTCTCCGGCATAAAAAGCCCGCCGTCCCCGGCCAGTCCCTTTAATATCGCCATCGAAGCGGTGACTCCTGTTTCGCCGCCTCTGGTACTGCTGTAAAATAGTTCCTCCATATTGCCGTTCCTCCATTTTATAAATGCCGCCGTTTGAGGGGGCGGGCGTCCACGTCTTTCCTGTAAAATAAAAACTTTATTGCAGAATTGTAGCACAATTTATGGACAGGCGCAAGAAGTTTTAAACTCCCGAATACTTGACATTTTTATATTTCCTGTCCTATACTTTTCCCATCTTATGTTCCCGGAGGTCCTGCCATGCACTACCCCAACGTCACCACAGGCATTTTTCTCTCCCGCCCCAACCGCTTCCTGGCCCATGTGCGGACAGAGCAGGGGGAAGTCGTCTGCCACGTAAAAAATACCGGCCGCCTGAAAGAGCTGCTTCTTCCCGGCACCCGCGCCGCCGTCCAGTTTCACCCGGATGCGGCCGCCATGGGCAGGAAAACGGCTTACTCCCTGATTGCCGTCACGAAGCCGTCTCCCGACGGTGAGGCCTGGGTCAACATCGACTCCCAGGCGCCGAACCAGGCGGCGTATGAATGGCTGACGAAAGGCTGCGGCCTCCCGTTCTGCCCGGCTCCTGAAAACGTGCGCCGGGAGGTACGGTTTCAGGATTCCAGGTTCGACCTTTCCTTTTCTTACGGCGGCCAGACATGGTTTATGGAGGTCAAGGGCGTGACCTTAGATAAAAACGGGACTGCCATGTTCCCGGACGCGCCGACGGAACGCGGCATCAAGCATTTAAACGAACTTTCCCTGGCGTCCGCGTCGGGATACGGCGCCTGCGTGCTTTTTGTCCTCCAGATGAAGGGGATTAAGGCTTTTTCGCCGAACCGCGAGACTCATCCGGAGTTTGCCGATGCCCTCATTCGTGCCAGGGAAAACGGCGTCCATGTCTGGGCTTACGACTGCACCGTTTTAAAGGACGCCATGTCCATCGACCGGCCGGTGCCGGTGATTTTTTAAGCGCACATCTCTTTGGGGGGCGGACAGACACATGCCCGCCTCCCGCCGCATATTTCACTCGTAAGCACAATTCCATAAGTGAGTGAATTCCATGGTAATCCCATTGAACCAGATAAATCCCGGACAGCATGCAAAAATCGTTTTTATTGCCAACAACGGCCCCATGGCGGGACGGCTTTTTGACCTGGGGTTCGTGCCGGGGTCTGTCCTTTCCTGCGTGCTTCAGAAAAAGCGCCGAAACATTGCCGCCTATCTCGTCCGCTCCGCCGTCATCGCCCTGCGGAACGAGGACAGCCGGCTTATCATGGTGGAACCGCTGGAAAAGGAGGGCTTATGAAGCTTAAAATTGCCCTGGCCGGAAATCCCAATGTGGGAAAGAGTACGATTTTCAATGCGCTGACGAAGCTCAGGCAGCATACGGGGAATTGGCCCGGAAAAACCGTGGCCTGCGCCTCCGGGAATTTTACCATCCACGACGCGTCGTTTTCCATCGTGGATCTGCCCGGCATCTATTCCTTTGACACCCGTTCCGAGGAGGAAAACATCGCCAGGGACTACATTTCGGAGCGGGATTTCGACTGCCTGCTCTTAGTCTGCGACGCCACCTGCCTCGAGCGGGGGCTCTGCCTTTTAAAGCAGGCCGCAGGGCTCTTAAAAAACGGCAGGACGGAACCGGCGTTTGCGGCCCAGTCCGCGGGGGCGGTTCCCGAGACTTCCTCTGCGGCCCAAGCCGCGGGGGCGGTTCCCGAAACTGCCTTTATGGCCCAGTCCGCAGGAGCGGCCGCGGAAACCGGCTCTCTCCCGATGCCCCAGGTCGTCCTCTGCGTAAACCTCTGCGACGAGGCAGAAAAAAAGGGGATCCGAATCGACTTTTCCCGCCTGGAACGTGTCTTAGGAATCCCCGTCATCCCCTGCCGCGCCAGGGAGCGCCAGGGACTTCTTGACTTAAAACGTGTTTTGTTCCGGCTTGCCAGGGAAAAGGCCAGGCAGGAAGGCACAGGGGACGGCTCCCCGGCCGAAGGGACGCCAGTGCGCAGCTCTGCCCGTGGGGACAAACACGAGGGAACCCCGGCGCATGCCAGCGCCGAAGCGCGGCTCCCAAAACGCACAGATTCCCCTTACATCAAAAAAAGGCTCCCGGCAGATTTTCTGCCGGAAGACCTGGCTTCCCAAACGGTTTCCTACACGAAAAAGGATTACCGGAAGCGGGATGATATGCTGGACCGGTTCCTCACAGGGCCGGTGACAGGGACGGCTGTCATGTGCCTTCTCCTCACCGCCGTGTTCTGGCTCACCATCACCGGCGCCAACTACCCGTCCGCGGTTTTATATGATTTCTTTTTTAAAATCGAGACGGCGCTTGTCTCGGCCGCCAGGGCGGCCGGGCTGCCCCAGTGGTTCATCGGCGCCTTTCTCCTCGGCGTGTTCCGGGTCGTCTCCTGGATCGTGTCGGTCATGCTGCCGCCGATGGCGATTTTCTTCCCGCTTTTTACGCTCTTAGAAGACCTCGGCTACCTTCCCCGGGCCGCCTTCAACATGGACGGCGCGTTCCACAAATGCCGCGCCTGCGGAAAACAGTGCCTCACCATGGCCATGGGGCTCGGCTGCAACGCGGCCGGCGTCGTCGGCTGCCGCATCATTGACTCGCCGAGGGAGCGGCTTGTGGCGATCTTAACCAACAGCCTCGTGCCATGCAACGGGCGGTTCCCGCTGCTGCTCACGATGATTTCTTTGTTCCTCATCGGAAACACCGGCGGCGCACCCGGCTTTTCCTCCGTCCTCACGGCCCTGGCCCTCACCGGTTTTATCCTGGCCGGCGTTTTCATGACGCTATTTGCCTCCTGGCTTCTCTCCTGCACGGTGTTAAAGGGCGTCCCTTCGTCCTTTACCCTGGAGCTTCCGCCTTACCGCCGGCCGCAGATCGGGAAGGTCATCGTCCGCTCGGTCCTTGACCGCACGCTTTTCGTCCTGGGCCGCGCCGTAGCCGTAGCCGCGCCGGCCGGGCTTTTCATCTGGATCCTCGCCAACGTGCCGGCCGGGGACGGGACGCTCCTTTCGGTGCTCTCCGGCTTCCTTGACCCGCTCGGAACACTCATGGGATTGGACGGCATCATTCTCATGGCCTTTATCCTCGGCTTCCCGGCCAACGAGATCGTCCTGCCCATCATCTTAATGGCGTACCTTCAGACCGGCGCGCTCACCGACATGGCCGACCAGAACGCCCTGTTAGCCCTCTTAACGGCCCATGGCTGGACCATGAAGACGGCCATCTGCATGGCTGTGTTTTCGCTGTTCCACTGGCCGTGTTCCACCACCTGCTTAACGATCCGCAAGGAGACCGGCAGCATGAAATGGACGGCACTCGCCTTCCTTCTTCCCACGGTGATCGGGGTTTCCTTATGCATCCTGATCTCCGTCCTCTGGGACGCGGCCTGCCTGCTCTGACCGCCTAGCAGATGCCGTTTCCTTTTAATACGGCGATAATCCGTTCCGAGAACTGCCCGATCCGCTCCTCGATGCCAGGAAGCTGCATGGCGGCGCCGGCCTTGTTGGCCGTCTCCATCATGCAGAAATTCCCGGGCAGGAAAAAGGTCTTGTTCATGTTTAAGGCGGCGATGAGCTGGCCCGCCAGGATATCGCTTCCGGAATACCCCGATACAATGACGCTAAACAGCGCCTTTTCGTAAAACCGCGTGGTGCGGAACAGAGCCGTCAGGCGGTTCACAAAGGCGGTCAGGTTGGCCGAAAGGGCGTCGTTATAGTTGGGACAGAGCAGCAAAATTCCGTCGGCGCGCCTGACAGCCGGGTAGACGTCCTCCGACATGACGCCGCCGTAAAAGCACTGTCCCCGCTCGCCAAAGTGGAGGCACATCTGGTACGGACAGCCGGCGCAGTCGGAAAGGGTTCCGTTCCGGAGGTTGATTTCCTCGATTTCAATGCCGGCGGCCTCAAGGGGCTTTCGGATCCGATCCCAGATGGCAAGCGTGTTGGAGGTTTTATGGTTGGAGGCGTGGAGGACGAGAAGATGCGGATGTTCTTTCCCTGTCCAGGAAAAGGAAAGAAGCTGTTCGGCCAGAAGCCTCGCGCTCTTTTTGTAGGCGCCGAACCGGTCGGTATCCATGTTGGCCGCCTGGACGAGGAAATTGTCCAGGGACGCCGTGCCCTCCACCAACGGCCGCCCCACAAAGGCGCAGCCGGCCTGGTTGGCCGCCGCAGTCAGCTCCTTTGCCAGGGATTTTGTGTAAAGCTCGCTGCCGGCATCCACAATCAGGCCTGCAACGGAAGCCTCAAGGGACTGCCCGTTCCTGCGAAGCCACGCCAGAAGCCGGTAGTAGGAAAGGTTAATGCCGTCACGCCCTAAAGGGACGGCAAACAGGAGACGGCGGCCGCAAAGACCGGCATGGCCGGCCGGGGCGCGGCCCGAAGCCGTCATGGCCTCCGTTCCCGGGAAATCTCCGGAAGGCACGCCTTCCGAAGCCGAAAACGCTGCGCCGTTCCCCTGCATCTCCCCTGCGCTCACGGGGCCGCTTCCGTCCTCCGGCCACTCCAAAATCTCCGTCTCCAGCCCCGAAAGCGCATATTCCAGCACTTCATCCAGCCGTTTCGTCTCCTTCGTCCCGCGTTTCCCGGCATAGACTACCGTCAGCTTTTTCTCATCAAGCATGCTGCTTCGCCCCCTTTACGCCGCCTGTCATACAATCGCCTTCAGATTCTTCTCCGCATGGCGGATCCGCCCATAAAGCGCCTCCGGCAGCGGCAGGATTTCATGCTCCAGGCCGCGCTCCGTGTACCGGTTCTTCACGCCCATGTAGACGCCGCCGAGATAGACAGAGCCGCAGTGCCACTGGCCGCGGAGCGTCAAGAGAATCGACAGCGCGCCGGAAGAAAACGCCGGAGCCACGAACGGCTTGTAGCCGATGGCACGCATTTTCAAGTTGGCCGTCACGGTAAGCTCCGTCAGCTCCTTGGAGAGGGCGTCGTCATAATGCTCGATGGAGTCGGCGATCACAAGATCTTCGCCGTGGGGGCCGAAGGAGCGTCCCTCCGTGAGGAACTGGGAAAACCGCTCATCGCGCTTTGCATAGTATGCCGCCCGCGCATTCATGACGCCGAGGCCAAAGCCCTGGATCTGCTCCGGGAAAAGCCCCATATAGTCAAGCTCTCCGGCCTCGTTTTTGTTGCTCTCCAAGAATGCCGTCTTCGCAAGCGGGTCGACCGGGTCGGAAACGGCGCAGAATAAGCCCTTAAATCCGGCATTTCTCGCCATTTTCGCGTACTGGCCGATGATTTTTGAATTGTTTTCAAACTGGTACATCCGCACGTCCTTGACACCGGAGCCCACCGGCGGGATCCCCTTGGATGCAACGAACACGAACACATCGCAGTCAAACAGGTTTTCCAGCTTCACCACGTCAATCTCCGGCAGCGCGTCATATTCCCACGGATAGGCGATCTGGTTCTCCTCAAACTCCCATCTGGCCGTCACCTGGTCGGAAATGTCGCAGATCCCGATGGAGGAAATCACGTCGCCGCCCAGAAGATGAAGCCCCGTCAGAAGCATGCTGCCCACATCGCCGATGGCTAACACATGGACGCGCTTTTTCCCTTCCTTCGGCTTCCAGGAAAGCAGCTCCGAAAGCCTGGGATGGGCGGCATTCACGGCGCGAACACGGCCGGCCTTTATGAGCTCGCGGATCCACTCCGGCAGGTCTTCGCCCTTTGCCTTGTTAAGCTCCGTCTCGTTTAACCAGCTCACATCTTCGTTTTCCTGATACAAAAGCGCCTCGTCGCTCACAAGAAACGATGCCCGGCAGCTTCCCGGCTCTCTGGAAAACAGCCATGTCATCTCGTCTCTTTTCGCCGGTTCCTCTGTCTTCTCAAACGGAAGGCCGTCTTTGTTGGAAAAACAATACTGATCCCCAATCTTATAATAATAAATCATGCCTTTTCCCTCTTTTTCTATGATTTTGGCCGCACGTCCCCGGAAGGCGGGTCTGCGCGGCCCTCTGGCCTTTTATGGCTGGCCTGCCATGAATTCTTTCAGACGGTTCAACATCTCCAGCTCATTTTCCAGATAGACGGAAGCCGCCAGGCTGGCCTCGTAATCCATGCAGCTTCCCTTATCCGGGCAGAGCGGCAGGATTACCGCCTCCGCAAGCCTGGAAAGCGTCAGGTTTTTCGAGAACCGCCTTCTGTATTCTGCCTCAAGCACCATCAGGATATCCCTGGCGTTGGCAATGCAGCAGGCGGAAAATTCAAATAACGCCTCTCTGCTGCACCCCTCAAGCCGCGGCGTCGCATACGGAAGGATCATGTTGACGGACGGCTGGAGCCCCTCGACTTCAATCTCGTCCCGGCGCACCGTATCGCCGCCGATAAACGGGTAAAGCGTCGATTCCACGAACCACTGGCGCAGGTTCGGCACCGTGTAGATGCTCTCCACCGGCATGCCCACCTGCCGCATCAGATCTTTTCCGTATCCGGAAATCACGCCGACTACGACCCGGCGCACCGGGATTTCGGCTTTTTTAAGGAATGGCGCAAGAGCCTGAAGACGGTCTGCCTTGTGAACCAAATCGTCCACCAAAATCACCGGCCGGCCGAAGGACTTAATCATGTCGATCTGGCTCTCAAGCGGCGAATAATTGGGGAACGCCTCGATAGTATAGCTCTGAAGATCCGGCTCGTAAACCTTATCTGTATGGAGCGTCTTTGTTACCGTATTTGGTACTACCTTGCCCCTTAAAATTTTACCAAAGGGCACGCACATGTTTTCGCCCAGGCGCCTCGGCGTCACCGGCTCCCGCTCCACGCCGTTTAAGGAAGTGATCCTGTCCACAAGCCTGTGGTGCATCACGCTGGAGGAAAGGGAGAGGACGAGGTTTCCGGGATACAGCTTTGTCATGGCAAGCTGAAGCTTTTTATGGCCTTCATCAATGGCCTTTAAAACAGCCGGGCTGCTGGCGAGCGGCTCCTTGATAGTCGTCTCGATGTTCTGGAGAAGGAGAAGGGGCTCGTGCATGTCTACCATGAGAACCTCGCGCCGGTCGTTTTCACTGAGGGAGCGCGGTCTCACAAAGCCCTGGCGTTCCAGCGCGTAGACGGCCTCCCTGGAACAGAAGCCCTTATCGGACACGAAGATGGCAAAGTTTTCGTTTGCCTCCAGAGCCTGAGCCAGTACCTCCGCCAGAAGAAGCTGCGCGGCATCGTGGATGGGCTCGCCCTGTCTCCTGTCGTCCTCATGGGCAAAGAGCCCTGTGATTAAGAGCGCCTCCCTGCCGGCCCGGCGGCGAACAGCGTCTGCCAGCTCCACATCGCCAAGAACCGGGAACAGGCCGTCTGCCCGCACGGTGCGGAAGCTTAAAAAGCCTGCTGGTCGGTCTCCTGCCATGGTGTTCCGTAAGATCATCATGCCGTCGCCTTCTCTTTTCAGGCGCGCTAAGATGGACTCGGCTTCCGGGTGTCCCTTTAAGACCGTGACCTCCAGCTCGTCGAGGAGCGCGTCCCCGGCAAACTCCGCCGTCTCAAAGGCGATGGCTCTGGCCCGCAGGATTGGCTTAAATTCCGGCTCCCGGAGATAAATGCCCTTGTTGTAAATGTACTCCTGGACAACCGGGTCGATCAGGTTGGAAATATCCCGGTTGTTGTCGATATTTTCGCGGATCTTCGTGGAGCTGATGTCCTCCAGGTGCTCCGGAAGCTCCAGCTCGATGACTTTTCCTGTAATGTTTTTATAGAGGTCTTCCGGATGGGTCTCTCCGGCACGCCGGAAGACAATGTGGTTCATGCTGTGGATGGAGTTCTCGCACGGCTCTGCCTTGTAGGAGCTGGCGTTATGGAGCACATCGGAACCGGCCACCAGGTACAGATCTTTCCCTTTAAACAGCTCTCTTAACCGCTTCAGATCCGACGGGTTCGCAATGTTCACCGGAATATCGTCCGGGAACAGGTTGATGTAAAATTCATCCGCCACGGACATGTTCACAATCTGGCGCCGCACCATGTGGGGCTGCGTCTTTTTCGACCAGGAGAACTCGTCCACGGCCAGGTAGACGATAAAGCCCATGTCGCGGATTTCCCTTGCAATCTCCTTGTGGGACAAGGTGAACGGGTCGAAGGAGCCAGGGAAGAAGGCCACCTTGTCGCGGATTTTAAGGCCCATACTGCCGCCGAAAAGCTGGTATCTGGAAATAAACCGGCAGATATGGGACAGGGCCGCCGCGCGGTAGTAGAGGCTCAGCTCTCCGCCCTTGTTTTCATGGATCAGGAACAGAAGCTTCTTAAAGCAGAGGGAGAACAGCTCGTTTTTGTCCCGCTCTGCCATCCGCTCGGAGCCGAAGACCGACTGGCCCAGGACGAGAAGCGCCTCCTGGTGAACCTGCTCCCTGTGGTTGGCAAGGCAGCTTAAAATCAGTCCCAAAAGGGCGTATTCCCGCTCCTGCACCTTCTTTTCCGGCTCGCCGAATCTCGACGCATACGGTGCATAGCATTCCAGAAGGACACCTAAGGTATCGAGGGCCACCGAAACAATCCGTTCATTGGCGTTTGCAAGCAGCACATGGAGGCGCTCGATCAAATCGTCAAGCTGTTCCGGCGGGAGCCAGAGGGCCAGGCCGCCCAAGTATTCCGGGATATATTTGGAAATCTCGTACTCGCCCACCTCGAGGCCTTTTAAAAGCTCCACCGCAATCTCGTTTCTCTGGTCGGTGCTCAAAAGGTGTGCCAGGCGAAGAAGCGCGCGGCCGGCGTCGTGGCGGACGCCCACATGCTCGCTGACCTTGATGAGGTTGGAAAAATGCGCGCAGATATGGAGAATGTGCTCCATCTGCCCGTGATCCACCAGATCCACGAGAAGCTTGATGTTTACAGCCTTTATAATCCACGGCGTCGACGCCTTCAGGTTTTCCAGGAAGATATCGCTGACGATGTCGCTGCCGTAAAGGAGCTCCCGCTGGCTCGACGTGTCCATGCGAAGGTTCGTGAGAATCCGGTACTGCTGGAACAGAAGCGGGATGGACTCCGTGTCCATGGTCTGCACTGCATGGCATACCCGCTCGTAAGTCTCATTTTCCGGCGTAATTTCCGCCGTCAGCACGCGGATGGCACGCAGCGCCGCAATCTTGATTTTCAGCTCCGGCGACTCCATCCATTTGAGGGCAAATTCCATCAGCTTATCCAAATGGGGCGCCTTTCTGTAAAGGTCTGCCGGCAGGGAGAAAATGGCGTCTAAAAGGACGAAAACGGAATCGTCTTCCATCTCAAATTCCCTGTCTGTCTCCATCCAGCCGGCAAAGGAGGCGAAGTAGGACTCCCGTTCTGCGCCGGTGCTGCGCTCCAAGGCGGAAATCACGACGAACTTTACGGAGCTCTGAATCCGCTTCTTCTGCTGGTTCGTCAGCCGGTAGTCGGGGCAGATGATCTCCTTTAAATACTCCTCCCAAAGGGATAACGCCGCCCGCTCGTCCGTATCCGGCATGTTGACCGGCCGCTCCTTCCGGTAGCCGGCGTTGAAGTCCGCAAACATTTTTCCGATCAGGGCCGCCGCCTGCCTGCGGATGTCGCCCTCCCGGTTTAATAAAAGCTCATAGAGAAAGCTTAAGGTCTGCCGCTTCTGGCTGTGGTTTAAGTGGATGGAATATTCGTTGAAAATGTTTAAGTAGGCCCGGACATTCTTCCAGTCCTTTTCGCTTCTGGCAGCCTCCAGGATGTTTCCGAACTGCCGCTCCGTCCCCAGGCGGTGCATGACGTCGATGTTATGCTCGATGCCCAGGAAAACGAAGGAGCGCACCACCTGCTCGCCGGTCTGGAGCGCAATGTCCGGAAGCTTTTCCGACTCCGGCCCATGTCCGGAGAGCTCCGTATCGGCGCCCAGGGAGCGCATGTATTTTTCAAATTCATTTAACCTTGCATAGACGACGCGGTAGCGGTTTTTCTTCGCCTCGTCCACGTTGTCCAGCTTGGAGAGAATGACATCAAAGGAATCCTTTAAGGTGTAGATTTTCGTGATTTCCCGGCCGTCTTCCCCGCGCATCTGTTTTACGCGGAAATCGGCGTAGATTAACACCAGGGACTCTACGGAGATGTTTTCAAGCTCCAGATCCCAGGTGGAATGGTTGGCTGCGATGTGGCCGATCACGTCCATGCGGTGAGCGGAGAACCACTCGTTCGTATAGTAATAATGAAGATACGGCACGCGCTCGTTGGGCTTGCAGCCGAATTTTCCCAGATCATGACCGGCTGCCGCCGCGGATGCCAGCGCCAGGTCGATGGGCACACCTGCTTCATAAAGCCCTTTTGCCACGGTCATTGCCACATGGTGAACGCCGGCGATGTGCCCCAGCGTCTCAAAGGGCGTGGCTTCGCGGTTTAACCGCATCATCTCGTAGATGTACTGGTTTCTGAATTCCCGCAGGAAATGGGTATATTCCTCTGCGCTGTCAAAATGCTTATACTCTTCTTCTGTTAAAAATTCAAAGTCGTCAAAGGGGTGGAACGGGACTGTCTTTCGCTCCTCGTCAAAGAAAAACTGGAGGATTTGCAGATAAACCATGGCTGCGGCAGCAAAGGGGGCCGCCGACCGCGAAAATTCCAGATCGGGATATACGATATGGGTCACATACTGATACGTGAAGGACATCCATCCTTTTTCCGGCTCCGGCGCAAGCTTTGAAAGCTCCGGACGGCAGACCTCTAAGATCTGGGCACAGGAGTAGCGTTCTTTCGCCGGGCACAGCTCCGAGAGCACCTGCTCCCACTTTTCCCTCTCGAACAGGGACTGGACTGATCGCCTGCTGAGGCCTGACCGTTTTAAAAATGCACGGTCACTCAGTCTGGAAAACAGCTCCGATGTCAGATGGCGGATATATCGACTGTTCATGCAATCACCTCTCTTGTTTTCTTTGAAGCTTCGGATATCCGGCCAGGAATCCGGTGTTTCCCGGATATCCTCTTTCCTTTAAGTATAATGAAATTTTCCCTTCTTTACAAGCGGATTCTGGCAAAGTCCGGGAGAAGAAATTTTCCATTCTCCATTGACAGGAGGGAATTTTTTTGATAGTATATCAGTAAAAATTATTATTATTGTTTTTGATATATGATTCAGACGACGATGAACGATCTGGCAGAAGGAGTGAGTGGAATGAAAGCCTTAAAATACAGCCGGCAGCGGGAATCCATCAAGAACTGCCTGATGAACCGCACCGACCATCCCACCGCAGATACCCTGTATCTGACGGTGCGGGAAGAGTTTCCCAACATCAGCCTTGGCACCGTCTACCGGAATCTGAACCTGTTGGCGGAGCTCGGGGAAATCACCCGTTTTTCCTGCGGGGACGGTTCCGAGCATTTTGATTTCCGGACGGAGCCCCATTACCATTTTGTGTGCAAGTCCTGCGGCGCCATCCAGGATCTTCCCGTGGAAATGGTGCGGGATACCTCTGAATTTCTCACACAGAAAATCCGAGGGCGCGTGGACTCCCACATGATCTTTTTCTACGGAGAATGTGAGGCCTGTCTCCACAAAAAAAGTTAAATTTCCTGTTGACAAACAGAAGTTTATGTAGTATATTGATATCAGTAACAATTACTATTATTAAAATTCAAATATAAAAAAAGGAGAGAGATTGCTATGAAGAAATTTGTATGTATGGTTTGCGGTTATGTTCACGAGGGAGATGCAGCTCCGGAGAAATGTCCGGTCTGCGGCGCTCCGGCTTCCAAGTTCAAAGAGCAGGCTGCTGACATGACATGGGCTGCTGAGCATGAGGTTGGCGTTGCTCAGGGCGCAAGCGAAGACATCATCATGGACTTAAGAGCAAACTACGAGGGCGAGTGCAAGGAAGTTGGTATGTACCTTGCAATGGCAAGAGTAGCTCACAGAGAGGGCTATCCGGAGATCGGCCTTTACTGGGAGAAGGCAGCTTACGAAGAGGCTGAGCATGCTGCCAAGTTTGCAGAGCTTCTCGGCGAGGTTGTTACAAACAGCACCAAGAAGAACCTGGAGATGAGAGTTGAGGCTGAGAACGGCGCAACGGCCGGCAAGTTCGACCTTGCTAAGAGAGCAAAGGCTGCCAACCTGGATGCAATCCATGACACTGTTCATGAGATGGCACGCGACGAGGCTCGCCACGGAAGAGCGTTCGAGGGTCTGCTTAAGAGATACTTTGGCTAATCAAATATGTGAGTACAAGATAGGAGCCGGATTTTTCCGGCTCCTGATTTTTATCTATTTATCTCCAAATTTACCAAATAAAAGCTGGGCGCCAGACACCAGGAAAAGCAGCGCAATACACGGCAGCACATGTAAGACCGGAAGAAAATAGTCTGCGTATCCATATATGGTGTCATTCAGCATAAACGGTACGGTCACAACAAGGATCGACAGCAATAATCCCAGCAGCCATGCGATTATCCTTTTGGGCGAATACATTTTTCGCATTACCATCAACGGATACAGCAGCACCAGACAGCCTATATTAAAGACGCCTGTTCCTGTTCTGGCGATTGCGTCAGCAGCATCACGCAGGGCAAAACGGGTTTCTATCAGCTGCCTGTTTTCGTTTGTAACGAGAGTGCCATTCTCCACTGCAAACCATGTGTTCATTGCCAAAAACAGGGCCGAGTGAGCCAAAAGGCTCAGCAGGAGAACCGCACTTATGCCGAAAACTGCCCAGCGAAAGTACAATATCTTTTTCTGCATTGGATTTGCCTCCTTTTCCCAGATTTTCCTACTATTTTCTTTCATCATACCACATGTCCCATACAAAAGACAGTTTTTCATTTCTCCTGCGCTGTATTTAAAGCATAAAAACAGAGAAAGCTGTTATTTGCACTGCTGATATGGGGGATTTGAAAATCTCTGTCATCATTGTGGGGCTCTCGCCTCTCCCCTTACTTTCCCATGTCAGACATGGGTGGCTCACTCTTATCAGCGCGGTTTCTACTGTCTTTGCAGGACTGCTTGGGTTTACGGGATTATATCGATGAAGCGGAAAAGACTTGAAATTCCGTGAGGAATCCGTTATAATAAGGATGAAAAGAAAGCACCCACTCCAAAAGTGGATGCCTCATAAGATGGTTTAATGCCCTAGTGGGCAAAGAGGGTGTCCCAAAACTATGATTGATTAAAAATCATAGAGAGGGGCATCC
>OLPX01000765.1_pt1 | contig 26843 bp, 17 predicted proteins | sample 1672491 | NCBI WGS metagenome assembly OLPX01 (sample SAMEA3136692, study PRJEB25190) | human gut metagenome | biome: human gut; feature: human-associated habitat; material: faeces | place: Austria | collected 2013 | reverse complement strand
CGCTATAATAAAGCCAAGATAAGAGATAAGAAAACAAAAACTCCTAAAGAAAAAGGAGAAGAAACAAACTCTTAAGAATCAAAAATATAGAAGAAGGAGGTACAGTCCACCAGAAACAGTAATTTAGCTTAATTTATAATAAAAATTATAAATTAGGCAAAAGGAAAAACCGATCTGCCGATGCTGGAAAACCAATCTTATCAGATAAAAGCAAAAGAGGAACATCAAAGAGCTGATATCAAAAGTATAAGATAAAATCTATGAAATGTTTAAAGAACTATGATTGATTCAAAAAGTAGAACAAAAGAATAATCATCTTTGTTATATGACGAGAAAGTATAATGAGGAATGAAAGAAAATTTTGAAATACGAAAAGATGAACAGATAGTAAGAATGAAAAAGTAAGAGAATAAACGAAAAACATAGATGAGGTAGAAAAGCAACGGAGAGAGGGAAAAATTTCATATAGATCATGTTAGAGAAAGTACCAGGTACAAAAAACATGAGAGAAAAGAGGTATCAAGTCCAATGGATGAGATAGTGTAGAAACGGGTATCGTATGAATGTCAAATCAAACGGTGCCCGTTTCTATCTGTCTGTGCAGCAGTAATGGGGTAATAAAATAAATTCATAAAAAATCCTTTCCAGTGTTCCGGCAAGAAAGACGGCGGGCTGGAAAGGATTTTTTTTGTCCGGAGTGCCGGACGTTTCATTTGGCGGGAGAGGGAGCTTTCGTGTCCTGGGGAACAAATGATGCGGGGATGATGATATGGCCGTATTCCTTACAGGAGACGAACGGGCTTCTGTATGCAGACAGAACGCCGAAACTGGATGTGGAACGGATCGCAGCATGTATGGCTGGGAAAGAGAAACAGAACGGGTAATTCGCAGGAAATGAAGAATATAAGAAAAGGACTGCCGCACAGATTTTGTTTTTGTGCAGTGGTCCTTTTCTTATATATATCATTATAGCTGCAGAAATAATTTTAAGGTTCTGTTATTCTTCCATGACGCCATCCGCCCCAAGGTGATATACAATGCCTTTCCATGTCACTGAGGTGTTGGCTGCCATTTCCCCATTCCGGGTCAGATAGTACCAATGATCCTTATAAAATACCCAGTCATCAGCCACCATGCTTCCGTCTGGCCTTAAGTAGTACCAGAATCCTTTATCAAGGATCCATCCGGTCTGCATGTATCCGGCTTCGTTGAAATGATACCAGCTGCCTTTGATCCATTTCCACTGAGCGGCTGGCCATGTTCCGTTGTAATGGTTAAACCACCATCCGTTTGCATCCTGAACCCATACCCCGTCGGATACGCTTTCACTGGAATTGCCGCTGCTTCCCGATGGCTTTTTATCCGGGACAGGTTCCGGAGCTGGTGCAGGTTCTGTGTCTTTTGCCAAAGCAAATCCATAGATGCCGTCGTATTTGGCTTCAAACGTGATGGTACCGTTGCGGTTATCTGTGAAGGACAGTTCCGACGCAGAGATGGCTGCTCTCGCTTTTCCTGCTGAAGTGAAGCTGTACAGTTTTAAAATCCCCTGTTCGCCGGAAGCTAAGGCAGGGGCCTTCATGGTAATGTTCACCGGATAATCATTCAGGCTTAAGATGCTGTCTTTTAAAAGAAGTGCCGGCTTGAATACATGTAAGAGGGTTTCGCCTTCGGATATTGTTTCCTGATAGAAATCCGCGGCCGCTGACTCGTCATGTAAGAGCAGCATGGTGCGAACATCCACGGTGCCGTAAACTGCCTTGACTGTGACGCCTTCTGCCGCTGTATGGACATTTTCTGTCTGGAAACCTGCCGTCAGCGCCGCAATTTTTGCCTTGTCGGCCTCGGATGCGACTGCTTTTTCTGCCTCTGTCAGTTCTCCGTATTTCTTCAAATATTCCTCCACAGCGTCTGCGTTTTCGAAAGTGACTTCATCAACCTTGGAGATGGGAGCCATCACTTCGTTTACGGAATTGATTAATACCAGCTTGGAACCGGCAGTTTCGAGGAGGGAATCAATCAAAGACTTCTGTTCCTCGTTCAGGTTCTCAGTATCAAGATTCTGAAGCTCTTTTATCATGACTTCCACATCGGCTGCATCTTCTCTCGTGATATTCTGAAGTTTGTTCTGCCAGTCTGCCAGTTTCTTATCCATACTTTCCAGGACAACGGTGTAGGTTTTTCCTAAATCGCTGGCTCCTTTTATGGTGATGACGGTTCTGCCGTCTTCGGTGGTTACAGTCACGCCTTTATCCATTTCGGCCGGTTCATAGAAGCCGTTTAAGAGAATGACGGTATCCTTGCCGTTTTGGGTTGGGTTGGAAATTCCTGCGGTCACAGTGCCGTCTTCCTTCGCGATGGTCACAGAAGCTGGTGTTTTCGCGGATACTTCCAGCTCTTCACCATCGTATGCAGTCCAGAAATTATAGCCGCTGACTCCGTATGCCGTATTCTCGACAGCCTGTACACTGGAGGTGTTGGCCAGTACCTTTATTTCTGGATTCTCCGCAAATTCAGCCATTTCATCTGCATTTTTGCCGGGCAGCAAAACGTAGCTGTAGGTTTCATCCTGCGGGTTGGTTCCGTGGTCTACGGCAAGGCTGATATAGCTTCTGATAATCTCTTTGTCATTTGCACTTCCGGCTACAATGGCTCCGTTAATATCTTTCCAGTTGCCGGTTCTGGTTTCCTTCAGTACCGTAATCTCGGTTTCTTCCGGGAAATAGTATCCGATGTTCTGCTGTTCTCCGTTATTTCCTTCCAGAAGAGCCCATTTTGCAGGCATGACAGCGGGATTGCCAACCGTAAGCTCAGCTTCGGTTCCGTTTACCCATATGGTATTGGCAGCGTCTTCCATTGCCTTCCGGTTATCTACAATCGTTTCTGTAGCTTTGTTTTCGTTGGAGGTAATCCCGGCTCCCAGAGCGGCTGCGCCGTTGGGGAAGGTGAACCATGATTTTTTCGCTTTCAGTGAGGAGATTCCTCCGTTGGGGAGTTCTCCTTCAAAATCCATTCCTACAGAACCGTACTGATCGAGGACAGAAGATCCGCCTACCCAGTTTTTTGTACTGACGTGGGGGCCCCAGCTGTCATCGGAAGGAATAAATCCTTCTGTGTGGTCTGTGGTGATGCCGGCCAGACGGTGAGGATCGACAGTAGGCCAGTATACGTCCGCATAGTGGGCCTGGTCCTTGTTATATAAGTAGAGGGCGCCGTCGCTCATATGCCAGCCTTTCCTGTTTTCCTTGTTTCCGTACTCGAAGCTGCCGGTTCGTTTGGAATACATACTGATGCCTAAATCAAAATTTTCACCGTGGTATACAGCCTTGTCCATAGCTCCAAAATTCTTGTGGTATATCTCATCATCTTTGCCTAAAGAATTATCGGTTATAAGATTTTTCATGGCGGTCATGTCGGCGACGGTCATACCGATAAAGAAGTCTTCCTCGTATTTAAGGCCGGCCAGAACTTCAGTGCGGGCAAAGGTGCGGAATGCATCTCTTTCGTCTTCCGGCGCAATGGCTGCCAGGTGGGAGATCGGTTTTAACAGGCCCTTTCCTACGGTGTGTTCATTGGTAGATGGCCTTGCGATGCCTCGCCCTGTTGTCATATCCATCATGGCGCCATCGGCATAGAGAGGTCGGATGCCGTTCCAGATCCACTGGAAGATGCTGGTCAGTTTATCGGAATCTGCTTCCCATGGACTGTCGGAGGTGATGAAGAGGAGCTTCTCTATGCCTCCCAGCAGCGTGGCGCCGTATCCGCCAGTGTAAGCCAGATTGCCGTGATCAATATAGGAGCCGTCTTCATAATAACCGTTTCCTTCAGACGTAAAGCCCAGGTTTTTTTCCAGAGCGTCCTTCGCCATGTTAAGGGGCAGGGCAGTCTCTCCGATGGAAGCGCGGAGGGCCGATACGAGAGAGGTATCAATTAAGTTTGCCGAATCAAGCGGAAGCCTGTTGCCGCCTGTTGTATGATAGCGGTAGTTTGGATCTTCATTGAAGTTTTCCAGGGTTTTGGCTTCCCGTTCAATGAATTCCGGGTCAAGATCGTCGTACATCAGAATAACCGTATTGCATAAGCTCTGCGGCATTCCGATAAACCAGTGCCACCAGTTTCCGTAAATGTCCTTTGTTACATCCATGGTGTCATTGTACATGGTCGCGTATACCCATTCCATGGCACCGATGATATCCGCCTTCAAGTCCTCGTCATGGTATAAGCTGCTCCCTTTTGCACTGTAAGCGGTGGCCATCTGTTCAATCCGGGAAAATCCGGTTCCCAGGCCCTCCGTCACATTGGATGCAGTATTCTGCTTCTGGTATGTAAAATCAATGTCCTCCCACAGGAAGGCTCTGTCATTCCCGCCCTTTTCCATGGTATCCCAATTCTTCTTAGCTGTCTCGGTCAGATCGGCCATCATGGCTTTGTAGTCTTCGTCATCGGTATCTTCCATGCTGTTTCCGGTGAGACGGTCTCTCCAGCTGTCACGGATTGCCTCGTAGTACGGTCGCAGTTCGCCATCCTCGATGGAAATTTTACATATGGCCTCGTGGAATGTATCGGTCTTTGCGACGATTTCTACCATGCCCATAGCGTATGCTGTTACGACGCCATTTTCATCCACATCTGCAATGGCCGGATCTTTAGAAGACCATGTCACTTCTTCGTCATATCCGTCGCTGCACGTTGCCGTCAGTTCCAGAGTGTCACCAGTCAGCATGGTGGTTTCTGTCTTGTTCAGACTCAGTTTATAGGTCGGCAGGATTTGAACATCATCCAGACTGATTTCACCGGATAAATTGTTTGCATAGAATTCAACCTGAATTCCGGTCGCGTCAGCAGGCTGATCTGGGGAAATGAGACCATATTGGACCCAGCCATCCGATGTGCCCGTAATCTTTGCAGTTTCAATATAGTTTCCTGATCCACTCTTTTTCAGCCAGGTCAGCCGGCCATTAAAGCCAGTACCTTTTACATCTTCTGCCTTGAGCTGGAACGTGCAAAGATATTGGTCAGCAAGATCGGCGATGTTCTTGATGGGATAACTGATGCCGAGTCTCGAGGCCGTATTTTCGGAGCGGATGTGTAAATAGTTGTCTCCGTCTGCAGCCTCCTCCGGATCAGTTACAATCTCAAAGGACATTTTTTCACTTCCGGTTGGAGTGGGCCACATACTCCAGCCTATAGGCATAATTTCGTTTACCCATACTTTTTGGTAGTTTGTATTAGTAGTCTTACCTGTGAACTCGAAGCTTCCGTTGGGATGGAGATTTTTTACCTCTTTACGCATCGCATTGCTGAATGTTGCTTTTTCCAGTTTCTCTGCATTTGATCCAGATGCCCTGGAGGGAGCTGTATCGCTGTGTTTGTCTCCTTTGGCAGCGTTGGACTGGCTTGCAGTGCTTACAGCGCTTCTCGCGTCTGCCCCCTCACCCAACTGCGCCAATGCCAAGGCAGGGGTGGTGGTTTGCACCACCATGGCGGCCGCCAGAATTACCGCGGCGGCTTTGGCACTGCACCGATTGACCTTTCTTTGTTTTTTCATAAACAACCTCCTTCTGTATTTTGTTCTTTCCAATTCCGGCTGGCCGAAACTTAAAGGACAATACCTTTGTTTTATCAGTATAAGAGAAAACAAACGAAGGGTACATATTCGGTTTTTTGCTTTTGTGGTCAATATTTATCTTTTTGTGGTTTGAATAAGATAAATATTGTCACATATTACAAAAATAACAGAAAAACCAGAGGATAGAGAAGAATTGAAACCGAAGCCGGCAAAACCAGGTTATTTCTGAAAGCTATGGCTTCTGATAACACTATATGCCATTTTTCAGCATTCTCCACAACGTGGTTCTGCTGATTCCGAGACGTTTAGCGGCCTCACTCTGATTACCACTGCATTCTTTTAAGATGAGGGCCGCGATATCACGGTTGATCTCTTCTAACGGACGGTTAAAGTTCAGTCCGCGGGAGGCGGGGCTGGAAGAGACAGGAGCTATATTGTGCTTCTCTTTTTCAAGCAGGGAGGCTACGTGTTCTGTACGGATATAAGGCGTCGTGGTTATCAGAGAAAGTTCATTTAAAATTCGCTTGAACTGCATGTAATTACAGGGCCAGTCGTAGCTCTGCAGCAGCTTAAGGGCTTCCTGCTCAAATCCGATGATCTGGTTTGCAGATTCAGTGTTCAACGCATTGAGATAGAGACTTGCCAGAGTAGGAATTTCATCTGCACGGTCTCTCAGCGGTGGAACGTAAAGCGTAACACACGCCAGGGTATTTACGTATTCCAGCGCTTCTGCCGTCATCAGATGGCCATGACCGCAGACACAGGAAAAAATAATTCGGTTCCTTTTACAGACATCCATATCCACCAGAACGGAAAGGAGATGTTTCCGGCGGCTTTCCGGAAGGGACGGAAGATTGGAAAGAAAGATGGTATTACCATTATCATTAAATGGGGAATTGTAATGATTTGTCAGGAAGTTCCAGCTTTTATCGTTTAAAAGTGCACAGTTGACCGTGATAAGCGGATTGTTTTTTCTGGTGCTTTGAGAGTAGATCATACGCATAATCTGTTCTTTACCAGAGCCTTCTTCTCCAAATATCATGACAGGCACTGTACTTTGACTTAAATGATCTACAACGGTTCGTAAATCAGTGGAGTCGCTGGTAATGCTGAAAAAACTGTTAAAAAAGTGATCTTCGGCCTCCTGCCTGTTTGTATACTGAATACCGTATTTACTGGTAGCAATGGGAATGCTGCTTTTGGAAAAATAAAATACGGCAAAAGGTTCCTGGTGAAACAGAATTTTCTTTGCCTCAAAGGAGTAGAGGGAACCGTCTAGGGTCTTAAAAAATTTATGGGAACCTTCTGCAAGTATGGCTGGCACTTCTCTTTTCAGTAAAACAGAAAATTCGTCCTTGTTCTGTCCTTCCAGTGTAGAAAAGAATACTGTACCATCTGCATGGAGAACAACTGTTTCATAGCCGCTGCCGTGTATCATATCACTGAGAAACTGGTTTTCATCCTTTAGGCTGGCGTAGCTGGAACTTAACTTGACTGCCTGGTCAAAGGCAGAAGAAATACTCTCTGAACCTGAGGTGATAAGGATTGCATTAAGGCCCAGACGCCGGGCGATCGTGCTTCCAATCATATCGCACAGAATCATTCGATATCCGTTTTTTTTCAGAGTATGGAGCTTTTCTTCTACCTCCTCCGCGTTGTGGATTGTAAAAATATCTATCTGATACTGGAGCAGGTCGCAGAGTAAATGGGCGCAGGAGGTAATACTTGGGAAGCCTACGATTGCATAGCGGTCTGCGTAATTTTCCGCCAGCTTGATGGCGCGGAGAATGTCATAGACAGACAGCGTAACCTCTATAACTGGAATAGAAGTAGCCTGGCCAATTAACTGCGCTGTTCCGCCTCGGGATATAATGACATCATAATCACTGTGAAAGTTCCGACGTGCAATTTCCACACCAGTATTTAAATCTCCGACGTAAACATCCAGCTCTAAATCCTCCCGTGTTTTGGCGATATTCTGCATGATTGTCTTCATACCCTCGTAAGGGGCAATTCCAAGAATCCGGATTTTCCGATTTTCCATATGTACCTCCTTTTGAAATGTTTCAATATTAAACATATTGTAATGCGGATAAATAAAAAAGTCTATAAAAAAGTCAAAAATGTTCCAAATTGAAACTATAAAACGATTGAAAACAAGTATAAAACTAGGTAAAATGAAACAAGAAAGAAAAAATACTAAAAACAAAGTGTTTCAAAAATAAACAATGGAGGATTGGATGGTAACTTTACTAATCATATCGGATGATTTTACCGGGGCGCTGGATACTGGGGTACAATTTGCTGTCAGTGGAGCGTTAACACGGGTCATTACAGATTATACATATGGATTTGATAGCGTCGATCCTGAGGTACAGGTGTTGGTTCTGGACGCTGAAACGAGGCATCTTTCTCCCGGAGAAGCGTATAAAAGGGTATATGAAGTGGTAGAGAGAGCGGGAAGGGCAGACATTCCATATATCTATAAGAAGACAGATTCGGCGCTTCGGGGAAATGTGGGAAGTGAGCTGACGGCGGCGTTGAAGGCGTCAAAGGCAGGAAGTCTTCATTTTTTTCCGGCATTTCCTAAAATGGGGCGTATTACACAAAACGGTCGTCATTTTGTGGATGAGATACCGGTAGAGAAGAGTGTATTTGGCAGGGATCCTTTTGAACCAGTTAGATGTTCCTATATTCCTGATATCATACGAAGTCAGAGCGATGTGCGTGTAGTGACCGCAGGGGATCAGAATATCTGGACGGAGGATGACGAACCGGTAATTGCGATATACGATGCTGCAGCAGATGAGGACTTATACCGGCTGGCACAGCGCCTGAAGGAATCAGGGAGGATGAGTGTTATGGCAGGGTGTGCAGGTATGGCGGCAGTTCTTCCGGAACTGCTGGGGCTTACAGGAGAAGTACCCGGACGTCCAGTGTTCTGCCCTTCCATGCTGGTAGCCTGCGGCAGTGTCAATCCTATTACGAAACGCCAGCTTGATTATGCGGAAAATCATGAGTTCATAAGAATCAGGCTAAAACCGGAAGAAAAACTGAATTATGATTATTATGAGCATCCAGAAGGGAAACGAAGGCTGTCTGAGCTTTTGAATATTTGCAGGAGAAATCCTTTCGTACTGCTTGACACCAACGATGCGGATGATGAAAACAGCACGATGGAATTAGCAGAGAAACGGGGATTTACTCTGGAAGAGGTTCGAATTAGAATTGCGGATAATCTGGGAAGCCTGGTGAAGAGGCTGCTGGAAGCGGGACTTGAAAAAACTCTTATGGTTACGGGAGGCGATACGCTGCTGGGGCTTATGAAACAGATGGAGGTGTCAGAAATGCAGCCTGTCTGTGAGATAAAAAATGGGATTGTACTGGCACAGTTCACCTGGAATAACGAGTGTCGTGAAATAATTACGAAGTCTGGTGGTTTTGGCAGTGAGAGTCTCCTGGCAGAGCTTGCAGAGACTATGAAAAATGAAAAAAGGGAGAATGTAGTATGCAGGAAGAATATCAGTTAAAATTGCCTGGGGAAATCTATGCAGGGAGCAATGCTCTGAATAATATAAAGAAGGTTTTGGGAAAACGGATAAAGCGGGTTGCTCTGTTTACCGATAAAGGAGTAGAGAACAGCGGTCTGCTGAATAAAGTAAAAACCATACTTTCAGAGTCAGGCGTAGAGATGGTGATCTTTCATGAACTCCCATCAGAACCAACGTGCGATCAGGTTCAGGAGACGGCGGAACGTTTTAGAGAAAGCGGGGCGGAATATATCATAGCGGTTGGAGGGGGCAGTGTGATGGACAGTGCAAAACTGGCATCGGTACTCTCCACTGGAGATTATGGAGTCCGCAGCCTGTTGGAAGAGCCGGGACTGGCAAGAAAAGGAGTTCCTACCCTGATGATTCCGACTACTGCGGGAACTGGAGCGGAAGCTACACCGAACAGTATTGTGGCTGTACCGGAAAAACATCTGAAAATAGGAATTGTAAGTGATGAGATGATTGCCGATGCAGTTATTCTTGATGGGGAAATGATTCGCGGACTGCCAAGAACCATTGCGGCGTCTACGGGAGTAGATGCTTTGTGCCATGCGATCGAGTGCTATACATCCCAAAAAGCCAATCCGTTCAGCAATCTGTTTGCTCTGGAGGCACTGGACCTGATACTGAATAATATCGAGGAGGCATGCGACAATAAAAATGCTCTGGAGGAAAAGAACCGGATGCTGCTGGGGGCATTTTATGGTGGTGTGGCGATTACTGCCAGCGGAACAACTGCGGTACATGCATTAAGCTATCCGCTGGGGGGAAGGTACCACATCGCGCATGGAGTGTCCAATGCTGTCTTACTGCTTCCGGTTATGCGGTTTAATGAGTCAGTCTGCAGAAAACAGTTTGCGGAAATCTATGACCGGTGTGTACATGGGAAGAAGATTTTAGAGGGGGAAGAAGAAAAGAGCGCATACATTCTTGCATGGCTGGAGGAAATTGTAAGCCATCTTGAAATTCCTCTTCATTTATCGGAATTTGGCGTTCCGGCCTCAGATCTTGATACTCTGACAGAATCAGGTATGGAGGTTACCAGGCTGCTTAACAATAATTTACGGACTCTGACATATGAAGATGCCAGAGAATTATATCGGACAATATTATAGAATACTGAGGACGGAAGGAGAGCAACAGAATGAAACAGGTGAAAATCGAAGGAATTATTACACCGGTCATTACACCTATGAATGCGGATGAATCCATCAATGTTGCGGAACTGCGAAGGCAGGTAAACCGACAGATTGAAAGCGGTGTTCATGGACTTTTCTGCTTTGGCACTAACGGAGAGGGATACATTCTGAATGGAGAAGAGAAAAAACTGGTTTTGGAGACAGTAATTGAAGAGTGTGGCGGACGGGTTCCGGTCTATGCTGGGACAGGCTGTATTTCAACAAGGGAGACGATCGAACAGTCAAAGATGGCGGAAGCAGCTGGAGCTGATGTATTAAGCATTATTACACCAGGCTTTGCTGCGGCAAGCCAAAAAGAATTGTATGACCACTATGCCGCGGTGGCAGGAGCCGTGAATCTTCCTGTTGTCCTGTATAATATTCCGGCTCGTACAGGCAATGCATTGACTCCGGAGACGGTGGGAAAGCTTGGACAAATTTCTAATATTGTGGGGGCTAAGGATTCTTCAGGCAGCTTTACCAATATTTTGGGATATATAGCGGCTTCGGAGAACTGTGATCAATTCAGTGTACTGTCAGGCAGTGATCAGCTGATTCTCTGGACTTTGAAGGCCGGAGGAACAGGAGGAATTGCAGGATGCGCCAATGTATACCCGCGGACCATGGCCTCTATCTATAATTGCTATCAGGCAGGAGACTGGGAAGGCGCGAAACGTCATCAGGAAAGCATTGCATCATTTCGAGCCTGCTTCCGCTTTGGAAATCCCAATACAGTAGTGAAAACGGCAGTGGCTCTTCTTGGATATGATGTGGGCAGATGCAGGGCACCATTCAACCAGCTTCCGGAAGAGGGGAAGGAGGCTTTGAAGAATGTGCTGCAGGAGAATGAAGAAAAAGGGATGAGATGACAAAGGGAAGAAAGGAGTGGGGATATGGAGAGAAAGCCGGTTGTTGGAATAACAATGGGAGATCCGGCCGGAAACGGACCGGAAATAACGGTAAAGGCTCTTCTTCATGAAGACGTGTACACGTGGTGCCGTCCGGTTGTGATTGGAGATGGCAGAATCATGGAGGAAGCTGTTAAGGTGGCCGGTCATCCGAAAGTGCGGATTCACAGAATAACAGATTTGTCAGAAGCCCGTTTTGAGTATGGAGAAATAGATGTTTACCATATGGATCTGATAAAGTTAGAGCAGTTCCATTATGGTACAGTGTCTCCAATGTGCGGGAAGGCAGCTTTTGAATGCGTAAAAAAAGTAATAGAACTGGCTATGACCGGCAAGGTAGATGCCACCTGCACAAACGCTCTGAACAAAGAAGCCATGAATCTTGGGATAGCTTCGGAGGGACTTCATTTTGACGGCCATACAGAAATCTATGCGGCATATACCAATACGGAAAAGTATACGATGATGCTGGCTTATCATGATTTACGGGTAGTTCATGTCTCGACTCACTGTTCACTGCGGGAAGCCTGCGATCGGGTGAAGAAAGCCCGGGTTCTGGATGTAATACGGATTGCAGACCGGGCGTGTAAAATGCTGGGCATCGAAAAACCTCGTGTAGCGGTTGCTGGATTAAACCCTCACGCAGGGGAGAATGGTCTGTTTGGCAGAGAAGAGGCTGATGAGATTTATCCGGCGGTAGAGGCTGCAAAGCTGGAGGGAATTTTGGCAGAAGGGCCGTTTCCTTCAGACAGTCTTTTTTCAAAGGCATTGGGAGGCTGGTACGATATTGTAGTAGCAATGTATCACGATCAGGGACATATTCCGTTGAAAACGGTAGGTTTTGTATATGACCGTGCAGCCAGCAGCTGGAAAGCCGTGGAAGGTGTCAATGTAACACTTGGGCTTCCGATTATCCGGACCTCCGTCGATCATGGAACCGGATTTGATCAGGCGGGAAAGGGAACGTCCAATGAATTAAGCCTCTTAAATGCCCTGGAATATGCAGCCCTTATGGCAGATACAAAAATGAGACAAGGAGCAGAATAAAAATGAAAAAAGAAAAACCATTATGCCCGCCGGAAAAAAGGCCGAAATATGAAGATATTGTATTTGCCGTCGTGCCTGCCGCAGACGGGAGCAGTATGGAACTGAAACTGGATATTTACCAGGCACCGGACCAGCAGGAGCCAGGGCCCTGTATTATCTACTATTTTGGCGGAGGCTGGATGTGGGGAGAGTATAAGCAGGTGACTCAAAAAGCTGTTTACTGCCGCGATTTAGTTCGTCTGACAGAGGCTGGCTATACAATTGTCTCTCCATCATACAGGCTGGCTTCTCAAGCTGTATTTCCGGCATGTATTCATGACTGTAAAGGCGTGGTCCGTTTTTTAAAGGCAAATGCGGAACAATACCATATCGATCCGGACAGGATCGGAGTTCTTGGCAACTCAGCCGGCGGCCATCTGGCTGGTATGGTGGCGCTGTCTTCCGGAAACCCGGAAATGGAAGGTGACGTGGGAGGAAATCTGGAATATTCCAGTTCAGTCAGGGCAGCAGCCATATTTTATGCACCTTCGGACCTGGTTCAATTGATTCGAGAGGCCAGTGAGAAAGAAGAAATAAAAGATTTAAGCGGTACGGAGATTGAGAATCTGGCAAGCGGAGATCCGTCATTTGGTCTGGAGGCCAGGATTGTCGGTTACAGCGGGCCAGGCAGGAATCTGCTGCGTCTGTCAGAAGTTGCGCGAAAGATGGATGAGACGGATCCGGATTGGAAGTACATCGAACTTGCAAAGAAATGCAGTCCGGTAACATACGCTTCATCGGATTGCCCTCCTGTAATTATTCTTCATGGAGGGCAGGATCCAGTGGTACCTGTCAGTCAGAGTGAGTGTCTTTATAAAGCTTTAACTAAAGCTGGAGCGGAAGCAGTGTATCTGTCCTGCTCACAGGCCGGACACGGGCCAACGGTCAGTGCGGAGGCTGATCAGTTTGCCTACGATTTTTTGAAAAATCATTTAAATTAAGAGGGGGTATCTATGATGGAGCATTTAAAGAAAGAAAAAATATTGGGTTTTCCGCTTCCTGTTGTCCTGCTGTTCTGTGTGATTGTTTTTGCGGCAATGTATACGGGGGCGCTGGGAGGAGACATGATGTCTACCATTACCTTTACGCTGGTTTTGGGACTCGTTTTAAATCGAATTGGTGACGCGATTCCCTACGCGAATAAATATTTGGGTGCGGGCCTTCTCCTGTGTATGTTTGTACCATCCTACATGGTTTACAGAGGCGTGATCACGGAACAGGTAGTAACGAATACAGCTAATTTCTTTTCCTTTTCCGGTGTTCAGTATATGACATTTTTTATTGTACTGCTGATGACAAACAGTATGCTAAATATTGAGAAGAAAGTACTGCTCCAGTGTATTGCCCGCTTTATTCCGCTTTTATTTATCACGGTGATAGGGGCGATATTAGGAACTGCTCTCGTAGGAAAGTTTTTTGGTGTAAGCCTTGGAGAAAGTATATCGAACTTTGTTCTCCCAATTATGGGAAGTGGTACCAGCGGAGCTGCGGCTTTGAGCCAGATTTATAATAAGGCCAGCGGTCTTGATGCTGAGAGCTATTATGGTACCGTTGTTGTCATGGTGGTGCTTGCTACGACACTGTGTATTTTCTTTGCAGCACTGCTGAACTTAATCGGTTCTGTTTTTCCAAAGCTGACAGGCGATAAAAACACGCTTTTGAGAGCAGGGAAAAAGGGAGAGGAGATATCAAACTCTCCAGCAGAAAAAATGCCGGAAGCCAGTCTTTCCGATGTGATTTCCGGGCTTGTGCTGGCGGGAGTTGTATACGCTGCTGCAGGAATATGTTCTAAGATTATTCCTGAGATTAAGGGAGTGGAACTTCATCAGTATGCCTATATGATTTTGATTCTGATTGCGGTAAACTATATGGGGATCGTACCCGATCATATAAAATCAGGATTAAAGCGTTTGACTGCCGCCTGTGTGAATCTGGTGATGCCAATGATTGGCGTTTGTATTGGAATGACGCTTATGAGCTGGGAGTCATTTACCAGTGCATTTACGGCACAGACCCTGATTATGACAATCGCCTGCATTGTCAGCGCCTGCTTAACAGCAGCTGTTTTCGGTCATCTGCTGGGGATGTACGCGGTTGACTCGGCTGTTACGGCGGCTCTTTGCCAGGCCGATATGGGCGGCGGTGCGGATATCGGAATACTGGTTCCATCAGACCGTATGGGGCTGATCGCGTACGCTACAGTAGCTTCCCGAATCGGTTATGCCATAATTCTGATTATGGCGAGTATTCTGTTCCCACTGATCCTCTGATGACGAAGAGAAAGGAATAATATACCATGGATTATCCTGTACTTCCGGGACTTAGGCCCGATGGAAAGATTTATTATAATGAAGAAATGGGGATTCTGGAAGCTGAGCTCTTTCCGGGCGGAAAGACTGCTCACGCTCCGGCTCTGCTGGAGCTCTCTGACGGCAGTATGCTATGCGTCTGGTTTACCGGTACATATGAGGGGAGCGCTGATGTAAGTATTGTCTGCTCAAAGCTTCCTGCCGGAGCAAAATCCTGGAAGAGGCCGGAGCCGGTTTCCAAGGACCCGGAACGAAGTGAACAGAATCCCTCCCTTTTTACTGGACCCGAAGGAGATGTATGGGCGGTTTATACCGCCCAGCTGGATCGAATGCCAGGAAAAGACAATATGCAGTATACATCAGTCATACGCTGCCAGAAGAGTGTGGATGGCGGAGAGACATGGGGGGAGGCAGAGACTTTGTTTTCCAGACAGGGAAGCTTTTGCCGTCAGCCTATTCAGATTCTGGAGAATGGCAGATGGATATTTGCCAACTGGCTCTGTTCTGATTCTCTGACTGGACTGGCAGGAGATCCTACAGTATTTCAGCTTTCCGATGATCAGGGAAAGACATGGCGTATGGTTCGGATGCCAGATAGTAATGGCAGAGTCCATGCAAATGTGGTAGAACTTGGCGGAGGCCGTTTGGCCGCGTTTATGCGAAGCAGGTCGGCAGATTTTATTTACCGCAGTGAATCGCAGGACTGGGGAGAAAACTGGACGGTGCCGATGGCGACCAGTCTTCCCAATAACAACTCCAGCATCAGCGCAATCCGTTTAAAAAGTGGAAGAATTGGTATTGCCTATAATCCGACGCATGCTGCCAATCCAATCGCGGGAACTGCCGCATGGCCGGGACTGCGTTGTCCTGTAGCTGTGGCGTTGTCGGAAGACGAAGGGCTGACATGGCCTGTGATTCGGTACATGGAACGGGGGGAGGGGTACGCAGGACCGGAGAATCGTACCAATAACAGGCAATATGAGTACCCGTACCTGATGCAGGGAACCGACGGGAGACTTCATCTGGCTTTTGCGGGAAAGGATCGATCCTGCATTAAGTACATGTGTTTTACAGAAGACGATGTGATGGGGAAAAAGAGGGAAAAGGAAGGTCTGTATAATCCGACTGCGGGAGCTTTTACCGATATTAAAAAATAACAGAATCATTATAGTAAGAAAGCAAGAGCGTTCCGTTTTCTGTGTTGTTAAAAGCGGTATGCTCTTGCTTTTATCACTATAAATTACTCTTCGCAGACATCATCGGCGCATTCACCCGCATGGCATTCTGATTATAAAAGGTCTTATATTCAGACGGCGACATACTGCAGAATCTGTGGAACACGCGGTTAAACTGCGAAAAGCTGGAAAATCCGATCTTTTCGGCGATGTCGGTGATCTTTAAGCTGGTATTCAGCAGGAGGTACTGGGCGTTTTTGACGCGGGTCTGCTGGATGTACTGCACGACGGTGAATCCGGTCACCAGCTTGAACTGGTGGGATAAGTAGAAGGAGCTGATAAAAAATTTGTCAGCTAAGTACGCCAGTGAAAGATCTTCATAATAGTGCGTCTGTATGTAGTTGGTGATGGTATATATCTTTTCTTTGATGCTTCTCTCGGAATTGTATTCTTCATAGAGATTTTCTTTCCGCATCTGATAGAGCGTGAACAGGAATTCCGTGAATTTGTTATGGATCATCATATTTCTGACGGCGGGATCTTCTGTGGTACGGCTTAGGTCCGTAAGCTGGTTGATGATCTGGAACAGCGTTTTCTGGCGCTCTAAGTCAAAACGGAAAATCGGGACAGGATCGTTAAAGACAGAAAGAATGGTGTCATATCCTCCCGGATGAAGCAGAAGATGCTTGGGAACCATGAAATTGATAATGATCCGGTCGCTGGGAGGTCCGGGTAAGTACTCCGTCTGATGTAAAATGGCCGGAGCCAGCAGAACGATGTCATTGTTGATAATGGAGTATGGTTTTCCAGCGATAAAATGATATGCCTTCGGACTCAAAAGAATCATAATCTCATAAAACATGTGCATATGCGGGAATTCCATGTTCACGGAGTAAGAACGCGCATCGTAATCAAAATAATAGCAGATGGAATTTTCCACCGGAGTTTTCAATTCATTGATGATGATTGAAAACCCCTTTTCGTAGTTTAAGACGGAATCAGGGTATGGTTTCATCATAAAAATTCTCCTTTTCTTGTAGTTCTATTTTACTACAAATCATGCAAAAAAGCAAAATATGTAATATAAAAATGAAAAAAAGAGCAAGAAGGGAATAGATATTGTCTGATGTTTCCTCTATACTCTACTATGAAATAAAAAAGATAGAAAAAACGAGAGGGTATGGATAAACGAATGAAAATGTGGAAAAAAGCAGTTCCATTTTTGTGTTTTGCGGTTCTGATGTTCGGGCTGGGCTCCAGCGATTCTCTCAGAGGGATATTCGCCCCCGTGTTTCAGAACCGGTATGCGCTGAGCGATCCCCAGCTGTCCATGATTGTTACCATCAGCTATGTGGGAAACCTGTTGTTTCTGAGTCTGGGCGGAAAGCTTCTCGATACGTTTGGACGAAAGACGGTGGCGCTGTCAGTGACCGGAATCTGGGTACTTTCCATGCTTTTAAATGTGGTGTCTGACAGCTATCCCTGTATTCTGATCTCCATGTTTTTTGCGCTGGGAGCATCTACACTTCTAAATACCACAGTCAATATTTTAACGCCGGTGGTTTTTAGCGGATATGCGGGACTTATGGTAAATATATTCTTCTTCATTCAGGGAATAGGAACCAGCGGCAGTCAGTTTGTACTGGGACGGTATGGCCTCAGTTATTCTGGATTTAAGGGAGTAAGTCTGCTTCTGCTGCTGATCGGAGTCGCCGCTGGAGCCCTTCTCCTTCTGACTCCGCTGGATGGAGAAAAAAAGGAGAAAGGAAATCCGTCAAAAGCTGTTCCCTTTAAGGGACAGCAGAGTGAAATGACGCAGTCGAAAGAAGGGAAGATGAAGCAGAATCCTGGAAAGGCGGTATTTATACTCCTGTGTATCATGATCGGCTTTTACTTTATCGGAGAGCATGGAATCATGAACTGGCTTTTTTCATACTGTATCCAGGCATTCTCGGTTCCCGGCGGCAAGGCTTCGGTCTACTTATCCCTGTTCTGGGGCGGAATGACGGCCGGAAGGCTGATCTTTGCTCCTGTGGTTCAGAAATTGGGAACGGTGAAAAGTATCCGAATCTTTGGAATGATTGGTACTCTGCTGTTTTGCGCGGGGATCCTGACCGGGGAGAAGGGAATCCTGCTCTTAAGCATTTCCGGTCTGGCAATCTCCGTACTTTATCCCACTATGGTGCTGCTGATACAGCAGATTTACCCGACGGAGGTCGCGGCGACCAGAACAGGAGCGATTATCAGTGTGGCGACGGTCGCGGATATTGTGTTTAACCTGCTCTTCGGAGTGATCACGGGAGTGATCGGATACCGGTTAAGCTTTATGATACTGCCGGTCTGCATGGCCGGATTTTATATCAGTTATATGGTACTGCAAAATAATATTTGGAGGAATGCGAGATGAAACGTTATATAAACCATCTGATGAAAGGTGCCGAGATCAGGACAGAAAGCTTTTTAAGAAGTCAGGACAAGAATCCGGAGAGTATCCAGTATGGAGGTATGCACGGTGATGTGGTGGAGGCAAAGACGACCATCTACCATATGGCGACGGCGCTGTCGGTCTATTTTAAGGAAGAGAGCCGGTTCTATCAGAGCGAAGTACTGTACGATGCGATCAATATGGCCTGCGGTTTCGTCAGAAGAATGCAGCGGGAAAATGGGTCATTTGATTACCCTACCTGTAATTTTCAGTCTGCTGCCGACACTTCCTTCTGCTTTAAAAGACTGATTCTGGGCTACCGTCTGATCGATAAATATGGAAACGGTGATGAAAAGGCGGAGACACTGAAGAAAAAATATCTTGTAATCATGCATGATGCGTTAAAGGCAGTCCGAGACGGTGGATTCCACACGCCGAATCACAGATGGGGAATTACCGCGGCACTCCTGCAGGGAGCTGACTTATTTGCGGAGGAGACGGATTTTGCAGACAGCTTAAGAAAACGGGCAGCTCAGTATCTGGCTGAGGGAGTCGATGAGGATGAGGACGGTGAGTACGCTGAGCGTTCCACCGGAAATTACAACGCTGTTGTCAATAACGCCATGTTTGCCATTGGACAGGAGACCGGAGAAGAATTGTACTACGATTATGCGAGAAAAAATCTGAAGATGATGCTGCTCTATATCGATCCGGATGATACTATTTTCACACAGAATTCCTCCCGACAGGATAAGGGGAGAGCTGAATATGCGGACAAGTATTTTTATCAGTATTTATACGCTGCGTGCCTGGGGGACGACGGGGTTTTTGACGCAGCGGCCCATAAGATCATCAGGGATAATATGGAGCGCGGTGATATTGCGCCGGACTGCTTCCCTGTTCTTATGACACATGATGAGATGATGAATCATGAATTCCAAGGGTACGGATTTGTGGAATCGTACCGGAAATACTTTAAGCATTCGGGAGTTCTCAGGGTAAAAAAGGAGAAGTATACCTATACGGTTTTAAATGGAAAAAGTTCATTTCTGTTTTTTAAGGCGGGCAGTACGGCGGTCTGTGTGAAGATCGGTGAAAGCTGCTGTGAGAAGCGGAATTTTATACCGAAGACAATGGAGGTGAACGATCATGGCTGTGTGTTGAGCGAAGCGTTTGACTCCTGGTATTATCTTCCCTTTGACGAGCCTCAGGGTACCTCTGACTGGTGGGAGATGGACCAGTCAAAGCGGAAGAAACTGCTTCCGGAAAGGCTGATCACGAGACTGGAGATCAGAGAGCGTGACGAGGGACTCGAACTGCATGTAAAGGCGGACGGCTTAAAAGGGCTTCCTCTCCGCCTGGAGATCGGTATCCCTGCGGGGACAACCATAGAGAATGAACATTTTTATATGAAGGCAGAGGCTGGAAGCGGCATGATCCTGAGAAACGGATATTTGCAGGTGAAGGAAACGGACAGAGAACTTGTCATGGGTCCGGGGTTTGGAAGCCATGAGTTTAAAGGACATTATTCCGGAGAAGAAGTCAATACCTCCGGCTTTACGGTGTACTGCAATGAGTATACGCCGCTTGATAAAGTATTTAAAATCAGCGTAAAACATTCATAATAGTCGCTTTGAGCAAGATATGCAATACTTTTACTCTATTTCTAACAATAATTGCATAGCTTGCCAGAATGATTGGCTATATAATATAGATAGTTTAAGGAGACAGCGAGATGATGATGAAAAATAGTCTGGAAGAAAAGAAAGACATGCTTTTGGAGGAAATTGCAGAAAAACTGGAGTGCCTTATCAATGGATTTGAAAAGGTTCTTTACGATGATGATGACATCTTCCTTCAGAACATGAAAACCGATAATCTGGCGGGAGACGACGTACAGAAATACCGATTCTGGGAATGGACACAGGGAGTCGGACTGTTTGGACTCTGGAAACAGTTTGAGGAAAATCGGGACGAGAAGGCGCTTGCCATGCTGAAACGGTATTACGATGAGCGGATCGCCGATGGCCTTCCATCCTGCAACATCAACACGACGGCACCGATGCTGACACTTACATATCTTTATGACTACACAAAGAATGAGACCTACTGGGAGACCTGCAGAGACTGGCTGAAAAAGGTTTTAACAGAGCTTCCGAGGACGGAGGAGGGCGGATTCCAGCATCTGACCTCTGATACTTTAAATGAACAGGAGCTCTGGGATGACACCCTGTTCATGACCATTCTCTTTATTGCCAGAATGGGAAAACTGATGAATGACAGATCGTGCATCGAGGAGGCTCAGTACCAGTTTGAACTCCACAAAAAATATCTGGAGGATCGGAAAACAGGGCTGTGGTTTCATGGATGGACCTTCAAGGGCAGACACAATTTCGCCGAAGGACTCTGGGGAAGGGGCAACAGCTGGGTAACGATCGCAATTCCGGAACTGATTGAGATACTGGGAGCTGACTGCGAGCCGGTGATTAAGAGGCTTTTAACTGAGGCCCTGATGAATCAGGTGGAAGCCCTGAAAACCTATCAGGCGGACAACGGAATGTGGCATACGCTGATCGACGACAGTGATTCCTATCTGGAGACCAGTGCAACGACGGGATTTGCATACGGAATGCTGAAAGCTGCTCACATGGGACTGATTGACGAATCATTTGCAGAATGTGGAATGAAGCCGTTAGAAGCTGTGATGGATTACATCAGCGGCGATGGTGTGGTAGGACAGGTATCCTACGGAACCCCGATGGGAAGAGACGGGAAACAATTTTATAAGGATATTGAGATCCGCCCGATGCCTTACGGACAGGCGATGGCGATCCTGTATCTGATTGAAGCGAGAAAAGAACTGACAAGGGAGGTAAAATAATGGCAAATACGAATACGGCGGTGCCGGCGCCTGCCAGGAGAAAGAAAAGGGACACGCGTCAGCTTTGGGCATTTGGTTTCTGTCTGCCCAATATCCTGTTCTTTCTGGTGTTCTTCGTAGCGCCTGCGATCGTGGGTGTCTGGTACTCGTTAACTAATTACAACGGGTTTAAACAGATGGATTTCGTCGGGCTGAGCAATTACATGAAGCTGTTTAGGGATCCGGAATTCTATAAGACCCTGTGGCAGACAATCCTTTATTCCATTGTGTCCGTTCCTCTCGGCTACGCGGTGGCGCTGGGACTGGGACTTTTGCTCTCCTCTGAGAAGATAAAGGGAATTACCATTCTGAGAATTCTGATCTACTGGCCGATCCTTCTTTCCACAATCATGGTCGGTCTCACCTGGAGATGGATCTTCGGAGAGAGTTTTGGACTGATCAACTATCTGCTTCAGTGTATCGGACTGGATGGAATCAAGTGGGCGACAAACCCGACAGCCGCTTTTATTACCACAATTATTGCGGGAATCTGGTCTGGATGCGGAACAAACATGCTGATCTTCATCGGTGCACTCAAGCAGGTTCCCGGAGAACTGCTGGAGGCGGCGAATCTGGACGGAGCAAATAAATGGCAGACGTTTAAAAATATTATTCTGCCTCATTTAAAACCGGTATCCTTCATGGTCATCATTCTTTCCGTGATCTCATCGTTCAAAGTGTTTGCCATGGTGCAGACCCTTACGAACGGAGGGCCGGGCACGGCCACGACATACATGATTCAGTATATCTACACAACCGGATTTACGAAGAATAAAGTTGGATACGCGAGCGCCGTTTCCATGGTGCTGTTTGTAATCCTGCTGATCCTTTCGTTTGTACAGACAAAGGTCAGCGACAAGAGTAATGATTAGGGAGGAGGAGAAACGTGAAAACTGTAAATAAAGTTTTAAAATATGTGTTTGCATTTGGTTTCGCCATTCTCTGGATTTTCCCGGTCATATGGCTGATTATCAGCTCCTTCAAGGACGGTTCGGAATTATTCAATTATCCATTGACCATTCTGCCGGAGCACTTTACACTGGAGAATTATACGACTGCGCTGCAGCAGTTTGACTTAATCCGATACACCAGCAATACTGCATTTATTACAGTAGCCGCCACGGTTATTACTGTTTTAATGAGCTGTATGTGCGGATATGCACTGGCAAAATATAAGTATAAATGGCTGAATGTGCTGTTTATGTGTCTGCTTGCAACTACCATGCTTCCGACCGAGGTCATTATGAGTCCGAGCTTCACTGTGCTGAATACTCTCGGTCTTTACAACAGCCTCTGGGGGTGTATCATACCGACCGTAGGAACCATGACTGGTGTATTTTTAATGAGGCAGTTCTTCATCACTGTACCGACAGAACTTATGGAATCAGCGCGAATCGACGGTGCCAACGAAGGCTCCATTTTCGTGAGAATTATGCTTCCGATCTGTAAACCGCAGATAGCGATTCTGGCGATCTTCAGTTTTCAGTGGAGATGGAATGACTACATCTGGCCGCTGCTTGCACTCAGCGATCCTAAAAAATACACACTTCAGCTGGCACTCAGGACGCTGTCCGGTGCGGAGGCGGTCAACTGGACGGTTCTGCTTTCGACGGCAGTGCTTTCCATGATTCCGATTCTTATTGTATTTATCGTCTTTAATAAGCAGATTATGAATGCGAATATGTCGTCCGGTGTTAAGGGGTAACAGAATAACCGCGGCGGAAAGCTGCTGACAGAAGTAAGAGGACATGAGAAAATCAACAAATTATATTATAAAATCAGGAGGAAAGATTCATGAAAAAAAGATTACTGACAGGCGCAGTGTGTTTATCACTGGCAGGAATGACCATGCTTACAGCATGCTCCGGTAAGGAGTCTGCAAAGAAAGGGGAGGTGGAACTGGAGATTCTGCTCGCCGACGATACGCTGGAAGGCGGGGCGATGAAGACCATCGTCGAGAAGTTTAACGAGGAGCATAAAGACCAGGGTGTGACCGCATTTGTCAATGAGATTGCGTACGCTGATATGGAGACGCAGATCAAGAACCGTGCAAAGGCAGGAAACCTGCCCGCAATCTGCAAGATGTCCAACTTCGATACGTATATTGATTATGTGCTTCCGCTCGATGATACTTCCCTGAATCCGGATAACTTTAACCGAAACGGTGTCAGAAACGGCAAGCTTTATGGTACGGGTGTAAACGATACGGCAGTAGGTATGATTATCAATAAGACGGCGTTTGAGGCAGCGGGAGTATCTTATCCCACCGCATCGGAGGATCGTTGGACGTGGGACGAGTTTGAAGCGGCAGTGAAGGAAGTTGCTGAAAAGAATGAGAAGATTACCACTCCTTTCGTGATTGATCACTCTCAGCAGCGTTCAGGAACCATGCTATATCAGTTTGGCATGCAGTATTTCGATCCTGCCGATTCAACGAGGGTAGCCTTCAGAAGCGATGATACAAAGAAGGGAATTGAATTCTTCCTCGATATGTTCAAAGATGGAGGTATCTCAAAGGCATCGATCGGAACCGGTGCTGAGAATGCGCAGGATGTATTTAAGACGGGAACTGTAGCGGCACACATGGCAGGCAACTGGGTTATTTCTGATTATGCCCAGAATATCAAGGATTTCGAATGGACGCCTGTACTCATGCCATATGAGAAGGAAAAAGCAACGTGTCTGGGCGGCAACTGGCTGTATGCGTTTGATGGCTCCGGTGTGGAGGATCAGGCAAAGATGTTTCTGGAGTGGTTCTACCAGCCGGAAAATTATGCTCTCTACTGCCAGACAGGAAACTATCTGCCGGGAACCAAGGATGTAGAGGTTAGCTACGATATTGAAGGAATCAACGTTTTCAACACGGAGATCGCAGAGTCTATCGGTCAGACTCAGTATGATCAGTCTATTACAGATCAGGAGCACAGCGGCGAGAGTGTAGGAAATGCACTGCGTGATGCACTTGACAGGGCTATCGCCGGTGAACTTGACGCAGACGGCGTAATGGACTATGTAGTGACCCAGTACCTGGAAAATCTTACTGGAGTTCATGAGTAATCAGGATTGACAGGCAATTGGAATATTTATCATCAACCACATGGGATATGAAAGCTTCTTTCATATCCCAGTGCTGTATTAAGGGAGAAAAATCATGGAATTAACGTATCAGATCGGATATGATGAGACAATCAGCAGATGGAATGTGACAGCCATGGGGAAAGAACCGTTCCATTCCCCGAAGAAAACCTTTGAGGCCGGAGTGAACATGGAGGAATCTTATGTTCAGGTGGTGTATCCGGTCAGGGAAGCCTTTTTAAAGGAAGAAAGGATCAGGAAGGCGGTCCGGTATGACGGATCATATGAAAGTCTTTATTTTCCATTTGAGAATAACAGAATTGATTTATCCACATTTTTTCACACACCCCAGTACATTTACGTTCATGCGAAGGCGGGAGTGCGTGTGCAGGAAGAGGGATGCTATCCATTTGAGATCTATACCTGCGGCGGAGTCCGGGTGTGGGTGAACGGAGAGGAACAGGCCTGCTATACGCCATATACCAGAAACATTGCGGGCCATACCCGGGTGAATCTTTCTCTGAGGAAGGGACTCAATGAAATTAAGGTTTACGCAGATGAGCTGGCGGAACGGGACGTTTTTTTCTATTTTGAACTGCGGTATAAGGGTGTAACGCCAGTGGAAGGCAGTGTGGAAGTGACAGAGCAGCCTGAGAAGATCCAAAAAGCGGAGCAGATTTTAAAAAGCTGTTATTTTGAGCAGGATATGTACACGGAAGGAGAGGTCAGGCTTTGTTACGACCGGACGCTTTTAGACGGCGATACAACTGTGTACTTGACTTCAACTCCCTGTGGAACCGGAATGCAGCTCTCCGAAATAGAACATACGGTGATGACACTGAAAAAAGATAAGGATTACCTGGTGGTTGCAGAGACAGAGAAAAGCAGTATCAGGCTTTCGCGAATCTCCGTCTGTTTGACAGTAGGGGGCTATGTAATACCGCGCAATTTATTTGTCGGTGTGATCCCGAAAAAACGGATTGTACTGGAACCGGCTGGAACGATTGGGGAGAGGAAGCAGCAGGCTCTGGAATTCCTGGTAAAGAACGGTGAGATCGGTTTTCAGTCTGTGATTACTTCGCTGGAACTCTTAAAGGGCTGGAATGACAATGCAGAAAAAGGGTTTGATATGGCATGTAAAAAGATCGAGCGCCATGATGACTGTGCCGATTTCAGCCTCGCCCCCTTTAGCCTTTTGATGACCCGCTATAAGCATCTCCTGACACCGGAAAAGTTGGAACGGATCAGAGATATGGTGCTGAACTTCCGGTACTGGATTGATGAACCGGGAAATGATGTGATGTGGTATTTCAGCGAAAATCATGCCTTTCTGTTCCATGTTTCCCAGTATCTCTGGGGATCTGTTTTCGAGAAAGAACTATTTACCGTCAGCGGCAGGACGGGAGCAGAGCAGTACGAAATCGGAAGGAAAAGGGTGTTGGAATGGTTTGACAGCTTTTTCAGCTATGGGTATGCGGAGTGGAATTCAGCAACCTACATTCCTATCGATCTGATTGGCTTTTTCAGCCTGTACTTAAGCGCTCCTGATGGGGAAATCCGGCAGAAAGCAGAAAAAGCACTGGATTTTACCATGCAGATCATCGGATATAACTCTTTTGAAGGTGTGATGAATACCACCTATGGAAGAATTTACGAAGAAACTATCAAGACGCGGCTCCAGGTTGAACCGAATTTTGTGAGCTGGGTGTCTGCCGGGCGGGGCTTCTGTACCTATTACGGCAATGCCACATGTCTGTACGCGATCAGCGATTACGAGCCGGAGGACTATGAAATGGAGTGCAGGCCCCAGCCGGGCCAGGGTGTGGTGATGGAAATGGATCAGGGAATCGCGGGAGTAAAGATTCATACTTACCGGACAGGAGAGTACTTAACGGCAGGAGTCAGAAGGTTTAAACCATTCCGCCATGGCCATCAGCAGCATCTGATGAATGTGGTATTCGGAAAAGAACGTCCGGCGATTTTCTATGTTAATCATCCCGGAGAGCGGGTTTTCAGCGGAGAAAACCGTCCCAGCTATTGGGCGGGCAACGGAACGATGCCGTGGATTGAGCGGTACTGCAATGTAACGGTTATGCTGTTCGCTATCGATCCTGATGAACTGGTGCATTATATTCATGCCTATACGCCGGTCTATGAGTATGAAGCGTATGTCTGCGGCGGAAACTGGTTTTTTGCCAAATCCGGTGACGGATATCTGGGCTGCTGGTTTTCCAACGGGTACGAGATGGCTGCATATGGTGCCAACACGAAAAAAGAGCTGATATCAGAAGGATTGAACCATGCTGTGATCGTAAAATGCGGGTCGAAGGAGGAATTTGGAAGCTTCGAGGTGTTTCAGGAGAATTTAAAAGAGATGGATATCGAATGGGACGGGGACCGCAGCATTGCATTCGCAGATGTGCAGTACGGTGAAATGCGGGTAAGGGATGCGGAGGAATTTCTGGTGAATGGTACGGCAGTTGGTGTGGAACCGGTTGAGGGAGTTCGGTTCCTTCGAAGGGAGCTGTAGATTTTGGGAGAATAGCTGCGCAAAATATTATGCCCCGGACGTTGAACCGTCCGGGGCTGTGTCTGTGTGTGCGCCCGGCGGCGCACGTTTCTAACCGGTGCAAGTCCGGAATCCGCCCGG
>OLPX01000764.1_pt1 | contig 26885 bp, 27 predicted proteins | sample 1672491 | NCBI WGS metagenome assembly OLPX01 (sample SAMEA3136692, study PRJEB25190) | human gut metagenome | biome: human gut; feature: human-associated habitat; material: faeces | place: Austria | collected 2013 | reverse complement strand
AATATAATAAGTTCACCCCTTGACATAGACCACAGAACGGCCGGCACCACGCTTGAGGAGCCCAAAGAGAACTGACAATAAACCTGCGAAAGGCTACATCCGGAAAGCCCGGATACTAAACGAGAACTACTGAACAACTTTTCTCACTACAGATATGTTTCTTTCTTACCACACCCGCGTTTCTTTCTTTCCACAGCTGTGGTAAGAAAAGAACATTGCTGTGGAAAGATTAGTTTTTAGAGAAACAGACTCAGAAAGTAAAGAGATAGCAATTATATCTGGCATTTTAGAAACTAACTATCCATAAAGAACGAAATGAAATACTTCAAAGATAAAAGAAAAGAGAATGAAATCTCCCACAATACTGTGACAAACCGAAAAACTCAGCGACAGATAGGGTAAATATCAACCTAATTATTTATCTTTGTTAGCTTTTAAAAGTTAGCATACTAAAAACAATAAAGTGCAATGAAAGATTTTCTGAAATTTACGTTTGCCACCATTACCGGCATCATCGTATCAGTCGTTGTTTTAGTTTTCATCAGTATTCTGGTGGTTTTCAGCATGGTATCATCTTCGGAATCAGAAACGCAAGTACGCAAAAACTCCATTATGATGCTGGATTTGAATGGCGCACTGGCTGAACGCAGCCAAGACAATCCGTTCGATGCCCTTATGGGAGACAATTATAAGACCTATGGCCTGGATGATGTCCTCTCCTCTATCAAAAAAGCAAAAGAGAATGACAACATTAAAGGTATCTATATAGAAGCAACTTCGCTGGGTGCAGGATTTGCTTCACGCGAAGAAATACGCAATGCATTGAAGGATTTCAAGGAATCGGGAAAATTCATCGTAGCTTATGGTGACAGCTATTCCCAAGGTCTTTATTATCTGTCAAGTGTAGCCGACAAGGTGTTGCTGAACCCGCAAGGTATGGTCGAGTGGAGGGGCTTGGCCGCTACCCCCATGTTCTTCAAGGATTTGCTGGCCAAAATCGGAGTGGAAATGCAGATATTCAAAGTAGGTACCTACAAATCGGCTGTAGAGCCTTTCATCTCTACCGAAATGAGCCCTGCCAACCGTGAACAAATCGACGCTTACCTGACCTCCATCTGGGGACAAGTGACCAATGATGTTGCAGAATCACGCAAAATATCTGTAGACTCACTAAACGCCATTGCCGACCGCATGTTGATGTTCTATCCCGCAGAAGAAAGTGTGCAATGCGGACTGGTCGATACATTAATATATAAGAATGATGTGCGCAACTACCTGAAAGCGATGGTAGGCATCGACAAAGACGACCGCATGCCCGTACTTGGTTTGCAGGACATGATTAACGTAAAGAAGAACGTTCCCAAAGACAAAAGTGGAAATGTGATTGCCGTATACTATGCCTATGGAGAAATTGACGGTGGTTCATCTTCTGCCTCCAGCGAAGAAGGCATCGACTCTAAAAAGGTGATTAAAGACCTGCGCAAGCTGAAAGATGACGAAGATGTAAAAGCTGTAGTATTACGCGTAAACTCACCGGGCGGAAGCGCCTATGGTTCAGAACAGATATGGTATGCCGTCAGCGAATTGAAGAAAGAGAAACCAGTCATTGTTTCCATGGGTGACTATGCAGCTTCAGGAGGTTACTACATTTCTTGTAATGCAGACACCATCGTGGCCGAGCCTACCACACTGACGGGTTCTATCGGCATCTTCGGCATGTTCCCCAACGCAAAGGGGCTGACTGATAAAATCGGGGTAAATTTTGATGTAGTGAAAACCAATAAATACGCAGACTTCGGCATGCTGACACGCCCGATGAATGACGGTGAAAAAGGGCTGATGCAAATGTATGTGAACAACGGATATGACCTCTTCCTCACCCGCTGCTCTGATGGCCGAGGCATCAGCAAGGAAGACCTGGATAAAATTGCCCAAGGTCGTGTATGGACCGGAAGCAAGGCCAAGGAACTAGGACTGGTCGACGAATTGGGTGGTTTGGACAAAGCTTTGGACATTGCCATTGCAAAGGCCGGAGTAGATGCCTATACCGTGATGAGCTATCCGAAAAAGGAAAGTTTCTTTGAAAGCCTGATGAACACCAATCCGGGTAACTACGTCAAAGCACGCATGCTGAAAGGCACAATGGGCGAGATATACCAGCAGTTCAGCGTCCTGGAGAATTTTGACAAATGTGACCGTATACAAGCACGTGTACCCTTTGAACTGAATATTCAATAAATGGAGGAAAACTTTATCAAGATATATCATTGGCTATATCCCCTATCATGGCTTTATGGAATAGGGGTATGCTTGCGAAATAAACTCTTTGACTGGGGCTGGCTCCGGTCAAAGAGTTTTGACGTTCCAGTAATATGCGTGGGCAACCTTGCTGTGGGCGGAACTGGCAAGACGCCACATACCGAATATCTGATAAAGCTATTACAAAAAAACGGAGTGAATGTAGCCACCCTCAGTCGGGGTTACAAGCGTAAAAGCCGAGGCTATGTACTGGCCGATGACAAGAGCAATGTACGGCAAATAGGTGACGAGCCGTATCAAATTAAAAATAAATTCCCCAATGCACGGGTAGCGGTAGACGAAAACCGTTGTCACGGCATTGAGCAACTGCTGAAACTGGAAAATCCCACTGTAGAAGCCATCATCCTGGACGACGCCTTCCAACATCGCCATGTAAAAGCCGGACTGAACATTCTACTAACCGATTTTCACCGGTTACTATGCGATGATGCCTTGCTCCCTGCCGGAAGACTCCGCGAACCTTCAAGCGGTAAAAACCGGGCACAGATGGTCATCGTCACCAAATGTCCGGATGACATCAAGCCGATAGACTTCAACATCATAGCCAAACGGCTCCACCTCTATCCATACCAACAACTGTATTTCTCCAGATTCCGCTATGGAATGTTGACCCCGCTATTTCCCGAGAAAACGAACAGCTGGAAAGTGCTCTCCTCCCTCACCGGAGACGAGCAAGTACTGCTAGTGACAGGCATCGCCTCCCCCGCCCCCTTGCAGAAAGAAGTGGAATCTTACACGCCGCACGTCAAATTGCTGTCATTTAATGACCATCATGACTTTACTCCCAAGGATTTATTGCAAATAAAGGAACAATTCCTGCACCTGGAAGAGTGGAAAAGACTGATAATCACCACGGAGAAAGATGCGGCAAGGCTGAAACTCCATCCCGCACTGGACGAAACACTAAAGCCGTACATCTACGTGCTGCCGATAGAAATAGAAATTTTACAAAATCAACAATATATATTTAACCAAAACATTATTGGCTATGTTAGAGCGCATTCAAGAAACAGCAGCCTTTCTGAAGGGAAAGATGCACACCCAGCCTGAGACAGCAATCATCCTCGGTACCGGCCTCGGCAGTCTTGCCGGTGAAATCACTGAAAAGTATGAGATAAGGTACGAAGAAATCCCCAACTTCCCCGTCTCTACCGTAGAGGGACACAGCGGAAAACTTATCTTCGGCAAACTGGGCCATAAAGACATCATGGCGATGCAGGGACGTTTCCATTTTTACGAGGGCTATTCCATGAAGGAAGTAACCTTCCCGGTACGTGTAATGCGCGAACTGGGTATCAAGACCTTATTCGTTTCCAATGCCAGTGGCGGCACAAATCCGGATTTTGCGATCGGTGACCTGATGATTATCACCGACCATATAAACTACTTCCCCGAACATCCATTGCGTGGCAAAAACATACCTTACGGTCCTCGCTTCCCGGATATGAGCGAAGCTTATGACAAAGAGCTGATTCGTAAGGCCGACGCCATTGCGGCAGAAAAGGGCATCAAGGTTCAGCACGGTGTCTATATCGGTACGCAAGGTCCCACATTCGAAACACCTGCGGAATACAAGATGTTCCATATTCTGGGTGCCGATGCAGTGGGCATGTCCACCGTGCCGGAAGTCATCGTGGCAAATCATTGCGGAATCAAAGTGTTCGGCGTATCTGTCATTACAGACTTGGGGGTAGAAGGTAAAATCGTAGAAGTCTCTCACGAAGAAGTGCAGAAAGCTGCGGACGAGGCGCAACCGAGAATGACAGAGATTATGCGTGAATTGATTAATAGAGCATAAGAAAGCATGAGAACAGAAATAGCTACCCTCGGTGAATTCGGCCTCATCCGACACCTCACCGAAGGCATTGAACTAAAGAACGAGTCGAGCCGATATGGTGTCGGAGATGATGCCGCCGTCCTCTCCTACCCGGCCGAAAAGGAAGTGCTCGTTACTACCGACTTGCTGATGGAAGGCGTCCATTTCGACCTTGTGTATGTACCGCTCAAGCATTTGGGGTATAAATCGGCCGTAGTCAATTTCTCTGATATCTATGCCATGAACGGCACACCGAAGCAGATTACCGTTTCCTTGGGCATATCCAAGCGTTTCAGTATAGAAGACATGGAGGAACTCTATGCCGGCATCCGTTTGGCTTGCGAAGAATATGATGTTGACATCGTGGGAGGAGACACCTCCGCTTCCTATACTGGGCTTACCATCAGCATCACCTGCATAGGCGAGGGTGAGAAAGGAAAAGTGGTCTACCGCAATGGTGCCCGCGAAACCGACCTGATTTGCGTCAGCGGCGACTTGGGTGCCGCCTACATGGGACTACAGCTTTTGGAACGCGAAAAGGCGGTGCTCAAAGGAGGTGACAAAGACTTGCAACCGGACTTCTCGGGGAAGGAGTATCTTCTGGAACGTCAACTGAAGCCCGAAGCACGCCGTGACATCATTCAGAAACTGGCAGAAGAAGGTATACAACCCACCTCCATGATGGATATATCGGACGGACTTTCTTCGGAATTACTGCATATCTGTACCCAAAGCAAAGTGGGTTGCCGAGTTTACGAAGAACATATTCCTATCGACTATCAGACGGCTGTAATGGCAGAAGAATTCAATATGAACCTGAGCACTTGTGCACTGAACGGAGGCGAGGATTATGAGTTATTGTTCACCGTCCCCATTGCCGACCATGAAAAGGTTGCCGAAATGGAAGGCGTCAAGCTGATTGGCCATATCACCAAACCGGAATTAGGCTGCGCCCTAATTACCCGTGACGGTCAAGAGTTTGAACTCAAAGCACAAGGATGGAATCCTTTGAAGGAAGAAGAAGCGGAAAAAGCATAACTATAAAACTTTTTCAGTATTTTTTCTCAAATCATAAACGCTGATAATTAGCCATATAGCCAATTATCAGCGTTTTTTATTATGAAAGCTATTGCATAGTCCAAAAGTTTCACTACCTTTGCAACCGCAAAAGAGATAAACATGGTGCCATAGCTCAGTTGGTAGAGCAAAGGACTGAAAATCCTTGTGTCCCCGGTTCGATTCCTGGTGGCACCACTTTTACAAAACGAAAAATCATGAAAACCGCTGAAATACAGTTATTTCAGCGGTTTTTTATTTATGTACTATCCGCAAAAATATGCAATTTGGTGCAATAAAAAATTGCTGATTCGGTGGCTTTTTTTGAGTCCCATGAAAAAACCACCGATATGTACCATACTTCACTTATTCTCAACGATTTGCGTGAATCATTTTCAGGGATGAAATTCTACATTTGCATACCCTACTGAATGACGGATGAAATACAACGTTTGCTACAGTCTTTCTTATCCGATGATAATGATTGTACCTACAGGCGGATAATAGTAAGAGAAACAAAAATCGGTGGTTTTTTAGAGCCGGCAATAATAAAAGCCACCGAATTTAACATTTCTCTCCAGCCATCCGCTCAATTCAGGATTGACGAAATAACCGAATGTGCAACTTCAAAAAGAAAATGATCATGAAACAAGGAACAATGAACATTCTATTTTTCGTTCTGAAAACAAAACTGCTGAAAAATGGCGAGGCTCCAATCCTAATGAGGATTACCATCAACGGGCAATATGAAGAAATAAGAATACAGAGAAGCGTTCCATTAAAGAACTGGAATCCGGCCAAGGGATGCAGTAAAGGAAAAGACAGGGCTTCCATCGAATTGAACAACTATATTTCCGCCCTCACTACACGCGCATACGAAAAGCACAAGGAACTGACCTTTGAATCGGCACTGATAACTCCAAAGACAATATTAAAGCGTGTGTTCGGAAAGGATGAGACTGTCCGGACGTTGCTTGGAACAGTCAAAGAAGAAATTTCCTCTATGGAAAAGGTTGTTGACATAGACTATTCTCCCGTCACCATCAACCGTTATAAGAATGTGCTCAGAAAACTTGAAACGTTTGTGCCGCGTTTTTATGAGAAGGATGATATTACGTTCCATGAACTTTCCCCTGATTTCATCAAGGCTTTTGATGTTTTCCTGAAGACAGAAGCCGGACTGTGCCGCAACACAATAGTCCGCTACATGAAATGCCTGAAGAAAATCACCAATATGGCAATAGCCAAAGAATGGATGCGGAAAGACCCGTTTTACGGATATAAGATGGAACAGGACGAGACTGATCCGGTATTCCTGACAAACAACGAGCTTCAGGCTATAATGAACAGGGAATTTGATATTCCGAGGCTGGAGCTTGTCAAGGACATCTTTTTGTTTGCGTGCTTCACCGGTCTGGCGTTCGCTGATGTATCCACATTGAGACCGGAACATCTGGAGCAGGACAATAACGGTGACTGGTGGATAAGAAAAGGACGTGTAAAGCTGGAGAGAAGAAGAAAGTCAAGTTCCATAGCAAATGTTCCGCTTCTTCCTGTTCCATTGGCAATCCTGAAGAAATACGAATCACATCCGATATGTCTTAAACAAGGGACTTGCCTTCCTGTTGTCTGCAATCAGAAGGCAAACAGCTACCTGAAGGAGATTGCGGACTTCTGCGGCATCAAAAAGAATCTGACCACACATGCAGCTAGACATACGTTTGCTACGACCGTCACATTGGCCAACAATGTTCCATTGCAGGAGGTGTCTGCCATGCTCGGACATGCATCCACAAGAATGACACAACATTATGCAAGAGTCATGGACAGGAACCTGAAGGACAACATGAATATAGTAAGGAGCAAGATGGGGTTATAGAGATAAACCTATCTTATACCTCGCATAACCGTCTGTAATAACATACAGAGACCAGGCGCTTTCAAGATGAAGCCATCCTCATTTCTTGCAGCAAAGATAGTTGTTTTTCCGAATGATCGCGCAAGGCGGCCCCTGAAGGGGCTTGGTTGCCTGTGAAAAAATCTTCCTCTTGCTGGCGCAAGAGCGTATTTTTTCACGGCAAGCCTTGCAGCAATCATCGGAAAACGAACTGGGGAACGCACAAGAAATAAGAATGCCTACCCACGGGCAGGCCATGTATAACTGAATAAATGGAAGATTATGGAAGCGAACAATGTGGAAAAAAGGTTCAATGACTGGTTTACGGTGTCTTATGACAGGTTAAGAAATCTTGTTGGCAGATACGGGGCAATGGATGAGGACAATTTTCATGACACTTATCTGTTTGTAAGAAAGCAGGTGCTGAATCCGGAAAGGGAAATAACGGATTATGAAGCATACTTTATCGGATGTTACAGGAAAGCGTTCATGGCCAAGTTCAGGCTGGAAAGCAAATATGCCCATCCGGATGAATATTTCTTTCTTCGATGTGGGGAAGATGCGGATTTCCTTTCTCCGGATGACCTGAACAGCTGTGAAAAACTGGTGAAGGACATTCTTAACTTTATCAGAAGAAAGTTCTCCTATCAGGAATACAGGATGTTTACGTTGCGTTTTTATGAATCAGACTTTTCATTCAAGGCGTTGGGTGAATGTATGGGTATATCGGCAAGTGCCATTTCAGGAAAAGTAAACACGATCATGGATGCAGTACGGTCAAACCGGGGATTCTCATGGAGAAGCCAGATGCTGGCAGTAGAAGGATTCATATCCTAATCCGTTAGTTTATTGTATCACCATTAAAACAGAAACTTATGGCACTGATAGTATATAACAAGGAGAACTCACGTCCGCAGCAGGTGGTTTATCAGGGGAAGCGGACAATTAATATGGACAGCAAGGGAACGGTTTACCTGTCAAAGACAATGTCTATAGAACTGGGGATTCTCGGTGGAGGACGGGTTAATTTCGCACACGATGAGGATACGGGAGAATGGTATATCTGCCATACGACAGACAAGGACGGGTTCACTGTATGGAAAGATAAAAGGTGTGCCAGATTCTCTGCCGGATTCATCGTCAGAAGAATCATGCTTCAGGCAAAAGTGGAAAGGAAGACCGTACAGTTTATGATTGCCAAGGCTCCCATAGAGGTGGGAGGTACAGTATATTACAAGATTCTACTTTCCAATCCGATTTTCAAATAGCAAGAAGAAGATGGCTCAGAAAGATCCATTATCAGATAATGGTGATGGATTTTTCCGGGCTATGTTGTTTGGATTTTTACACCATACTATTTGGAGCATTAGGATATTGTTTTGTCAGGGCATTATATTGGCATAATACTATGTCCTGACAATATTATAATATGGGGGTACTATGTTATTGCAATATTATGTTATTAGGGTATTATGTTGCTATGTTACTATGTCATTGCAATGTTATGTTATTAGGGTATTATGTTGTTGTGTTACTATGTTATTGTAATGTTATGTTATTAGGTCATCATGTTGTTGTGTTATTATGTTATCAGGGTATTACACTATTGCAATATCACAACAGAGCTTATTTTACATACGCACTGATTATCAATATATTACAATCTTCATTAAGCAGCGCATACAACTTTACTATAACAATCTGCATACTATTATATGATACAGATTGATATGTAATATCTGTAAATCAGGATGCCATAGTTCAATACAGCATAAAACTTTCAATATTGAATATTTAAATTTCGGCAAATGACTAAATATCAGGCACTCCATTCACACGATATCCAACTCTGCATACATGTTTGTCACAAACAAACTGATATTTACATTTTTCATCAGGCAAATATGACTCTATTTTATAGCTATAAATGGGCATGGAGCCACAATCCACTTTAAGTGGATTCTCTGTTCAAACGAACAGAGCAAGTTGTGTTTTTGTCCGACAGAAAGTATTCTGTCCGACAAAAACAAACTTGCCCTCCCTAACGGTCGGGGGATTTTCCTCCAAAGTCGGAAAGTCTGAAACGGGGAAAAACATTAAAAGTCTATAAGACAGAAAAGAGCAGAATAATAATTACTAAATGAAGGATTATTCAAAAGGAATCTGTGTATTTGAAAAATAAAATAGAGCATAACCGCGGATTACGGGATGTTTCCCGTCAATTATATACATAAGTCGCAAGAAGTCTCGAACAGAAATCTGGAAAATTTCAAAATTGTAAAGACGACTGCGTGGAGCTTATGCTATATCGTATAGCGTGAGCCCATGTGTGTTTTTACAATGGGTTTTACCAGAACCTCTGTTCGAAACAGCATGGGTTTCATGCTTTTATTTAATATGTCAATGTTGCAGGTTCATACTGGCATAAGAAAAATATCCGGCTATCACTTCAAAAAGCAAACAGTCAGATACTTGTCCAATTAACCCTCCATCTTTATATTGTATTTATGTATACTATTGAATCTTCTCACAAAATTCAATTTTTTCCTCATTAGGCCCTAAAATGGTAAAAAATCTAACACCTTTATCCCAAAATGGCAATGAGTTTATTGATGAGTCAAGCATTTTAATGTCCAGATTCCTTATGTAATTAAATACCATATCTATATCTTGTACATCCAACGCTATGTGGTCTATAGCTCCATCACGAGTGTTAGCTGCTCCATTCTCATAGGTTTCTATGACAAGATTGTGCATTTTCAGAAATGCCACTCTTTCATTCCCATTACTGGTTTCATAAACCATATCAAAACCCAGTTGACTATAAAAATGTATGGTTTCATCTATATTACATGTTGGAATACCGACATGTTGTATTCCAGTACAAAAATCTTTTATATTCATATCAATACCGTTTAAAAAGAAAATAACTGTACACCCACCTGCATGAAAGCACGGGCTGATTGTGGATTCCAAACGCCGCAGAAATATAAAGGCATGCAATAGCTTCCGACTTTAAAATCGTATGTAACCTTTAAGGCAACATGTACAATGCCATATGTATCTCCATAAAAATTAGATTTACTTCCAGACCCGTTTAGAGCAAACACGCCGCCTATGCCAGATTCTACACACCATTTATTCTGCTTAAACAATGGATACTCGGCATAACAGAATGTTGAATATTTGTTAGACGTATTAGTTTCGTTTCTGTCACGACCGAAGACAATAGTTGACCAGCTCAAGAATAATGGGAAGCTCTCATTAAACCGATAACTTGCTATAGCATCTAGGAAACGCCCTGTACTGTTTGCCTTATAATTGAAAAACTCCCTGTTGTTATATGATGCACCCGGAGAAAAGTTGTAAGTATCCCAGAAAGCTAAAGAAAATCTACCGTAATTGAAGGAAAGATGATTATTGAATTCCTTATAAGAACCAATGCTGTTGGTACCGCCCCAGAAACCGACATTAACAAGACCATTTAAGAATGTGTAGTTTAAATCACTTGTTATAACCAGGCCATCAGCAACTTCAATACCTCTCCATAAATGATTCGTCTGAAGATTAGCATTGAAATGAAGCTGCCCATAAGTATGCAATGAGCAGAATAAGAGCAATAATATAATAAAGTGTCTGGTCATACATTATCTTTTATAGCAATCCGGCAGAACAGGCATGGCTCCATTCTGGGTACACACATAAGCAGAAATCTCGACAGCCAGTTTATGAGCTTCAGATATGGTCATACCCTTTAACAGTGAGGCGATGAAAGTTGCCGTGAATGAATCACCGGCACCGACAGTATCGGCCACATTAACCTTCGGAGTTTCAACAAAAGAGATATGTCCTGGCGTAAACACATAGCTGCCGTTAACGCCGCAAGTAAGGATAAGCATTTTCAGATCATATTTGGCCAGAAGAATCCAGCACTTATCCTGAAGATCTATACCCGGATAGCCGAAGAGACGGCTTACGGTAATTAATTCTTCATCATTGATTTTTAGAACATTACACTTCTCCATAGATTGACATAGGATTTCTTTAGTATAAAACCCCTGTCTTAAATTAATATCAAAAACCTTATATTTGTTATCACCATCCGGCATTTCGTCAAGGAAGTGAAGTATTGTATTACGCGAAACGACATTACGCTGAGCCAAAGAGCCAAAGCATACGGCACAGGTATTATGAGCCAGATCCTTTAGTTCCTGCGTGAAAGGGATGTTGTCCCATGCAACATTCTCCTTAATATCGTAGCAAGGAATACCATTTTCATCCAATTCCACCTGTACTGTACCTGTCGGATAAGGGACCTTGTGTATAAGGTGGTTCAGTTTTTTCTCATTGAAATTATCAAGGATTTCAAGGCCCAGTTTGTCATCACCTACCGCACTGACAACACAGCTTTCCAAGCCAAGTTGAGAAACATGATATGCGAAATTGGCAGGAGCCCCACCTATTTTCTTACCTTCAGGCAAGACATCCCATAATGCCTCTCCGATACCTACTATTATATTCTTCATGGTCAAAAATTTAAAGTTATAGCAAGGTGGGGAATACCCCACCTTTTATGATAATTAGAATTTCACTACAGATTTAACGATATTTGCCTTGTCACGTATACTACTGTCCATGGCATTCTGTATATCATCAAAGTCAAAGACGTTGGTTACAATACCTTTAAGGTTAACCTTTCCAGAGGATACGGCTTCTATGGCCATCGGATAAATATGTCTGTAGCGGAATACCGTCTTGAAAGTCAGTTCCTTGTCGAGTGCAAGACTGAGCGGCAAAGTCATTTCGCCTGTCTTAGAATAGCCGACCAATACAATTGTAGCTCCTTTTTTGGCTATATGGATAGCCTGGCGTGTGGTAATCTCCATACCTGCTGTTTCAACAATGAGATCCACTCCTTTACCTTCAGACAGACGTTCTATCTCTTTCAGGACATCCGTTTCCTTGGAGTTGATAATGCCTGTAGCTCCAAGTTCCATAGCTTTTTCAAGTCGCTTCTGCATTATATCCACCACATAAACTTTAGATACACCTTCCGCTTTCAATGCCATCATAGTAACCAAGCCTATACATCCGGCACCAAAAACAACCGCTGTCTGGCCGGCATGTGCTCCACCCTGATTTGCCGCATGGAATCCTACGGCAAGCGGTTCAATAAGGGCTCCTTCCATTGTATCTACATTCTCCGGCAATTTGAAGCATAAATCAGCTTCATGCGCTACATATTCCTGAAATACGCCATCAACTGGAGGTGTTGCAAAAAACACCACATCCGGGCATAAATTGTATTTACCTTCCCTACAATGTTCACAATGTCCACAAGTCTTTCCCGGTTCCAGTGCGACACGGTCACCCGCCTTAAGATGCTTGACATTCTTTCCTACTTCAACAACGACACCGCCCGGTTCATGACCAAGCACAAATGGTGGTTCTACGACGTAATCACCTATACGGCCTGTTTCATAATAATGCATATCAGAACCGCAGATTCCTACATATTCAAGTTTCACCAATACTTCATTGTCAGCCGGCTGAGGTATTTCTCTTTCAACATATCCCATTTTACCGATGCCGTTCATAACGGCTACTTTCATTGTTCCTTCCATTTTGTTTACGTTTTAGAGTATTATTTATTTCTTTAATTTACTTATATAAGATTCAAGCTCTTCTTTAGTCGGCATTGCCCTTATAGCCCCTCTTTTTGTCGTTTCCAGAGAGGCAGCGGCATTTGCGACAAACAGCATATCCTGCAGCTGGTTTGATGTAAGGTCCAAGCCATTATCCAGAATATAAGCAAGACAACAAGCAAGGAATGTGTCTCCTGTCCCTGTAGTATCAATGGTCCTATCAGTCACAAATGCATCCTGCTTAACATGAAGGCCATTCATATAAGCTTCACTTCCTTTGTCACCAGATGTGACCAGCAACAGTTTCAGATTATGACAATACTGCTGTATATATTCAACTGCCTGTTCTACTGTATCCTGTCGGGTTATAAAAAGCAGTTCAGTCAATTCAACCTTAAGTATATTGCAAACAGAGCAACCATATAACATCCATTTTCTGGCTTCCTCTTCATTCTTCCATAACACAGGTCTGTAGTTTGGATCGAACGAGATAATTCGTTTATTAGACAGAGAAGCGCGAATGGCTTTCTTGGTCGCTTTCCTGCATTTCCTACCAGTGAGAGAGAGAGAACCAAAATGAAATATCCTGGTACGAGACAGCATGTCCGAGTCAAAATCGCTGTCTTCAAGATTTATATCTGCCGTCTGGTTGCGATAGAACAGATAATCATGAGAGAGTTCAGACGAATCATTCAGGAAAGCCAAGGTGGTATTCCGCTTTTTATCCTTTGAAAGGCCTTCAACAGAAATACCCATTTGTTTTATTCTACGTTCCAGAGCATTGCCCAGGAAATCATCACCAATTTTCCCTATGAACGCTGTTCGTTTCTGAAGGTTATTCAACATAGAAAGGACATTGCAAGGGGCTCCACCCGGATTGGATTCATAGACGGCATTGTCATAATCTTTAGAATAAAGCATATTGAAGTCAACCAGCAACTCACCAAGGGCAATAACATCATACTCAGGCAGATTTCTTTTTTTCTTGAGAATACGGTATTTAATAATATTGACAATACGGTTGTAGTTCTTTTTGTTCAGCTTATAGAAGAACAGGGCAAAAGCTGTTATAACCCATAGAATACCTGGTATGGTACTGAAAGAGTGACGCATTATGGATATCACAGTTTCGTTCTGTACCGCATTTGAGACATATCCTGCCATTCCCAATGACATAGCCAGTAATGAGGTGCCTAAAGCCATGCCTATTTTATTGCCCAAAGAAATGAAAGCATACTGGAAACCATCATTCCTTATGCCAGTACGCCATTCTCCATATTCAACACAGTCTGGAATTATAGCATAGATGGCTGTATTGAAACCGGAAAAGAAGAATTGCGACAAGGCCGAGAATAAATAGAATGGTATTGGTGAAACTGTCGGGCTGAAGAAGAACAACGCTATCATTGTAACACCTGTACCCAGGGCAAATACGGATGCGGACCACCCTTTATTAGATGTCCATTTAAAGACCCATGGAAAGCAAGCCGCACCAATAATGGATGGTACGATTATAGCCATAGAGTAAAATGAGAAAAGAGTGGCATCCCCTTCAACATATGTAAAATAATAAAGTAAATCCGCATTTCTACCATAAAGGATAAATCCGAAAAGTATTTGTCCCAACAAAGCCAACAGATAAGGCTTGTTCCTGAGAACAGACTGAATCTGTTTTTTCATAGGGATTTTCTGTGCTTCAGGTATCTCTACAACCTCTTTAGTTTTGGCAAAACAGAAAATATGACAGGCTGCAAATATGACACCATATAATACGGCTATAAGCAAATAACCCTGTTGCGAATTACCGTTACCCAGCAGGTTAATCAGCGGTATAGTAACGATATTGATAATACCAATGGCAATCATGGCACTGACCGACCTGGATGTATTTATCTGTGCCCTTTCATCCATATTCTGAGTCATAGCACCACATAGAGTTCCGTATGGAATGTTTACGCATGTATAACCGAGAACAAGAATACAGTAGGTGACTGTCATATAGATGATCTTATTAGTCTGACTCCAATCAGGATGTGCCCAGAAAGTAAGTACTAGAATAATTGCCGTAAGAGGTGCACATATCAATAGCCAAGGCCGATAACGTCCCCATCGGGTATGTGTCTTATCACTCAGACCTCCAATAATGGGGTCATTAATAGCATCCCAGAAACGGGAAAAAAACATAAGGGTAGCTACCGCACCCATACTTATACCAAAAACATCAGTATAAAAAATCATCAGAAAGTTTCCGACGAACATCCAGCTGAAATTACAGCCTACATCTCCCATACCATAAGCCAGCTTGCTTATAAACGGGACTTTCGATTGTTGTTCTAAATTGCTCTTCATGTGTATTGTAAGAAATAGGTTTTATTGTTTTCTGAAACAAATTTAGCATGCCGGTACTGACAAGAAAAGACATTTTCATTAATTATTTTTCGCAACCGTTCCCGAAACCGTTCCCAAAATTCGCAACCGTTCCCAATAATTACATTTATTTTAGCTACCTTTGTCAAGACATGTCATTCAATGAACAAAACCATGAAATATACTACAATAATAGATATAGCAAAGCAATTGGGAATCTCAAAGTCAACCGTATCACGTGCTTTACGGAATGATGACCAGAATGTTAATATAGAAACCAAAAAGAAAATACTTGCTCTTGCAGAGGAGATGGGGTACACACGCAATGAGATGGCAGTAAACCTTCGCCATAAAAGTACAAAAACCATTGGCATAGTTGTACCTGAAATGATTACTCCATTCTATATGAAGTTTATCACATGTGCCCAACAGATACTGAACTGCCAGGGGTACCGCGTAGCATTGGCACAGTCACATGAGAGTACAGAGGCAGAACTTGCCAACCTTAAAATGTTTGAGGACTACCGTGTAGAAGGTATTCTCATAAGTGTATGCCACACCAGTAAGAATCTTGATGTTTATCGTAGATTGATACAGAAAGGAATACCGATGGTTTTTTTTGACCGTACTATAACAGAACTGTCTGTATCTAAAGTTAAAATAGACGATTATATAAAAGCATTCTTTTTGGTAGAACACTTGATTCGCAATAGAAGAAGCAAGATTGTACATCTGGCAGGGCCATCCTACATTCAGAATGCCATTGAACGAAAAAACGGGTATAAAGATGCATTGAAGAAATTTAAGATACCATATAATCCTGAATATGTAATAGATGCAGGAGTAGATTTCAATGGAGGAGAAGAAGCTGTAAAACAATTACTTGAGAAAAACATAACCTTTGACGCAATTTTCTGTTTTACGGAAATGTCAGCTTTAGGAGCCAAAAGTTATCTGCAGAAACATAATTACATTATCCCGGACCAGGTCTCGATTGCGTGTATTTCCGGCACAGACCTATGTGTTCTTGTTCATCCTACCATAACAGCAGTAGAACAGCCCGTGCATAAGATGGCGGAAGAAACGTCCAGACTGATTATCGAAAAGATTCAGAATCCGCAAAAAGAAGATGAGACTATTGTTCTGGATGCAGAAACATTTTTCAGAGAGTCAACAGAATAGTACCATTGATTGTTATTTATTTTTTCTTTAATATTTTGTAAATTTCATTCTGGTATTGTCTTCCGATTGGAAAAGCCCGTTTCCCATCAAGTTGATGTATTTCTTTCTTTGTAAAAGAAGAAATTTTATCTATAGGAATCTGAAAAGATTTGTGGATACGTATAAACTTATTCTTGGGTAATATATCTTGTAGACTTTTAAGCGAAATTCTTGACAATATATTATTTTAAGACTTCGTTAAATTTACAACTAATACCTTGATAACAAATTAGTTAATTGATAAAGTTTAGCAAAATAAAACAGATCAAGTAGCTGATTTTCAGCATCTTTAATGGTATCCTACCACACATTAAAGGAATGAACAAAACAGCACTTAACCAATATGAGGAAATCGTAATCGATGCTTTGAAAAGTTGTTCAGCGAAGTTACGCAAAAGTTTTAAAACAGCATTCATCCAACTCATGATTTTGTATATGGTACTACCCAAAAAGATTAATTTCACCCAAATGGGCATTACTCAGATAGTTCGGAACAACGCTTCTGGCAGTTGTTTGAACGTGAGTTTGACTGGATGCAGTTCAATCCCTTCCTTATGCGGCAGCGATTTGGTGAAAGTGGTAGAAAAACCATTGCCATAGACGCAAGCCACATTTCAAAGTCGGGAAAGAAGACTCCTTATATCGGCAGGTTCTGGTCGGGATGCGTTTCTGCGATGAAACGAGGATTGGAAATTCTTGGTATCGGCATTATCGACATTGATAATCGGGACTGTATGATGCTACGTGCGGAACAGACACCGGACAAGGCATATCTGGAAAAGCAAGGCGAAGATTATGTGGACTGTTATCTTAACGTGCTCCGCAAATACAAAGACAATTTGCACGGTATAACACGTTATGTCGTTGCAGATGCCTGGTCCTCAAAGGCAAAGTTCGTCAATGATGCCTTCCTGCTGGGATTCCATGTCATCAGCCGCCTGCGTGATGATGCCTCCTTATGGTATTCACTTAACGGTATTCGTAAAGGTAAACGGGGACGGCTGCGTATCAAAGACGAGAAGATTGATTTTGAAAAACTCAACCTTCAGTGTTGCGAGATTCTCGGCATTGAAGGAGGAAGGGCTTACTCTGTCAAGTCATATTCAAAGGCTATGAAACGTAACATCAAAGTAGTGATTCATTATCCAAAATCAGGAGGACATAAAATCTATTTCTCCACCGATCTTGATATGTCGTCCAAAGACATCATAGAATACTAACTTACACGATTCCAGATTGAGTTTTGCTTTCGGGATTTCAAGCAGTTTACCGGACTCAATGACTGTCAGGCAAGAGACTTGAGAAAACTCGACTTCGCTTTCAATGCTTCACTGGCCTCGGTAAACATCGCAAAGGTTATGAGGCAACGATAGGACTGCTAAAGGCCTGTCTGAGTAACATTTATATGCTCAAAAGAATTTTTAGCAAGTCAGGTCTGAAACCTAACAGAACTTTTAATACTGAACTTATCAAAGAACTATTTGGCATAGTGGCAGAAACCGCTTAGCTGATATGTGAATTTTTAACAAATTATTATTATTTTGATTCTTACGATAAATCTTTATATAGTTTTCCATTGCCTCTATATACATTATGGAGTCAACAGAGATACATTATTATAATCTTGTTTTACTATAATGCACTCTGAATTATTATTTGTCGTAATAACCTTTAATGCTTTATATATAGCTCGTTCAAACCGTTCATATGAAAAAGGTTTATGAAGAAAGTCAATGGCATTAAGTTCGAAACCTTCAAGAGCATATTGGGCATGTACAGTGGTAAATATCAACAGGCAATTATCCGGAAGTTTCTTAGCTATTTCGATACCATTGTAAGAATTCATTTCAATATCAAGAAAAACTATATCCGGCTTTTGCTCTTCTATAGCCTGAAATCCATGACCAGGCTCACTGAATGTACAGAGTTTTATATTGCCAGATCTTTTTACAAAACTGTTCTATGACTAATAACGCTAATGGCTCATCATTGATAGCTATGCAAGATATTAAATTAATTATATTTTTATGATTAATTTTGTTTTAAAGACACTACCTTTGTTTTTTTTAATATAATTCGAAACGCTGTGGATAAATAAGTTCTAACCGTTTCTTGCAATTTTCTATTCCTACAGTTAATTCATCTTTACCTTCCTTCATAATGTTATTTTCCGTCTCGAATAACAAAATCTTATCATCTTGGAATATACGAATTTTTATGATGCAATCCTCTTCTGACGATATTCCATATTTAAAGGCATTTTCTATGAACGCAATTAAAAGCATCGGGGTGGAAAAGCATACTTATATTAGCTGTTTGCTCCTCATATATGACTTTAGTATGATGGTTCAGTCTTAACTTCTGCAGATCAATGTATTTTGTTTCATTACCTAAAGGTATAAATTCCTCTGTGGCATTTGTGTACATATATTTAAGTATATCCGAGAATTTAATAAAAGCAGACTCTGTGTTTTCTGATTGTGTCAGCACAAGCGCATATAAGGTATTGAGCGTATTAAATAGAAAATGAGGATTAATTTGCGCCCTATACAAAGCCAGTTCCGCTTTGTTTTTAGCCATCTCTATTTCTTTCTTTTGCAAAATTTGTCTAAAAAGCTCAAATGCTATATCAATACTCAAACTGAATCCCATTACTATAAGAAAGAAAAACCAGACAGTCTAATGTCTTAGATTGCGGCGAATTTCAAATATAGGTTGTAGATATGATGAAGAAGGCATGTTATTTAAAACGATGTGATTTTATTGTATAAATATTGAATATAAAATCAAAAGGGTATATAATGCACAGATTATAAAATCAATGTAATCCCTTCCATCAAATATAAATCCCAATCCTGATTTGCCAGCCGCATTTATTCCTTTTTTCAGGAGAATTTTCTTTATGGCTATCGCCATGAAAATTCACCTGAAAAAGAATGCGGCGACAAACGGATTAGTATTAAAGGAAAGATTACAGGGATTAACTGCGACCGACGTGACGCATAGCCGTAAATCAAAGGCGGCTATCCTTATATTCCATTTATGACCTCAAAAATACTGTGAAGATCCACCTACCAAAATAACAAAACATAGTCTGCTTATCCAATCCCAAAATAAGACAGGGATTTCAGTTCCCTCCGATCTGCATAGCATAGTGGCTTCGCCATGACATCTGATGTCATATAATGCACTTTGATGATAGCCTCTTGTGCTCCACAGCCTTCTATTCTATTTTTGTACCAACCACTTAAACTAATGATTATGGAGATAGTGAACATAGAAGCCGGTGCATTTATGGAAATGAACAACATATTGTTCAAAATAGAAAAACAATTGAAAGGACTGAACTCTTCCAAGTCTGAATTGAATGAATGGTTGGATAATCAGGAGGTATGTATTCTTATGAATATATCAGATAGGAAGCTATTGTCTCTAAGGCAGAAAGGACTAATCCCTTTCAGTCGTATAGACAGAAAAGTATATTATAAAAAAGAAGATATTCTAAACTATATGAGGAGAAATCTTAAAACATATACAAATAATGGAAATGGGACAGATGGTATTGAATAAGGATAGTAATGAAGTCAGAAGATTTATTGAAGCCATGGAAAGTATATCCAAAATGTTAGATGCAAACTCTGTAATCTACAGACCTATATTAGACGGGCACCGTTATATTACAGAACAAGAATTATCAAAGGCTCTCAGAATAACCAAAAGAACACTCATTGAATATAGAATGAATGGCAAATTGCCATATTACAAAATAGGAGGAAAGATTCTGTATAAGGAACAGGACATTATAGATATATTGGAAAGAAACAAAGTATTGGCATTTGAATGACATTTCTTAAATCACTAATAATCAAAAGATAAACTTTATAAAATAGCTTGTAGCTACCCCTAAATAATCATATAAATATTTGGAGGAATAGAACCGAACACTTACCTTTGTAAAGTCAAAGGATGATTAACGAGAATCTATCGAAAATTGGTGAATTTGGCATATGGCTGATTCAGTGGTTCGGGGATTTTTTCAAAGATATTAAAGTGCTGTAAATTAGGACTTTGAATTTAGATATTCGATTCCTGGTGGCACCACTCAAATAAATACTCCCATTGAAATGATAATATTTCAATGGGAGTATTTATTTACACCCACTCCCCCTATCCCCAGCAACATGCTTTAAGATAGACTTTACTATTATCCCATGAAAAGGTCTGATAATAAAGAAATATGCCCTTCCCAGCCAATTATTGTACTTCACAACAGTAGTAATCCGAAGTTCTTGTTTTCCTTCGTGATATTCCCCGCACCACATGGACACATGGAAATCAAGATGCTTATCCGGCATTCCGAGAATTTCTTCATGCAGATTTTTATCCAAGACCATATCTGTAAATCTGGTTGCTGTATCCAGTCCTAATGGCTTTACAATCGCATTCCTGAAATTCATGAGCCAACCAATCCACTTAGGAAATCGGCTGAAGGCAAGATTGCGAAAATCTTCCGGTGTCAAAGCCTGCCCAGTGACCATCACTTTAGAAAAAGAATCTATATAATCTACAGGAAAATAATTCTTTATTAAGCTGTCTGCCGGTATATCTTTCATCTTATCACATATTGAATTTATTACTCGTTTGCTTTTCATTCACGGCGTCCCCAATGACACGGCCTACAAAGGTAGCCACTTAATCCAACCCTACAACATATTCTTAGAAATAATATTATCCCGTAAAAGATAAAGCTCAAAAGAAAATTATCAGTTATCTTTGTTCCATGACTACCAACAAGACAACTCCCAAAGAATTATGGGCAAGACAGCAGATTAGCGGTCCCGATGTGGACTATGATTTATGGAACAAGAAAAGAATATCCGTGCAAGCGTTCTCACAAATGAGTCAGAGCTGTATTTTTACAGTTGACGTATTTAAAGAGAGATACGATTTTGCATCCGACAGTTTTGCCCATCTTTTCGGATACAATCCCACTTGGATAAAGACAATCAAGCAACAAGGCGATTTACTGGAAGAGAGAATACACCCTGATGACAGAATTCAACTCACAGAATGCCAAATCGAGCATGGACAGTTCATCTACTCACTCCCACCGGAAGAAAGAAATGACTACCGGCAAATATTTCAATTCCGTATGTTGAATGCACGGCAACAGTATATCAATGTAAGTAGCCGGCAACAAGTCATAGAAACAGACCGGAATGGTAAAGCCTGGATAATCATGGGAGTAATGGACATACTTCCCGACCAGACCCCTATCGAAAGAATCAAACGGACGGTGGTGAACAGAAAAACGGGAGAGATGCTTCCAACATGCACTGTTTCTCCCGACAAACAATTATCCAACCGGGAGAAAGAAATATTACGACTCATCCGACAAGGTTTTCTAAGCAAGGAAATCGCTTACCAGCTGGGAGTGAGCATCTATACTGTGAACAATCACCGGAAAAACATCCTAAGCAAGTTAGATGCCAACAATATAATGGAAGCCATCCATATAGTAGAAAATCTTGGTATCTACCTCTAAGATTACGGAAGCCAACCGAGACTGTCCGCCAACTGATTTGTTTTGCGCCACTCTTCAAGCTCCTTATAAGTGCCGATACCTCCCGTAAAGACAGCATGATAAATCTCTATACCTGGAATCGTTACACCATCCGGCACATCGAATTTGATTTGCAATATCGTTTTCCTAATCTCAGGAGTAAGGCGCTCCGCAATAGCGGCAGTCACCTTTTCTACAACACCATCATACCTGGAACCTTTCCGGATGTGAATCATATCAAACTTCCAAGTATTCTGTTCTCTATCCTTATATAAAGCATGCCACTCCATGCACTCTTCCTCCGTATGGATAAGGTTCCTATATTGTATTTCCTGCAAAGGCAACCGTTCCGCAAGTTCCCGGATGACCGAAAAGCTCTCTCCTACATCCAACCTATCGGTATAAATATGGATATCTATATCCCTACTTTTCGCCAACAGCCCGGTACGGAGTGAGCCCACCAAACGAACGGTTGCTCCAATGCGCTCCCATGCTTCAATAATACAGGTATCTTCCAATACTTTCCATGCAGATTGCTGATTCTGCCTTGCAAGCTCATGAATGTCCATTTACCTCCACTTTTTTGAATGTGCAAAGATATAAAACTTCCCAGTATATAGCTATAAATAGCCATTTCCCTTCCCGATACAATACACTAATTTTGCACACTGTCTTATCTTTTAGCAACAACTAATTATGGCATTCAATCAAACAGAGAAACAAGAGAAAGAATATTTAAAGCAAATAATCAGTTTTCTGAAAAAGGTTATCGGTAATACCGACGCATCCGTGAAAGACCACGTCGACACCTTGGCAGAATACAAAGACTATATCTGGTCCAACAAAGACATCGACCCACACGAGATACGCTCCATGCGCGAAAGCATCCTGAACCATTTTGCCTTGGGGGAAAGTGTAATCAACAAGCATAAGCGGCTCACCAAGATACTTGCCATTCCTTACTTCGGACGAATTGATTTTTTGGAAAAGAAAGAAAACAGCAAAGTGATGCCTATCTATATAGGTATCCATACCTTCTATGACCCGGAAAGTCGAGCTACCCTTATCCATGACTGGCGAGCACCCGTTTCGAGCATGTTCTATGACCATGAATTAGGAGAAGCAGGCTATCGGTCTCCATCGGGAGAGATTAAAGGAGTAATTTCCCTAAAACGCCAATACAGAATTCGGGGCGGCAAAATGGAATTTATGATTGAAAGTGCCCTGACCGTCCATGACGACATTCTGCAAAAAGAGTTAAGTTCCAATGCAGATGACAAGATGAAAAATATCGTTGCCACCATCCAACGGGAACAGAACCGGATTATCCGCAACGAAGATATCCGCACGCTTATTATTCAAGGAGTGGCCGGCTCTGGAAAAACATCCATAGCCCTGCACCGCATAGCCTACCTGCTCTATACCTTCAGAGACAGCATCTCATCAAAAGATATTCTGATTATCTCCCCCAACAAAGTGTTTTCCGATTATATCTCCAACGTCCTCCCCGAACTTGGGGAAGAAACCGTGCCCGAAACCAGTATGGAACAAATACTCTCCGGAGTGTTGGAACACAAATATAAGTACCAAACATACTTCGGGCTAGTGAATGAACTGTTAGAAAAGCCATCCTCAAGCCTCATCGACAGAATAGCCTATAAAGCCTCTTTCGGCTTCATTTCAGAGCTTGACAAGTTTATCCTCCACATAGAGAACACCTACTTCAAGGCAGCAGACGTGAAGCTGACCAAATACATCACCATACCTGCCCCGTTTATTGAAGAACAGTACCTACGTTTCAACCGTTATCCCATACGCCGACGATTTGATGCTATGGCTGATTATATGCTGGATATGTTGAAAATACAATACGCCTTTACGGTAACCACCGCCGGCAGAAACCTTTTGAAAAAAGAAATCAGACTAATGTTTGCAGGCAATAACGACATTCAAGTCTACAAAGATTTCTTTAAATGGACAAATAATCCCGGAATGTTCAAAATGCGAAAGGGACATACACTCGAATACTCAGACTTGGCACCGCTGGCATACCTACACTTGGCATTGGAGGGAAACGGGAACCAGCCATTCAGAGTCAAACATCTGTTGATAGATGAGATGCAGGACTATTCGCCCATACAGTACAAGGTAATACAGAAACTCTTTCCATGCCGGAAAACCGTGTTGGGCGATGCAGGACAGTCCGTGAATCCTTATGGCTCATCCACAGCAGAAACTATCCAAAAGTCACTTACTGCAAGTGAAATCATGAAATTGTGTAAGAGTTATCGTTCCACCTTCGAGATTACGGATTTTGCGCAAAAGATTCATCCTAACGCAGAGCTGGAACCGGTTGCCCGGCATGGAGAAAAGCCACAAATCCTGCAGTTCGGCAGTGCCGTAGAAGAACTGTCCGGCATTATGGGGCTAATCTCCACTTACCGGAAATCCGGATATAAGTCTCTTGGCATCATATGCAAGACGGAGCAGCAAGCCAGGAAGATGGCAGACATGCTGAAATCATATGCCAATGATATCAGCTTCCTATCAAGTCAAAGCTCCGCATTTGTGCAAGGCATCGTCATCACCTCTGCTCACATGGCAAAAGGGCTTGAGTTTGACGAAGTCATTATTCCACAGACGGATGAGAGAAATTACCGTTCGGAGATTGACAAGAGTATGCTTTATGTAGCTGTAACCAGAGCTATGCACCGCCTAACCTTGACATTTCACGAGGCAAGACCGGCAACTCACTGATGATGGATTATTAAGGAAATCTATCCCAACAGCCTTGTACAAGATGCGGCAAGTAACAGCGTATCTCATCAATCGACCAATCCCACCATTGCAGCCGCAATAATTTCTTCACCACATCCTCATCAAAACGTTTCCTGATTTCTTTGGCAGGAGTTCCCCCTACAATTGTATAAGGGGGAACATCTTTAGTCACAACAGCACGTGCACCAATAATCGCCCCATCTCCTATATGAACACCAGCCATTATCACCGCTTCATAACCAATCCAAACATCATTACCTATTATAATATCTCCTTTGTCATCCCATGCATCCGTTATGTCCGATTTCTTCAATCCCCACTCTTCGTAAAATAAAGGAAATGTATAAGTAGACAGAGATTTCAACGTATGATTGGCACAGTTGAACAGAAATTTCGTACCGCAAGCAATGGAACAGAATTTACCAATAACCAGCCTCTCCTGATGGATGGGGTAATGATACAGCACATTGTTTTTCTCGAACAACAAAGGGTCAGCTACAAAATCATTATAAATAGTATAGTCACCAACCTCTATTCGAGGATCCTTTACAACAGCATTAAGATATACGGTTTGCTTATCTCCCGTACGCGGATATATTTTAGTCATCATAATTCGATATGTTTCTAATATTGTTTACTTCTTAAATAGAAAACCGATTGCAGTGCCAGCAAAATCACAAAAAGGTATTCTGCCGTTAAGTAAATAGCCAAGGATGCATGAGTGCAAGCGCTTAACCAATAAAGATACCCCAAATACACGACAGTGGTAGTCACTTGGAAAAGAAAAGTAATCCGGGTTTTACCGGTCCCTCCAACTGCGTTGAGATATACATAGCCTGGCAAGGCAAAGGTATAATTCAGCAACGTCACAACAAAAGGGATGAAAGCCTGCTCCGTCAACAGTTCGTTATCTGTATAGATTCCTATTATCAAGCGATTACAGCATACAGCTACCCCTATCAGTGGAAATCCAACAGAATAGCCCAACCTCAGTATCTTACGGCAGATAATGAAAACAGCCCTCCTTTCTCCAGCCCCAATCGCATTACTGACCAGCGAACCCGTAGTGACCGCAAAAGAATTGACTATTACAAAAAAGACAGCAGATACACTTCGCGTAATATTGGAAATGGCTAATTCCGTTTTACCCAAATGTTCCACCGCCACAAAAAACAAGAGCCACGGAGCTACGCTGATAAAGGCATGAAGCATGCTCCATACCGACAAGCTCAGCACATCTACCAACAGCTTTCCGTCATATACCGGTTTCAATCCATATTTCCCTTTATCTATTTTCAGCCATACGTAGAAAAGAAGCATCGCCAAAGAACCCATCTCTGCCAGAGAAGAAGCAATGGCAGCTCCCGATATTCCCAGTCCTCCAACGAATATCAGAATATAATTCAAAGGAATATTAATCACTACTGCAACGGCTGCAGCCCACGATAATGCCCGAGTGCATGTTATTCCCACAAGAAAAGAACGGATAGCCAAAAACGGAAACGAAAACAGCAAACCGAAACTGCGCCAATCCAGATACTGAATTACAGCCCGATAAATCTCCGGTGAGGAAATCAACCTTCCCAATATGAAAGGAGAACTTGCCTGCATCAGCAGACAAAGCAAAATGGCCAATCCCGATAAAAAGAAGAAACCTTGAAAGAATATCTTCCCAGCCTTACCATAATCACATTCTCCATTCCTTCGGGCAATCATCACCTGCAATCCGATACTAAATCCAAACCCAAGCATGTAGATCGCCAAATAATAAATCCCTGCAATGGCAGATGCTCCCAATTCCACCTCGCCAACGTGACCTAAGAAAACAGCATCGGTTATATTTATCAGCTGCTCCATCAAAATGCTCATCATTACCGGAAAGTTGATAAGCCATATCTGTTTATATGTATAATGCATTGCTCAACAATAAAATAGCACAAAACAACACACTGTACAAGTACAGCATGCTATCCTGCAAATTCATGAATAAAAGGATATACAATCTCTATGGCAAACGGGGCATCGCTTGCCAGATAGCTGAATAGCTTTATCAAGCAGGGCTATTCGTTGAGCGTAGCTATATACAGAGCTTCATAAAAGGTGAATATGTTTGTTCATTCAAGATATAGTGCAAAAGTACAGAAAAAAATGTGCCAAAGTTCAGTTTAGGGCATAAAAAAAGGAGTACCGCTGTACTCCAACCTTTGTTAACCTTAAATCTAA
>OLPX01000731.1_pt1 | contig 27946 bp, 21 predicted proteins | sample 1672491 | NCBI WGS metagenome assembly OLPX01 (sample SAMEA3136692, study PRJEB25190) | human gut metagenome | biome: human gut; feature: human-associated habitat; material: faeces | place: Austria | collected 2013 | reverse complement strand
GATGTCCGTATGGCTAAACGTGCCGGTTTATTACATGACATTGGGAAAGCCGTTGACCACGAGATGGAAGGTTCCCATATTCAGCTGGGAGCGGAGCTCTGTAAGAAGTATAAAGAGCCTGCGGTTGTGCTGAATACAGTAGAATCCCATCACGGTGACGTTGAACCACAGAGTCTTATCGCCTGCATCGTACAGGCGGCGGACACGATTTCTGCCGCAAGACCGGGTGCAAGAAGAGAGACCCTGGAAACATATACAAACAGATTGAAACAGTTAGAAGATATTACAAACTCCTTCAAGGGAGTCGACAAGTCCTTCGCCATCCAGGCGGGACGCGAAGTTCGGATTATGGTAGTACCGGAACAGATTAACGATGACGGAATGATCTTATTGGCGCGCGATATTTCCAAGAAGATTGAAGAAGCCCTGGAATATCCGGGACAGATTAAGGTCAACGTAATCAGAGAGTCCAGAGTTACAGATTACGCGAAGTAATTGTTCAGAAATGTAGATAAATGCCCTAAAACTTGTAGGTATGTAGTATTCATGCAGGTTTTAGGGCATTTTTTGTTTCTTTTTGCTTCATATAAATTTTGATAGTTTCGGTCCATGAGGTATAATTTTATTGCACATAAATGTACATATTGCTATCCGTTGGAGGAGGCAATGAAAAAAGAACTATTTAATATTTTTATAATAACCGGAGTAATGATTGCCTGTGCTGGCTGTGTAATGCAGAGAGTGGAAACAACACTATATCTGATGGAATGGTCGAAAGCAGTTCATTGAACAAAAGAAATAATTGTAGTTTCTGCCAATGAAGGTGATGAGCAGCTAAACCGGGAGCTAAACTATGAAGAAAATCTGGCAGGGATATTTACAACATATGCGGACTACGATAACTACATGCAGAATTTCAAAAGAAAAGAATAAATAGAAGGGAGCTGTTCCTGCGAGCAGCTCCTATTTTAAGTAGTCGAACCTTCAATAAGTGTAGTTGGAACTACGATATGCCTGTGAAGGATTTCCGTATGCTTAATCTGCTGCATAAGTAATCGGCAGGCATTTTGCGCAATCAATTCTGTATTTTGACGAATGGAGGTAATCCTTTGTACACTGTTGCTCGCTAAAGATATTCCATCAAAACCAATTATCTTAATATCATCAGGCACTCTTAAGCCGAGAGCCTCTATTCCGGCCATACAGCCTAAAGCGCGCCAATCGTTAATTGCAAAAATACTATCGAAAGGGATTCCTTTCATAAACATATATTGAACCATATCCTTACTTTCCTGGAATGGATTGACGATTCCAGGCATCTGGACAATCTGATTATCCTCAATTAAAACACCATACTTTTCAAACGTATCAGAAAAGCCTTTGATTCGGGAAGCGGCCCTTAACGTAGGTGTTGCATTTGTGAGTATAATAGGATGTTTACATTTCTTATTAATAAACTCCTGCGCTGCTAGTTTACCTCCAATATAGTGATCACTTGTTACCCATAAGGAATCAGGGTCGTTCATACATATATCATTACAATCAATCCAAACGGTTGGAATATTGGGATTTAAAATTTGATTGATATCATTACTGTGAACTGATATAAGAATTAGACCGTCAATATTACTTTTATAAAGAGTTTTTAAAGCGGCACTCTCGAATTTTTCCTGATCTTCTATATTGTAGTGAAGAACATTAATGCCTAAATTCATAAAATAGAGCACGATATGTCGCTGAAGACTTAAATAGTAATCTGACTGACTCGATTCTAACAGTACACCTATGCAGCCCTGTGATTTCGGTGATGGCTTGGCTGCTTTCGAGACAGGCAGCGTATAGTGGTGCTCTTCTATAATTTTCAGTACCTTATCCCGTGTTTCGGGAGATACCTTGTCGTTATGGTTAAGAACCCGCGAAATTGTCGCAGTGGAAACGTTACACAGTTTTGCAAGAGTTCTTATTGAAACAGTTTCTGAAGAATTCATATCTTGATTTCCTTCCTGAATATTTCCTCATACTATACAATCAGTATATCATAATACTCTTTATAATAAAAGCTGTGAAAAAGAAAAAATCCTCTGCACGACAATGTAATAATTACAAAAAAGATAGAGTTTATTGTTTGAAAGTAACAAAAAAGCGTGTAACAAAATGTAACGCTTGAAAAATGCATTAATAAATGATAATATTTTCATGTAACAATCGTGTAACACTACTGTGGTGTAAAGTCATACTACTATTATTAAGGAGGATTCTTTTATGAAAAAGAAAGTTCTTTCAATTATTGCACTGGGGATTACAGCAATGATGTTTTGCAACGCGTGTTCAGGTGGAACACCGGGGAAGGAGTCAACAGTACCAGTAAGTACAGAAAATACTGGGGCTACTGATACGAAAGAAAGTAGTTCTGCGGAGAAGGCTGAAGAAACAGAATTTGCTCAGCCGGTTCTGAAAAGCAGTACAGAAGCGATTAAGCAGGTTGCTGTGCAGCTTGATGCTGGAACTCTTATGGGATATGAACAAAGCGGCATATATCACTTCAAAGGAATCCCATATGCGACTGCAGACAGATTCAAAGGGCCTGTTCCTGTGACGAAGTTTGATAATGAGGTACAAATGGCCTTGACCTATGGAGCGGTAGCACCCCAGGACCGTTCCTTAAATGGAACCGGTGAGGTGAATTCGCATGAATTCATGACTCCTTCTAATGGAACTGCAGATATGGTAGCAAATGAAAATTGCCAGAATTTAAATGTGTGGTCATCAGATTTGAAGGCAGCTAAACCAGTTGTAGTATTTTTCCATGGAGGCGGTCTGAACAATGGTGCCTCCAGTGAATTATCTTATTATACAGGAGAATATTTTGTTGAAAGCGAAGATACTGTATTTGTTTCAGTAAATCACAGACTAAATGTACTTGGTTATTTGGATCTGTCGGAGTATGGAGGTGAAGATTATGCAAACTCCGGTATTTCCGGAATTGATGATTGTGTGTGTGCCCTGGAATGGGTGCAGAATAATATCGCACAGTTTGGAGGGGACCCTTCTAATGTGACTATTATCGGACAATCTGGAGGCGGAACAAAAGTGACGACGCTGGCTTGTATGTCGAATACTGTAGATTTATTTGATAAAATAGTTGTTATGAGTGGAAATTATTCTACATCTTCGAAACAGGAAGGAATTGAAAACACAAAACTTTTAGTTGATTACCTTGGTTTGGCTGATGACGAGGTGATAGATGCCTTATCTAATATGAGTTATGAAGACCTTTTTAATGCAGCAACTGAGGCTGGATGCAGTTGGACAACACATTATGGAGACGGAACATTTACTAATCCTCTATTTGATTCGGAAACAGGAATGGTAAATGAATATGCGGCGCAGCGTACTTGGGTGTGGGGATCAACTTTCTCAGAATTTAACAGTAATGGCGAGGGATTAATTACTGGCAAAACCGGGTTGATGTATTTGCCCAAGACGACGGACGATATGGCAATGGAAGCTTTGAAAGAAACTTATGGTGAGAATGCGCAGGAAGTTGCAGATGCATTTAAGATGGCTTATCCTGATCATGCACTGGCAGAAGCTCTATATTTATCACAAGGCAGCAGCGCAATATCCAGGTATGGAATTATTTCTCCCCGTGATGGTATCTTGAAAAAATTCAATGACTCGGGAATCCCGGTTTATAATTACATGGTGACATATAAAGAACCTTATTTTGGAGGCGTTACCATGCATCATACAGGCGATGTGGCCTATTGGTTCAATTCTCTGAATACGATTCCTTATCAGGTGCAGGGGGATGAGGAGAATGCATATGCGGTGGCTCTTGAGATGTCACAGGCGCTGAAAAACTTTATTAAAAATGGTAATCCTTCTACGGATTCTCTGAGCTGGAAACCATACACTACAGATGAACATAATACAATGGTGTTTGATGTAAAGTCCGAATTAAAAACAGATTATGATACTGATCTGTATGAAACAATTATGAAAAGTCAGAATTAAGGGGAGCGATCATTATGGCAAGTAAATATGATGGATTAGCGCGTATTATTATTCAAAATGTGGGGGGGAAGGAAAATATAGAAAGTTTAACTCACTGTATCACAAGACTTCGGTTTAAGCTTTACGATGAAGGAAAGGCCCAGACCGATATTCTGAATGAAACGGATGGTATTGTGAAGGTTATGCAGTCTGGCGGACAGTATCAGGTGGTGATAGGAAATCATGTATCGGATGTTTATGCCGCTGTATGTGAACGCGCTCATATTAATGGCGATGCGCCGACAAACGGGGCTGTTGCGAAAGAAAAGCAAAATGCATTTAATGCCTTTATCAGTGTTGTTACTGGAGTGTTTTTGCCTTTTATGGGGGTACTGGCAGCTCTTGGTATTTTAAAGGGAGTATTAGCGCTTCTTGTATCTTTCCATGTATTAAATGGCGCTGGCGGAACTTATAATATTCTGTATTCACTTGCGGATTCTTTATTCTATTTTTTTCCGGTTATTCTGGGATATACTGCCTCTAAGAAGTTTGGGTTAGATGAATTTACCGGTTTGATTTTAGGTGCAACGCTGGTTTATCCGAGTATGACAAGCGCTTCAGTGGCTGACGTATCGAATTTTCTCGGCATTCCCGTAATTATGCCAGCAACTGGTGATTATACTACAAGTATTATTCCGATTATCATAGCGGTCTGGTTTGCAAGCATACTGCAGAAACGGATAAAAAAACATATTCCTGACGCGGTCAAATCATTTATTACGCCGCTGATTGTACTTATTGTTACAGTTCCACTAACCTTCCTGGTGATTGGACCAATAGCGTCTCTTGTTTCAAATGGAATTAGTATGTTTTGTAATTTCTTATACGGAGTAAGCCCGGCAGTCCTTGGATTATTTGTTGGTTTATTCTGGCAGGTGCTTGTTATGTTCGGGTTACACTGGGCAATCGTGCCGATTGGAATCAATAATATTGGTTTGATGGGATATGATATTGTAATGCCATGTATGATTGCCACTACCTTTGCACAAACTGGCGCCGTACTTGCAATCATGTTAAAAACCAGGAATTCACATTTAAAAGGATTGTGTATACCGGCCGCTATTTCAGCCTTTTGTGGAGTCACAGAGCCTGCAATTTATGGTATTACATTGCCGAAGAAGACCCCCTTTTTTATTACCTGTATCATAGCAGGGATTGGCGGAATGGTTACGGCTATTCTAAACGTGAAAGAATACAGTTTGGGTGCAATGGGAATATTTGCGTGGCAAACCTTTGTGGGAGAAGGTGAAGTCAGCGGGATGATCCGGGCAATTATTGTATCTCTTGCGGCGCTGGCTGTAGCGTTTGCTGCAGTTTACGCAGTATATAAAGACACGGAGAAAGAAGCATAAAATGTCAGCATAACATTTGTTGGAAATTGTGTTTCACAGATGGAATAGTCTGTCATGGATGTGGCAGACTATTCTTTTTTGAATTATAACATCAGATAGGAGAGTGCATTATGAATGATTTCCCAGAAACATTTCTATGGGGGGGAGCAACAGCGGCAAATCAATGTGAAGGGGGATATCAAGAGGAAGGGCGTGGACTATCGACAGTTGACACAATTCCGTATGGAGAAGACCGTTTTCCGGTTATGCGGGGAGACAAGAACATGCTGTCATGCGATGATGAACACGTATATCCAACGCATACAGCGATTGATATGTTCCACCGATATAAAGAAGATATCGCATTATTTGCGGAAATGGGATTTAATTGTTACAGAATGTCCGTTGCATGGACCCGAATCTTTCCGGCTGGAGATGAAGATAAACCAAATGAGGCCGGCTTACAATTCTATGATGATATATTTAATGAGTGTAAAAAATACGGAATTGAGCCAGTTGTAACAATCTGCCATTTTGATACCCCTATTCAGTTGATAAAGGAGTTTGGTGGTTGGAAAAACCGTCGGATGATTGATTATTATTTAAAATATTGTAAAACAATTTTCGAGAGATACCGGAAGAAAGTAAAATACTGGATTTCTTTTAATGAGATTAATATGATTCTCCACCTTCCTTATATGGGGGCAGGGATTGTATTTGAGCCCAATGATTATAAGGAACAGGTAAAGTATCAGGCCGCACACCATGAATTGATTGCGAGTGCGCTCGCAACGAAATTATTACACAGCATAATTCCGTCAGCTAAGATGGGCTGCATGCTTGCTGCGGGAGAAGTCTATCCGTATTCCTGCAAACCGGAAGATGTTTTTGATGCAATGGAGAAGAACCGGGATAATTATTTCTTTATTGACGTACAAAGCAGAGGCGGTTATCCGTCCTATGCTAAAAAAAGCTGGAAGAATTACAGATAGAATTGCAGACAGATCCGGAGGATGAACAGATTTTACGGGATAATACGGTTGATTTTATAAGCCTCAGTTACTATGCCAGCCGGCTTACGAGTACGGACCCTGAATTATTAAAAGATATGACAAACGGCAATGTATTTGAGACAATAAAAAATCCTTATTTAAAGACAAGTGAATGGGGATGGCAGATAGACCCGCTAGGTTTTAGAATTACGCTGAACACTTTATATGACAGATATCAGAAACCGCTTTTTATAGTGGAAAATGGGCTGGGAGCAATTGATATGATGACGGAGGACGAGAAAGTGCACGATGAATACCGTATCAGCTATCTGAGAGATCATATTAATGCTATGAAAGACGCAATGAATAAAGACGGAGTTGACATTATAGGATATACGTCATGGGGCTGTATCGATCTGGTAAGCGCATCAAACGGGATGATGCAAAAGAGATACGGATTTATCTATGTAGATATTAATGATGACGGTTCCGGAACGGGAAAACGAATAAAAAAGGACAGCTTTTACTGGTATCAAAAGGTGATTGGTTCTAATGGCAGCGTATTATAAAAGACATCAGTAAAATCCCTGCATCCGTTCTTGGTGTGAGACAGAGTATCCTGTTCTGGAAGGATTATTGGATTGTCAGCTGTGATTTTCCCGCCATCCGGTGTTTACGGGGAACCGCAGCTGACTTTAATTTTGTTCTTGCAGATTCTTCACTGCCTGATAAGACATTCTTTACTCTAGGTTGGCATGATATCTCCACAAACTTTTCATATCTAGCTGACGTTCTTCGATAATCATTTTAGCAATTACATCTCCCAAAAGCAAAACGGACTGTTCAAATAGTGTTGTCATTGGCTGCACCGATGCAATTTCATCCTCCAGATACAGTTTTGTTCTTACCGGTATTCTAACCATAAAGTCGACGATCTCTTTCATCTGACTTTCTGGATTGGAACCTACGTGCACGATTTTAGCGCCTATCGTTTTTGCTTTTTTTGCAATATTCAGTGGAAACAGGGAACTGCCGCTTCCTGACCCCACGATCAGTAGATCTTTATCTGTAAATGCAGGTTCGGTAATTTCACCGACATAATGGGTCTTAATTCCAAGATGGGCCAGTCGCTTCATGATACACTGCAATGCCAGCAGAACCCTTCCAACACCTACAAAAAACACCTGATCCGCTTCCAGTATTTCATTTACCAGCCTCTCGACACTTTCAGGCTCGATACTGCGCAGCGTCATATCAAGTTCCTGTATTACTTCATTTGAAACCTTTAAGTATTGTTCCTGATAATATCCCATAGACATACTCCTGTCACTTTGCTGTTGATAGCCAATTCAGCATCTCTATCATATGTTTATCCCAGAAATCCCAGTCATGGGCTCCCGGATATTTACGATATTCGATGTCAGCCTTCAAATCCTTAACCTGTTCATAAAATGCGTTATTGCATTCATAAAGTATATCTTCTGTACCGCACAGCATAAGAAATTCAGGTAGAACGGCGCCTTTTCTTAGCTGATTTTTCATCAATACAACCAGATCATCAGACGTTCCCTGCAGATGCGTAAAATCTTTAAAAACGGCTCGTCTGTAACTTTCTGGCATCATCTGCGCTTGAATGGTATCCGTCCGTTCTAATTTTGCGGCATCCAGTGCTCCGCTTAAACTTACTGCCGCTTTATAGCGTTCTGGATATTCGAGGGCACATCTGTAAGCTCCGTATCCTCCCATAGAAAGCCCGCCAATAAACGTATCCTCCCTCTTTTCTGACAATGGAAAAACCGACCCCAAAAGCTCCGGAAGCTCACAGGCTACATAGTCTGTATAATGTTCACCATGCTCCATATTTACAGAAAAGCTGAATTCAACAGATGGCATGACTACCGCCATACCATAAGTATGGACGAAACGACGCAGGTTAGAAAAGTGCACCCATTCATTTCCGTCTCCAAAGCTTCCATGAAGAAGATAAAGTGTTTTGTATACAGTTCTTGGACGTTTGTAATAGCATCCAGCGCCATTCTGAATGTCAAATCCGGTAGCAGAAGGCAAGAGTATGTTAAGATTTACATTCTTTTTCAATATTTTTGAATAGATTTCACATTGTGCGTATGCCAAAAAGTTTCCTCCTCTCTTATTCCATTACCGGATTATTTGTTAAAGGCAGCCAGCGGAGTACATCCTGAATATGGTGATCCCAGAACTCCCAGTCATGGGTTCCCTCATATTCTCTATAATGCAGTTCCACTCCCATCGCCTCCATTTTTTCTTTCATCGCTCTGTTTTGCCGGTACAAAAAATCTTCTCTTCCGATCATCTGGCAGACTGCCGGCAGCATTTTTCCTTCCTGCATTCTTTTCTTTATAAGAAAAAGTAAATCAGCATCGGAACCAGCCACCTGATCTGGATGTTCAAAGATGTTATTCCATTTAAACACGTCTGTTATTCCATTCCCATACCGGTCCCCTGCCGTTTCATTTATAAGACTCACGATATCTAGAGCTCCTGAAAGACTGGCGCAATACCCAAATAAATCTGGCCTCTCGAATGCGGACCGGACCGCTCCGTAGCCGCCCATGGACAGCCCTGCAACAAATGTATTTTCGCGCTTTAAGCTCACCGGAAACATTTGCTGCATTACTCTGGGGAGCTCGTCTGTTAAATACGACAAATATGCGGAACCATAATACATGTTCTGGTAAAAACTGTTCGATGCATCAGGCATCACGACCACCAGTTTGTGTTCCCGTGCATACCGTTCAATGTTTGTATAACGGAGCCAGTCCGAATGATTTCCATATGCGCCGTGCAAGAGATATAATACCTGGAATTTAACGTCCGGCTTTAAATAGTTTGTTTCCCGACCGTTGATATAATCATCAGAAACCGGTGTCGGAACCATAACATACAGATCTGTTGGAAATTTAAGTGTCTCTGAAAAAATATTCAGTTTAGCCAGCATCTTTATCGTCCTCCTTATTTCGTAGTTTTTTTACTCTGCCTTTTCGTCTGCGCATCTCATAATTAAAGGTCATAACCGCCAATAAAAGGATGCCGTATAGAAGTTGGCGATAATAGTTACTGACTCCGGGAAGCGTATTAAGATAAGCTGCAATTACCTGCATGACAAGGACCGCAGTGGCAACTCCCGGTATCTCACCAAAGCCTCCATTTGGATCGCAGCCGCCCAGAACGGTAATGAGTATGGCCAGCATAACATAGCTGCTGCCAAAATCTGCTTTTACCGATGAGACGCGGGAGAGACTAATAAGGCCCGCAGCAGAGGACAGGAATCCCGATATCACATAGACCGTAATGATAACCTTTGTATTATTAATTCCCGTAAACATAGATGCCTTATTACTGATGCCGATCATATGGACCTGCTTGCCAAACGTCGTATGCCCCATAATAAATGTCAGCACAACTGCCGCCAGCAGAAAAATTAGTATCGGCACAGGTATAATCCCGAATATCAAGGCCCCTGATAAATTACCAAATCCTACGGTGCTGGATACGGCTCTTCCTTTTGAAAGCACAATGCCAATTCCATAAAACAACTCGTAACTTCCCAGTGTGGCCAACATGGCCGGTATATGTAAAACCGATATTAGCAGGCCATTCATAAATCCGCAGGCCAGACCGATTACCAGAGCAGCAGCACAGGCAAGAAGAATACCTGCGATTTCCCCATTAGGCGCGGTCTGCTGCATGATGGTCCCCGCACAGATAGCACTGAGATTGGCCACATAAACTGTCGATAAATCAATGCCGCCCGAAATCATGGCAATCGCCACGCCCAGGGTCATCAATCCATATTCAGTCAGTTGTTTCGCTATATTTTGAAAATTGGCAACGCTGATAAAGGAGGAACCTCTGGTAATACCGGCAAACACCAGTAAGAAGACCAAAATTGACAGCATCCTTGTAAAATTTCCGTCGATACCGATTCGTTTTTTTGCCTCCATAATCAGTCCCCCTTTCTCACCTGAACAAATATTTTCTGTGCACGGACTGCCTGAAGCGAGGAGATGGCGGCGCCTATGATAATAATCACTCCGACAAATGTCTGCTGCCAGTAGACCGAAATTCCTACCATAGTCAAGGAACTGGTAACCATGCTGAGCAGCAGTGTCCCAAGGATGCAGCCGGTTAAGCTTCCCACACCGCCGGTAAGCCGTACTCCTCCCAAAACGATAGCTGCAATTACAATCATCTCTCCACCGTAATATTCTGTAGGAGTACAGTTATTGGACATTAGCGCGTAGGCCAGACCTCCTATAGCCGCTATCATACCGTTTGCTACAAAAATACCAAACCGGATTGCGTTTACATTATAACCTGCCCGTTTCGCAGCTACCTCGTCTCCGCCGATTGCGTAGATGCCGCGCCCAACTGTTGTAAAATTCAAAACTAAATATACAATTAAATATAATGCCACCATTACAAGAAACATCCCTGGAAGCACAGAACTCAGTCCGGTACGTACGCTTGTAACAGTAAAAAGCTTCCAACCCGCCAGGCTGCTTAATGATTTTGGAACCGCGGATCTGCTTCCGCCAAATGCGCCGAAAATAATACCGTAGCACATGGTAGAGGTTGCCAGCGTGACGATCAGTGAGCGGAAGCGGTATTTTACAACAAAGAATCCGTTAACACTGCCGCACATTGCTCCGATAATCAGAGCGATTGGTATTAGTATAATCACAGGCAGATCAAACTTATTGCCTGCAGCAAATGTCAGATAGGACGCCAGTGCGCCAATCATGGGAAATGATACATCGGGCCCCGTACTGATAAATGCCAGAAGCGCACATAATGCATAGATTGCATTGACAATAATTGACCGAATTAAATCCAAGATATTATTGCTGGCAAAAAACATCCCGGATATCCCCTGGATCACCATCGACAATAACAGAATAATTAACAGTATATAGGTTTCGTTTTTTCCTGCTATTTTTTTAAGCTTGTTCACTATGAGAACCCCTCCTTTGCTTACATAGCCGCCCTGGCGAGATTTTCAGCATTTAATTCTTCCCCCTCCAGAACCCCGGTCATATGGCCTCCGCGCATGACAACCGCGCGGTCGCACAGCTTGATGACCTCGGCAATATCATCTGATGCGACGACGATTGCCACTCCCGTCGATGCCAGATCCCGAAGAAGCTGATAGATATCGTATTTGGCACCAATATCGACACCAACCGTCGGACCATTTAGAATAAGTACCTTCGGCAGTGTAGACATCCATTTTGCCAGACCTACCTTCTGCTGGTTTCCGCCTGACAGAGTTTGCACCGGAAGCGTGTGATCACTGGTTGCCACATGGATGTCTTTTACCCATTTAGACGATTCGCGTTCCAGTACCTCCCGTTTCAGATAACCGTATTTTGACAGTTTCCTGTAATTAACTATCGTTATGTTCTCCATAATGGACACCGGAAGAAATAATCCTTCGCTGAGGCGGTCTTCCGGAACAAGTGCGATTCCATGTTTCATCGCGTCCTGTACACTTTTGACCGTAACCGGGCTGCTGTCCCGTTTGATTACTCCGCCTGTTGTTTTATTAATTCCAAACAGAGCATCACACAACTCGCTTCTTCCGCTGCCTAGCTGCCCTGTAATTCCAAGGATTTCGCCTGGCAGCACGGAAAATGTAATATCCTGAAAACCGGGGCCACAGAGACTTTCCACTTCGAGGGCGGGAGACTGATCCGTCCGAATCCTTTTTTTATCCAATTTATCGACTTCTTCAAAATCTCTGCCTGTCATATAGTGAATAAAGTCTTTTTCAGTCAGCTCATTCATTGGACAGGAATGAACATTGCTGCCTGAACGCATAATGGTAATACTGTCTGATATTTCAAACATTTCATCCAGCTTATGAGAGACGAAGAGAACTGTAATTCCTCTTTTTTTCAAATCAAAAATGATTTCAAACAGTCGGTCCACTTCTTTTCTTGTCAGCGCAGTTGTTGGTTCGTCCAGAATCAAAAGTTTTGCTTCTGCATTTAATGCTCTGGCAATTGCAATTAGCTGCTTTGTCGCTACCGGAAGTTTCTCAACCCGCACATCGAGAGGCAGATCCAGGTTTAGCGTTTTTAACGCAGCCTCTGCAATTACTTTCTGTTCTCTGCGGCTGTACAGTTTTTTTCTCCGGGCTACAACTGTATTTATGGCAAGGTTTTCCTGAACGGTTAAGTTAGGAAATATGGAGAGGTCCTGATAAATAACCTGGACACCGGCATTGATGGCCGCTGATGGGGTTAAATTTTTATATATTTTTCCATCAATTTCAATTGTTCCAGAGTCCTGCCTTTGAAACCCGGAAATTGCTTTAATAATAGTAGATTTTCCGCTTCCATTTTCACCGGCAAGACAATGGACCTCTCCACGCTTTACTGACAAATCCACATTTTGCAGTGCATGGACACCGCCAAATGATTTACAGATACCTTTGCAGTTCAAAATATTATCTGACATCATATTTTCCTCCAGCCATAATGGCTTAAATGCAGTTTTAGAAACCAAATTCTCTTGCATTCTCCTTGGTCGCGGTAATTGGCGCGTTTCCAATAAGACATCTGTTTGCGCCGTCTACCTGGGTAACCTTTTCATAACCTTCAGCAAATCCTGCCTTTCCCGATAAGTCTGCACCATCACCGATTTCAACACCTGAAAGCACATTATATGCGGCCTGACACATTACATAACCGGATATCATTGGATCCCACACAGACACACAGTCTACAGTTCCTTTTTCAAGATAATCAATGTACATATTGGGAGTTCCACCGCATACAATATGGACCTTTCCGGCCAGTCCCAGTTCCTCCACCGCCTGTGCGATTCCCAGACCGTCACCGGATGCATGTCCGATAAAACCGGTAACCTCCGGGTTGCTTTTTAAAACCTGCTTTGCCTGTTCATACGCGGTTGTTACGGTTTCCTGTGATTCACAGGTTGGAAGAGTATCGTTGACAACGGTAATATCAGGATAATTCTTTTTCATATAAGCCAGTTCTGCTTCGGAATACTGCATATGATTTACAGAAGTCGTAAATCCTACCATATCACCATAGACTCCTGACTTTCCCATCGCCTGTGCAAGCTGCTCGGCTATGGCACTGCCGTATTGTTCTGCATTGAATGCTTCCGTATCGTACAGACAGTTGACCAGATCCGATGCTTCATGTCCGATCACAACAACCTTCTTATCAAGTGCCCCCTTTAAGGAGGTCTCCAGTGCTGAGGAGTCATTGGGTACTACACAAATAGCATCATAATCCTGTGTAAGCAGCGAATCCAGCATTTCTAACTGGGAAGCTGCATCAGGATTAGCAGGTTCAATCATTACAGCATTTACTCCATAATCTTCTGAAAATTTCTTCACTCCTAATTCCAAACGGTCGAACCATTCTGCAGTTCCTTTAATTAAAACGGCAATTTTATATTGAGAAGGATCTTTTTCGGAAACAAAATCAGCAGGATCATAGGCAAATCCTCCCTGATTACCTTTGACTTCATTTTTGGAACCGCTTTCATTTTTGGGCAAAGTTTCGGCGGCAGTTTCTTTTGACTGGTTTGTTTGCGTCGTCGTACTGGTGCTACAGCCAGCCAGTGTAAGCGTCATACAGGCAACTAAGAGTATTGAAGTAATTTTCTTTTTCATATTCATTTTCCTTTCATTTTCACGTTTTTAGTAAAAGATTCGCTATAAATGCAGCGTTTACGAGAGCATTCCCTCGCTTTTTCTGCCGGGCCCGCAGCGGTTTACCGTCCCTGTGCGATAATCTGTCCATCTGTGACTCCCGTCTTTTGCTACAGCCCCCTCTCGTTTACAAAATTCTGTCCCTTTATCTGTCCCGATTCCAGAATCTGTGTCTTATGAACTTGACTTGTTTTAAAAAAAACTACTTTGGAATCGGTTCCATATTTTGGATTATATTCTGCTTTTTTTAAAATGTCAACTACTTTCACAAAAAAATATTATTTCATCTCTATTATTGCACGTTTTTGACATTTTTAAGTTTTATCTTTTATGATAGTATCTAATATTTGTTGTATTTTGGAACAAGTTTAATATGTTTTTGTACAATTATTCTTATTGAAACAATATTTCAAATTAAAAAATATTCCATACATAATGCTTGACTTTTTACGTGTTTATCCATATACTAATAGAATGAAACTGGTTCCATTTATTGGTTTCATGAACGGAGGAATCATTATGGCACAGTTAACAATCTCTGATATTGCAAAAAAAGCCGGTGTTTCAAAAGCGACCGTTTCACGTGTTCTTAATAATAATCCTAATGTAAAAGATGAAACCCGTGAAAAAGTATTAGCTATTATGCAGGCCAAAGGCTATTCGCCATCGGCAGCAGCAAGATCGCTTTCCAAGCAGACAAGCGATACCATAGGTGTAATTGTCCCCGAAATTGACAATCCATTTTTTGGCCGTCTGCTGCGCGGTGTCATTGATGTAATGGGCAGCTACAATCTCAGTATGATCTGTTGCAACACGGATGATACCATATCGAAGGATTTGGAATCGTTAGATATGCTTAATAACCACCGGGTTCGGGGGCTTATTTATACTCCTGCTACGGATTACAGCATTCCTCAGGATAAACTTCAGCTAAAAAAGATGCTGCAGCTTATTGATGCTCCGGTAGTACAGATCGACCGTATGGTTAGCGGGATTAATGCGGATTGTATCCTTTTCCGCGATGAAGAAGGGGTCTATCAGGCAACACAGATGTTAATTCAGGCCGGACACAAAAAGATTGGAATTATCAATGCAACACTCGATCAATATCTTGCGAGAATACGTCAAAAAGGATTTATTCGTGCTATGGAAGAGGCAAGACTTCCGGTCGAAGAGCGCTATCAATTTTTCGGCAATTACCGGATGTCCAAAGCCTATGAACTTGCCAAAGAGATGCTTGCCATGCCTGACCGTCCTACCGCAGTGATCACCTGTAATAACAACACCACGCTGGGACTGTTGAAAGCACTGCATGAACGAAATGAAACAATTCCGGAATCCTTATCATGTATTGGACTGGATAGTATAGAAGTGCTTAAGTACACGGGCAATAATTTCAATTTCATCGAGCGAGACTCTTATGCTATGGGACGAGAAGCCATGGAGCTGTTAATCAAACGCATTGCATTTCCCGATATGCCCAAACGGACGATCTATCTTGATACATCCGTTGTAATTCACAAACTGTAAATCATTCTAATATTTGAATAAATTATTATTTTTGAAATGTCCCATTTTATCTGTCTTCCACACTTTGCTGGAAAGGGTCCCTGCCTTTTGTTAATCCGGCAGTAATATTCTATGGAAGGTTAGGTAGAACTATGAAAAAGCCACGCATTTTAGTTATAGGCAGTATATTTATGGATCTTATATTTCACGGTATCCCGAGACTTGCCGAATATGGTGAATCTCTATCCGGTGAAAGCTATTCTTACGTTCCCGGCGGAAAAGGCGCAAACCAGGCCGCCGCCGCCGCCCGAATGGGGGCGGACACCACCCTGGCCGGCTGTCTGGGATGTGATGATAATGGAGAACTGTTATTAAATAATTTAAAAGCATTTCATATCAATACGAATCATATCCTTAAGGCACCTGAATCGCAGACAGGGCTCGCTCTTATGTTGGTAGACAGCGCCAGCGGCAGGTACGTGTCCTACAATGTAATGGGTGGTAATAATCTGATTACTCCTGGACAGGTGGAAGACGCGTTAAACGATTGCCATTATGATATGATTCTAATTCAGCTTGAAATGCCTCTTGAAACGGTTTACCGAACCTGTGAAATGGCGGCTGAACGCAGGATTCCCGTTTTTCTGGATGCTGGCCCGGCTATGTCCATACCTCTCTCGCGCTTGAGTGGTATCTTTATCATCTCTCCAAACGAGTCAGAGACAAAGGCCCTCACCGGAATAACCGTGGACAGTAACGAGAATATCCGCCGGGCTGCGGAAATGCTTTACCAGCGCGTTCATCCGTCGTATGTACTGCTGAAGCTGGGCGAGCGCGGAGCATTCTGCTATGATGGTACTGATTCTGATTTCGTCCCCGCCTTCAATGATATAACAGCAGTCGATTCTACTGCTGCCGGAGACACTTTTGGCGGCGCATTCGCCGCCGCATATTGCAGCGGTTCCAGTATCCATGATTCCGTTCTCTTTGCTAACGCCGCCGCTGCCATATGTGTATCACGCCGGGGCGGACAGCCGGCTATCCCATCATATGAGGAAGTTACGGCATTTTTAAAAGTACGCGGTATTGATATATAGATGCAGATAAATAAAAATACACAAAGCAGCGGCAGACCGGCAATGCGGTTCGCTGTTTCGTGTATTTTTATTCCGATTATGATTACCACCTTAAGTTATGTCATGTCTCACTGCTCTGACGGATTACCGCTGTTGATGGTGGCCTGTTTTAGCAGGTCCTTGCTGAAGCAGCCAATGCGTGGTTTTCATAGGCATTCCTGATACATGAGTCAAGTTCCGTGCTGCCACGGACAAATATCTTATATTTTGGTACATATAAGAGTGGTATCGAAGTGGCTTTCGGTGATCAGCTGGCAACGTAAATAAATCATAGAAGAACGCGGTGGACAGAAAAATGATGATTATACAGCAGCACTTGTCTGTTCAGAACTGGCAGGTGAGATATTTGACTGGTCTTTTCCTTGCAGTTACAAACGAGTAAGTTACAGTTTATGCAGAAGAACTGTTTGATGAAGAGACCGGACTGCTGAACAGCTGCTTTCCGACCGTAAGCTCCACCCGGCAGCCTGCCCCGGGGGCGGGGTGTATGGTCACCCCATATCCCGGTCCGTAGTAAAGTTTGAGTCGTTCGTCTACATTCTTAAGCCCTACTTTACCAGGACGCGAGGGGTTATCCGCCGCAGCCGCATCCGGGCGGCAGCCTGCACCGTTGTCTGAAACTGTAAAGATCAGCTTTTCTCCTTCTTCCTGCACGGTTATCGTGATCTGGCCGGGGCTGTCCAGCGGTTTGATTCCGTGGTAGATACTGTTTTCTGCAATGGGCTGGAGAATGATTTTGGGAACCGTGTAGTCCAATACCTCTTCGGGTGCATGGATTGTATAGTTCAGTTTGTCTCCATACCGTTCCTTCTGTATATACAGATACTGCCGAACGTGTTCCAGTTCATCCCCCACGGTAATCAGTTCCCGGCCTCCGCTTAGCGACAGGCGGAAAAAGGCGGCCAGAGACTTGGTAAGGGCAATGACCCTGGTGCTGTCGTTGAATTCTGCCATCCAAACGATGGTATCCAGAGTATTATAAAGAAAATGAGGATTAATCTGGCTGACCAGGGCGTTAAGCTCGGCATGGCGCAGTGTCTTTTCCTTGTCCGATATCTCATCCATCAGGATGCGGATCCGGTGAATCATCCGGTTATAGTTGCCGGCCAGCAGTTCCACTTCATAAAAACTGTTTTTTCGAATACGCACTTCTGCCAGCTTTTCAATCTCGTTCATCCCTCGTTCCAGGTCTGCCATAGGGGTAGAAAGACGGCGGGTGAAGAGAATTCCGATTAAAAGAACTGCGATAAAAAGCAGACCGCCCGTCAGAAGTACCGCTTCAAAAAGCTGCCGTTCCAACATCTTTAAGGTGTCTAATGACACTACGCCAACCATGGTCCAGCCGGTTTTTTCGATCTGAGTCTGGCAGGTGAGAAGATTCGACGCTTTATCGTAACCGTCTCCTGCGGACTGGATTTCCAAAAGCTGCGCCAGCTTGTCAGGATCAGAGAAATAGCTGGTATCCTTATGATAGACCGGCTCCCCTTTGTCATTCAGGAGGAAGACGTAGCCCTCCCTGCCTAAATCCAGGCTGCGCAGGTGGTCTTCGATGACGCTGTATTCCATATCCATTAGGAGAACCCCCAGATTGTCACCGGAATCTCCGGTGATTTCAGTGCTTACAGAGATTACCCAGTTATCTTTGTCAGAAGAGAAGCTCTGCATCCTGGCACCGGTGAGAACCGGCATTGTATTGTGGATGGACTCGATATACCAGTCTTCCTTCATCATGTCACTGGAGACGGACATATCTAAATTTTTCTCATTGGAAAGGATTCGCCCGTCTTTGGATACGACAACGATGGATTTGATGGAGGAATCGTTTTGAAGCAGTGTATCAATCTGAGACAGCAGTCCGGTACGCAGGCTCTCTTCATCGTCTGACAGATACTGGCGGAGCGATGGGCTGCCGGCGAAGACGTTGGATTCCCCTTTGACACGTGCAATGTATGTTCCGATATTGGCGCCGCTCATCTCCAGCAAGTCATGGGTTTTGGAGATTGTCTCGCTCATCAGCAGATTCGATGCGAACCAGTAGACGGCTCCGCTGAGAAGCAGGATGACAGTCAGCCCTGCGCCGAGGAAGAACAGGGAGAGCTGAACGCTGAAGCGGCGGCTCCAGTCCCGGAGCTTAAATTGTTTCCCCATGCCCGGCCTCCGATCTGAATTCTTTTGGAGTTTTCTTGTATTTGCGCCGGAAACATACGCTGAAGTAGTTGGGATCGTCAATGCCAACTGCCGCCGCAATCTCATAGTTCTTCATCTGCGTGGACAGCAGAAGGATTTTTGCGCGCTCTAAACGGAGGTCGAACAGATAATCCCTGAAATTTTCGCCGAAGCACCGTTTGAAAAGCGTACTTAAATAACTGATATTATATCCCAGCTCTGCAGCCATGGTGCTGAGGGAAAAATGGGAATCGGACAGGTGTTCTTCCAGGATACCGGACATCTGGGCGCGGAGGCCGGATTCATCTTCCATACCGGCATTTCCGGCCAGTTTATCGACGGCCTGACGTACTGCTGCGAAATTGTCCGCCTCTTTTTTCTTTTCGACGAGATGGAAGAGCAGCTTCTGCACATCGTCGCGGGACAGGGGTTTTAACGCATAGTCATCCACTCCGATTTTGATTGCGCGTATGGCGTAGTCCAGGTAATCGTAACCGGTGAGGATGGCTATTTTTATGGAAGGATCCAGTTCCTTTGCCAGCCGGCAGAATTCGAGGCCGTTCATCTTTGGCATATTGATGTCTGCCAGAATTAAGTCGATACGATGGCTGCGGACAGCCTCCAGACCCTCCTCGCCGTTCTCCGCCTCAAAGAACTCATCTATTCCGAGACGGTCAAAATCAATAAAAGCCCGGATGCCACGGCGGATAAGACTTTCGTCCTCGACTACCAGAAGATGATACATGGCGCCGCCTCCCTTCTTTTCCATTCTGTATTTGTATCATTATATAGCGCCGGGACGAAGATATCAAGTCTTCCGGTCCCGGCGTTATCGTTCTATGGCCGTATTACATATCAAACAGTGGTTTAAGGTAGCCGTAGCCTTCCGTCTCCAGATCGTCGAAGGGGATGAAGCGGATCGAAGCACTGTTGATACAGTAGCGAAGTCCGCCCAGATCTTTCGGTCCGTCATCAAAGACGTGGCCTAAGTGGGTATCTCCGGCACGGCTGCGTACCTCCGTCCGCTTCATATTAAAACTGGTGTCGGTATGTTCTGTTACGACCTCAGGAATGATTGGTTTTGAAAAACTTGGCCACCCGCAGCCGGATTCAAATTTGTCCTCGGAACTGAACAGCGGTTCCCCTGTGACCACATCTACATAGATCCCCTTGTCAAATGTGGCGGCGTACTCGTTGGTATAAGGGCGCTCCGTGTCATTATTCTGAGTCACCTGGTACTGGATATCAGTCAGTTTTTCTTTCAATACCTGATCGTCAGGAACCGGATAATCTTCAGGCCGAATCAAGACGGAGAGATCATCGGACATGCCAAGCCCTTCTTCCCCGATGAATTCATCTGTGGCGTTTAAGTTGATGTGGCAGTAGCCGCCCGGATTCTTATCCAGATAATCCTGATGATAGTCCTCTGCCAGATAGAACTGATTCAGGGGCAGGATTTCTGTGACGACCGGATCCTTATAGTTCTCCTTCTGGCGGGCAGCTGCAGACTCGGCGATGGCTTTATCTGCTTCATCCACATAATAGATGCCGGAGCGGTACTGGCTCCCGCGGTCATTTCCCTGACGGTTGATACTGGTCGGGTCAACGACTTTGAAAAAACCGTCTAACAGCTGTTCTGTGGAGATAAGAGCAGGGTCATAGACGACCTTGACCGTCTCCGCATGGCCGGTATTGTCATAGCAAACCTGCTCATAGGTTGGATTTTCCGTATTTCCATTGGCGTATCCTACGTCGGTATCACGTACTCCGGGCAGTTTTTTCATGTAGGCCTCGATGCCCCAGAAGCAGCCGCCGGCCAGGTAAATGGTGTGTAAATTGTCGTTGTTCATCATGGGTTCCTCCTGTTTTTGTTCCATGGACATAGTATCTGCTGTTTTCCCTGTATTAACAGCGCCGGTATTCAGCGTGGAGGCAGAACAGCCTGTGAGCAGAGCCATGGCGGCAGCCATAAAGCCCATACCCATTGATTTTTGCCAGTTTTTTTTCATGATACATGCTCCTTTCTATCCCGATTATTTTACAGATTCGAAAACTGTCTTAATCGTCTCATTGTCCGCATGGCCCGGAACTAACCTGATCATCACACCGTCAGAACCGATATATTCTGATGTGGGATAGCCGCGCACACCGGTCTGTGTCCCGTAAGCCCCGTCTGTGTCGAACAGAACTGTGATATGTTCGGTGTTTTCAACACCGGAAAACCATTTTTTGAAATCTTCGGTATTCTTTTCCCCCTTCTGCCCGGGGGCTACAATGGTTAAAACTCTAAAATCATTTTCTTCCGCGGAGAGCGTGTTGATATCCTCTAAGCCGCCCAGGCAGATCGGGCACCAGGAAGCCCAGTATTTCAGATAAACTTTTTCCCCATTAAAATCAGAGAGCTTAACCGTATTGCCGTCCAAATCCATCATTTCAAAGTCAGGCGCGGGGGTTTTCGGATTCATCATTTCGGAAGTACTTTCCTTCCTCATCTCTGATTCCTCTGCCCCCATGGATTGAGAGGCAGCAGACCCGGTTTTTACCACAGTTCCGGCGCCGCAAGCGGTTAGAGAAATCAGTAAAAATACGGAAACAGCACCTGTTAATAAATTTTTTTTCCTCATAGTTTCTCCTTTCTGCTGTGTTAAACAAAGACGGTCAGAATACTGCCCAGATGATCCGTCATCAGTAAAAATCCCATCAGAATGATGATAACGCCGCCGGCAGTCTTAATTTTTCCAAGGTGCCGATGAAGTCTTGTGACCTTCGCCAGCAGTACATCGGAAAAGAGAGACAGTGCCAGAAATGGGATCAGGAATCCCAGGGAGTAAACCGCCATTAAGAGAGCGCCGTAGAGCGGCCGGCTGCTGGTGGCAGATAACCCCAGAATTGCACCCAGAACCGGACCGATGCAGGGGGTCCAGCCAAAACTGAATGTAAGCCCTAATAAAAATGCTCCGATATAGTCACCTCTCCGGGAGCGTTCCAAATTGACTCTTTTTTCCCGGTACAGCCATTTGATGGGAATCAGTCCTGTCTGATGGAGTCCCAGGATCATGACAATGAGTCCCATTACAGTCAGAAACGATTTGCTGCGGATGACTGATCCCAGCGCCCCTGCGCCAAAGCCCAGAAGGATAAAGCATACGGAAATACCGGCAACAAACAGAATGCTTTTTAAGAATACACGAAGCTTTCGTCTGGCTGCGTCTTCTTTTGACGCAACTCCGCCAGATGAAAAAAGGGAGAGATATACCGGCAGGAGCGGGAGGATACAGGGGGAGAAGAAGGAAACAAGTCCTGCGGCAAGCACTGTACTGATGGAAAGGAAGCTGGGGGTCATGGCGTCACCTCTTTCTTGATTGATGACTTTATTTTACCTCCTGTGAACCGTTATTGTAATGGAACGGCTTTTGGTTTTTCTTTGATTTCTTTAGGTGGATGCCACTGGTTTCAGCGAAAGGAGAGTGCGGGAGGGAGCCAGAAGAATAAGGATGCCACAATATTGTCTCATTGATAAGATTGCGGCATCTCTCTTTCTGGCTGGTTAAGAAGCGAAGAAAGTCAGCGGAAGCTGCTGTCCGGGACCAGAATGTTTTCGGCCCCCGGAACGTTGAAATGCAGTAAATAATCAACGGTACAGCGAAGTTCAAAGAGGATGAGTGCCTCCAGAGTGACAGAGAATCGGAGAAAATTCAGGTGTTCCAGAGAGTCGATGAAAGTATCATAATACGGATCGTAAATGGCATGAATCGTATCCGCACTTCCTTTCATGCCGTGGAATGCGTGAGCCCAAAAGATCTGCCGCAGCAGCTCGGTATAAACGGTCCGAATGGTCTGATACGGAGCATGATTCCCGATTAGGCCAAGGAGAAAATAGGATAAAGTCTCGCCGCGCCGCCGCTGCCTGTGTGCCTTTAAGTCACGGCAAAGCTGTTCTACAAACGTCGTGTTTAGAGAAGAAAGCGTGAGCTGGGACACTGCCTGGCAGGACAGAGCCAGGATCTGCAGGCTTTCAGCCATATCCATAAGCCTCCTTTGAAGAACGGGTCTGGTAAAATCACTGTTTTCTGCAGTTTTATCAAATGGCAGGACGCGTGTCCCTATGTATTTCGCAGACTTTATCGCCCCGATGCTGTCCAGAAGCAAAAGCGCCCTTCGCACGGTACTGACGGAAACACCTTTTTGCCGGGCAAGTTCCTCCTGGGAGGGAAGCAGGCTTCCGACAGGATACTGTCCGAGGCTGATCGAGGTGAGGAGCTCCATGGCAAGAGAATAACACAGCTGCCGGCTCTTTTTGTAGGAACTCCAGACAAAGGGCGTTTCAGCTTCCGGAGGAGGCGTGGTGATTCTGTCCTCATAAAAACGGATAAGGGCCGATGGCAGCTTTTCTATTGATCCTGCCACGGCGGCACGCAGCGCGGACCAGTCTTTTTCACGGCAGAATACGAGAACTGCCGACAGATAATCGGCATCACGGTCAAAGTAACGAAGATTGTCCCTGAGGCTGAAAAAGGGGTTGTGCAAAAACATAAAGGACTGCCAGACGAGACGCATCAGGATATGATTCCCCAATGCCCGGTATTTTAGATTGAGGTGTTCCAGCATCGCATAAGGAGATGCCGCGTCTTCTTTGGAAAAAAGCAGTTCCATTGTCTGTAAATCTTCCGGAGCAGCATATTTTAGTCCCGTCCACTGGGCAGTGCCGAACAGAGGCTGCAGGGATTTACCCAGATCGATCATGGCATGTTTGCGTGCTGAAAAGAAGGTCTGGATAAACTGTTCCGTCTCCCTGCTGTCATACTTTACTTTTACTGTGGCACCTGCATTTTTTATCAGAGTGATGTATCCTCTGGTCTTGAGCTTTAAGTATGCGGCGCGGGCCGTATCGACTGATACACAGAGTCGTGTACTGGTTTCCTCTATGGCAGGGAGCTTCTCACCGTAACGATAGAAGCCGAATTGTATCTGGGTGAGTAAGACGCTGTAAACCACCTGGCGCAGTTCTGTACTGTTGTCCAAAACGGATTCCTCCAATTCTAACAGGTAATGTATCATATGAAAGTTATAGTATACCACTTTTTTTCTGCATTTTCCATATTGGAAATCCGGTCAGATTCTTACAGCCGCAGTTCACAGCCAACAGTTGCTATTTTCACTGTTATTTGCTATACTCTTAACTATAAATATGTATGTGAACAATATGGGTAAAAGAGATAAAAACAACGTGAAAATAAAATAAAATTGGGCGGCAGACATCCAGGCATGGTGAGCGCGGCCGGAAAAGCGAGGAGTTAAGATACATGCAGAAAGCTGTGAATAAAAAGGATAGCTCTGTGGGCCGGAGCCAGCAGATGAGCATTGTCAGTACGGCGGTTCTCATCTTATTGATGTTTTGCTATCTCGTTATGACCATCCGGAATTCTGCCAGTCTGGCTGCACAGACGGAGATCATATCGACCCACCCGTTTGAGGTGGTGATTTCAGCCGGCGACGTGAAGCTCTATGTATCGGAGATGAGTCTGCGGACCGGGCGGCTGGAGCGCCACCATAACCGTGAGGATGTGGAGATTGCCGCCGATATGCTGGAGAAGCTTGCTTTTTCCCTGGAGAAGCCCATCTTACGCCTCGAGGAATTGTATCTGGGTGATGCGGAAGATGTGCAGGAGCTCAAAGAGACTCTGACCAGCCTGCAGACGGAACAGGCTGCGTACTTAACGTATTGCGGACAGGCCGCAATCACGGAGGAAAATATAGAAGCCTACGCACAGGAGCATCTGCAGCCTCTCTATGAGGAAGCGCTTCACCAGACGGAAGCAATTATAGCGACAGCTCAGGCGAAAAAGGTGGGGTACGGAGAAACTGCGGAATCGTTAAGGCTTACCACTCTGATCGGTTCTGTCGTACTGATGACGCTGATGGTCTTTGTGCTTCTGATCTCCCAGTATGTTCTTCACCGTCAGCGGAAAGAACTGACATACCGCAGCAAACTGTTTGATAATCTGTCACTGAGCATTGATGATGCATTCATTATTCGGGATGCGGGCACGGGAGCCATCAATTACCGTGGCCTTAACGTGGAACGGATACTGGGAATTCCGGTGGACTATGTGGAAAGTCTGTATCAGGGCATGCCGGAGGAGGATGCACAGGCGCTCCGGGAAGGAGTCAGCGATCCTCAGTTTGCTTCCCCGTTTGAAAGAATGGTGGAGTATACAAAGCCCAACCGGGAAAAATGCTGGATGCTGATTCGCATTTACCGAGTGGAAGATTTGAAGACGCCGCAGCTCATCACCGTATTTTCCGACCGCACCGAAGAGGTCCGGTCACGCCAGATTCTGCAGGAGGCGATGACAAATGCGGAACAGGCCAACATGGCAAAGAGTGAGTTTTTATCCAGAATGAGCCATGAGATCCGCACGCCGTTAAATGCCATCATAGGAATGACCACCATAGCGGCGGCAGTTGTCAGAGATCCTGCCAGAGTGGAGGACTGTCTCTCGAAAATCACCTTCTCTTCCAGGCATTTGCTGATGCTGATCAATGACGTGCTGGATATGTCAAAAATAGAGAGCAGAAGCATGATACTGCAACAGGAGCCCTTTGACATGTTTGAGATTATCAACGGGTTTGTATCTACCGTTTACGCTCAGACAAAAGCAAAAGGAATCGAGTTTCAGGAAACTATGGAGGGATTTGGTGAGGATGCCATCTTTATCGGTGATTCCCTGCGGCTCAACCAGATCCTCTTTAACCTCAGCTCTAACGCAGTAAAGTTTACGCCTCCCGGAGGAAAAATCCGGTTGGAAGTTTCCCGATACAGGGGGAGAAATACAGCCGATATGATCCGCTTTACTCTGTCTGATACCGGCATCGGCATGACGAAGGAGGCCGTTGAGCGTGTTTTTCAGCCGTTTGAACAGGCCGATGCCTCGATTGCAAAGCTGTATGGCGGCACGGGGCTTGGCATGTCAATCACCCGGAATCTGATTACCCTGATGGGCGGTTGTATCCGGGTAGACAGCGAACCGGGGGTGGGAACTGCCTGTATTGTTGAACTGCCGTTTCTGAAAGGGGAGGAGAGCGGCATACAGGAGCCTGACTTTGAACCGTACGGACTGCAGGCGCTGATCGTGGATGACGAGCAGACGGTATGTGAACAGACAGCTATTCTTCTGGAAAAAATAAAGATTCATGCGGAATGGCATTTATCTGGTGCAGAGGCAGTGGAACAGGTGAAAGAAATGTACCGTGAGGGCCGGAATATTGACCTGTGTCTGATTGACTGGAAAATGCCGGATATGGATGGGGTTGAGGTGACCCGGCGAATACGCCGGGAGGTGGGGGACGATATTCCCATCGTGATGATTTCAGCGTATGATATTTCGGAAGTGGAGGAAGAGGCGCGGGCAGCAGGCGTGAACGGTTTTCTTCCCAAGCCGCTTTACCGGTCTTCCGTCTATGCAGCGATCAAGGATGCACTGGAGAAGAAAGGACAGCCCTCCGAAGCCGTGGAACAAAAACACACCGACATGCCTTTGACGGGTATGCGTCTGTTGATGGCGGAGGACAATGCGCTTAACCAGGAGATCGCAGCCACACTGCTGCACATGAATGGGGCAGAGGTAGACTGTGTGGAAGATGGACAGCAGGTCCTGGATACGTTCCTTGCCTCCGGGCCAGGGGATTACGATGCCATTCTGATGGATGTACAGATGCCGGTCATGGATGGCCATGAGGCTGCGAGGCGCATTCGCAAGTCCAATCACCCGACGGCTCTCACGATCCCCATTATTGCCACTACAGCAAATGCTTTCAGCGATGATATCGCTGCTGCGCTGGCTGCCGGGATGAATGCACATATCAGTAAGCCGCTGGATATTGTTCAGCTTTGTAAAACGCTTACGGGCTGTATCCATAAAAACGCTTAATGTTCATAACTCTTTCAAAATAAAGATTCTAACCGTACTTTAACCTTGACTCCTGTATAATAAGCGTGTGATCACATAACACGGCAGAAATAAAATAATCAATCACAGGAGGCAATTATGATGTTAAAACACAAAACAGCAGCCGGTCTGGCTGCGGCAGCCATGATAACCACGTCGCTGGCGTTTACCGCATCTGCGGAGGGAAAAGACGTACAGGCGGATACCAGTAAATCCATCGTACTCGATTCTGCAGTGATAAGCAGTGTGGAGGCACAGCCGGGATTTACGCCTGAGCTCATGACGGATGAAGACGGAAAAACGTATTTTATCGCGGAAGACGGCTCCAGAGTGTATATCAGCTGGACGGAAGATGGAGTTAACAGTGACGGCAGTATTATGTTCAGTGTCGTTGCAGCTGACTGACCGGATTTACATTTGGATGTTTGAAAAAGAATGAGAGGATTGGAATTACCATGAGACTTTTGATTGTGGAAGATGAGGAAGATATGCGGGAAGCGCTGTGCTATGGCCTGCGTAAGCGCGGGTATGCAGTGGATGCTGCGGGTGACGGCGCAGATGCGGTTGAACAGTGCGGGATCAATGAGTATGATCTGGTAGTGCTCGACTTAAATCTCCCTGGTCTGGACGGCATGGAAGTGCTGAAGCATATCCGGTCCATGGAGAAACCGGCGAAGGTGCTGATTCTCTCGGCCCGCTCAGAACTCACAGACAAGATCAGGGGACTGGACAGCGGAGCCAGCGACTATCTCACCAAACCGTTTCATTTTGAAGAATTAGAGGCACGCATCCGTATGCTGCTGAGAAGATCCTTTATCCAGACAGAGGCCGCCCTGACGAGGGGAGGTCTCTGCCTGGATTCCAATTTAAAGACGGCATCTTTTCAGGGAAGGCCGCTGGAATTCTCCATGAGGGAGTTCTCGATTCTGGAATATTTAATGATCCATATGGGCAGACCGGTCAGCGCAGAGGAACTGCTGGAGCACGTGTGGGACAGTGAGGCCGATCCCTTCTCCAACCAGGTGAAGGTCTATATCAGCGTCATACGGCGCAAGCTGCAGGCGGTTACGGATGAGGA
>OLPX01000719.1_pt1 | contig 28260 bp, 22 predicted proteins | sample 1672491 | NCBI WGS metagenome assembly OLPX01 (sample SAMEA3136692, study PRJEB25190) | human gut metagenome | biome: human gut; feature: human-associated habitat; material: faeces | place: Austria | collected 2013 | reverse complement strand
GATAAAATATGATTAGAAAATATCGGAGGGTGATACAAATGGAGAACTATTACCTCGCAGTGGATATCGGCGCCTCCAGCGGACGCCATATCCTCGGTACAGTGAAGGACGGAATCATCAGTCTGGAAGAGATCTACCGTTTTGAAAACGGTATGAAGAAAAAGAACGGCCATCTCTGCTGGGATGTGGAATCCCTGTTTCATGAAATTAAGATGGGGATGAAGCAGTGCGCAGTGCTGGGAAAGATTCCATGCAGCATGGGAATTGACACATGGGCGGTGGATTTTGTCCTGTTGGACGGAGAAGGCCGGATTCTGGGAGACGCGGTCGGCTACCGGGATGACAGAACGAAGGGAATGGATGAAAAGGTATATGAAACCATTTCTCCGGAAGCCCTGTATGAGAGAACAGGAATTCAGAAGCAGATTTTCAATACCATCTATCAGCTGATGGCGGTGAAGGAGGAGAGACCGGAAGAGCTTGCCGGCGCAGAGTCCATGCTGATGATTCCGGATTACTTTCATTATCTGCTGACCGGAGTGAAGAAACAGGAATATACCAATGCGACGACGACCCAGCTGGTCAGTCCGGTGACGAAAACATGGAATTATGAGCTGATTGCGCGTTTGGGATATCCTGAGAAACTGTTTACAGAGCTGTCCATGCCGGGAACCGTGGTGGGAACGCTGTCGAAAGAGGTGGAGGACGAGGTTGGCTTTACCTGCGAGGTGGTGCTTCCGGCAACTCATGACACAGGATCGGCGGTAATGGCCGTACCGGTACCGGAGAATGCCTCCGGAAACAGCAGTGATGCGGACGGCGGCCTGTTATACATAAGCTCCGGTACCTGGTCTCTGATGGGAACGGAATTAACAGAGGCAGACTGTTCTGCAGAAAGCCGAACGGCCAATCTGACCAATGAAGGCGGTTATGAGTATCGTTTCCGTTATTTAAAGAACATCATGGGGCTGTGGATGATCCAGTCCGTGAAAAAGGAACTGGCGGCAGCCGGAGAGACGTATTCCTTTGCAGAGCTTTGCCGCATGGCTTCTGAGGAAACCATACAATCTATTGTGCCCTGCAACGACGACGTATTTCTTGCGCCGGAGAGTATGACGGAAGCGATAAAAGAGTATTTAAGAAAATCCGGTCAGGAAGTACCAGAGACGGCCGGCGCGCTGGCCGCAGTCATCTACAACAGCCTGGCTCAGTGCTATAAGGAGACCGTGGAGGAACTGGAAGCCATCACAGGCAGAACGTATCAGGCCGTGAACATTGTGGGCGGCGGTTCCAATGCAGACTACTTAAACCGGCTGACTGCAGGGGCTACAGGAAAAACCGTATATGCGGGTCCTGGCGAGGCAACCGCTGTCGGGAACCTTCTGGCACAGATGATTCAGGCCGGTGAATTTAAGGGACTTCAGGAAGCAAGAGCGGCAGTTTACCGCTCGTTTGAGATCAGTACCTATTAAAATAGCGGAGGATTGAAGGATGATACATAAATCGTTTAAAATGCATCTGTATGAAGGCATGGCAGAAGAGTACGAGAGACGGCACAACCTGCTCTGGCCGGAGATGAAGGATATGATTCATGAGTACGGCGGCCATAATTACTCTATCTTTCTGGACAGCGAGACGAATGTGCTTTACGGCTACATCGAGATTGAAGATGAAGATAAATGGGCGGAATCAGCCGACACGGCCATCAACCGCAAATGGTGGGATTATATGGCCGATATCATGGACACCAACCCGGACAACAGCCCGGTGAGCGTGGATCTAAAGCCGGTATTCCACCTGGACTGACCAGAGAGGATGCGGCCGGCAGCGGGCTGACAGGAAAATCAGAATAACTGGGAAATCAGAATAACTGGAAGATGATAATAGAAAAGCAGGAAAAAGGAGAATAACACCATGACAGTAAAAGAAAGATACGAAGCCGCAAAAGAAATCTACCGGGCAGCCGGTGTGGATACGGACGCAGCGCTGGAGGCGCTGAAGAATATTCCCGTTTCCATGCACTGCTGGCAGGGAGATGACGTAATCGGATTTGACGGCGCGGGCGCCCTTTCCGGCGGAATCCAGGCGACAGGAAACTATCCGGGGCGTGCAAGAACGCCGGAGGAACTGATGTCAGATATGGACAAGGCGCTTAGCCTGATTCCGGGAACGCACAGAATCAACCTTCATGCCAGCTACGCCGTGTTCGAAGATGGCGAGTGGGCGGACAGAGACAAGCTGGAGCCGAAGCATTTTGCAAAGTGGGTGGAATTTGCTAAGGAAAGGGGTCTCGGCATCGATTTTAATCCGACCTTATTCTCTCATGTAAAAGCTGAGAATGCCACGTTATCCAGTGAGGTTCCCGAGATCCGCAGATTCTGGATCGACCATGTAAAGGCCTGTATCCGTATTTCCGAGTATTTCGCACAGGAACTGGGAACTCCGTGTACCATGAACATCTGGATTCCTGACGGCTTCAAGGATATTCCTGCGGACCGCACGGCTCCGAGAGCGAGACTGAAGGATTCCCTGGATCAGATCCTTTCCATCGATTACGACAAGTCTAAGGTATATGTGGCGGTTGAATCCAAGGTGTTCGGGATCGGTATGGAAAGCTGTACCGTAGGTTCCCATGAATTCTATATGAATTACGCTTCCAAGAATGATATTTTATGCCTGCTGGACAGCGGTCATTACCATCCGACAGAGGTGGTATCCGACAAGATTTCTTCCATGCTTCTGTTCTTTGACAAGGTGGCTCTTCATGTGACGAGACCGGTGCGCTGGGACAGCGACCACGTAGTATTGTTTGACGACGAGACGAGAGAGATCGCCAAGGAAATCGTCCGCGGCGGCGCAGACCGCGTCTTACTGGCCCTCGATTTCTTCGATGCCAGCATCAACCGCATCAGCGCCTGGGTAGTGGGCATGCGCAATATGCAGAAAGCGCTGTTAAACGCACTGCTTCTTCCGAACGGTAAGATGGCGGAGCTTCAGAATGAAAGAAAGTTCACGGAGCTGATGATGCTTTCCGAGGAGATGAAGACCTATCCGTTAGGCGACGTGTGGGATTACTTCTGTGAGCAGAACGGTGCTCCTGTTAAAGAGGCGTGGTTTGAGGAAGTAAAGAGATATGAGGCCGACGTTCTGGCGAAGAGAAGCTAAGTACGGCAGTGGTTATGGAATAGAAGATAACTGGGATAAAAAGAATAAGAACAGAAAGAACAAGAACAGAAAGAACAGGTGTATATAAAATGAGAGTAACAGACGCAGAATTTGTAAAAGGTTTTATCCGTCTCTGTGACGACGGCTTCAAGCAGAACTGGCATGAAAGAAACGGCGGCAACTTAAGCTACCGCATCAAACCGGAAGAAGTGGAATCCGTAAAAGAAGAATTGACAGACAGCAATTCGTGGCAGCCGATCGGAACCAGCGTTCCAAAGCTGGCAGGCGAGTACTTCATGGTGACAGGAAGCGGAAAGTATTTCCGCAATGTGATTCTTGATCCGGCGGCCAACAGCTGCATCATCGAGGTAGACGAAGCGGGAGAGAACTACCGCATCTGCTGGGGCCTTGTAAATGGCGGACGCCCCACCAGCGAACTCCCCTCCCATTTAATGAACCATGAAGTGAAGAAAGAAGTGACAGGCGGAAAGCACCGCGTGATCTACCATGCGCATCCGACCAACGTCATCGCCCTGACCTTCGTTCTTCCGCTGGAAGATAAGGTGTTTACAAGAGAGTTATGGGAAATGGCTACTGAGTGTCCGGTCGTATTTCCGGATGGCGTGGGCGTGGTCGGCTGGATGGTTCCGGGCGGACGCGATATCGCCGTGGCTACCAGTGAGCTGATGAAGAAATACGACGTTGCCGTATGGGCTCACCACGGCCTGTTTGCCTCCGGCGAAGACTTTGATCTGACCTTCGGCCTGATGCATACCGTGGAGAAATCTGCGGAAATCCTGGTAAAGGTTCTGTCGATCCGCCCGGATAAGCTGCAGACCATTACACCGCAGAATTTTAAGGATCTGGCGAAAGATTTTAAGGTTACGCTTCCGGAGGAGTTTCTGTACGAAAAGTAAGCGGCCTGATTGCCATGGAGAGGTCATGGGAGGCGCCCGGTTCCAGTCTGCGTACATGATTTTTGTGAATCAGCTCATCTCCTTCTCCGGTGCGGGCCCCGGAGCCGTTCCAGGGCTCGATACAGAGAAATGGCGCCTGGTCCGGATACGTGGTCCAAAAGGCGATGGTTTCAAAGTCCGGATAGGAAACCTCGACTCCGCATCCGTCAGCCCGGTGAATGAGGGCGACTCTGCGGGAGGCGATTTTAGGAAAATAGAGAGCGTTGTCCCGGAAGAGTGCCCTGGACAGAGGAATGGTACGGCCGCGGAGTTCATATCCGCGGCCGTTGGAGAGGTATTCTCCCTGGAAACGGTCAAACGGCATGGCATAAACGTCTTCTTCTTTCTCAAATATAAGACAGTAATCCTCGAAGACAGCGTCTTCCTCCATGGGACAGCGAAAGCCAGGATGGGCTCCGATGCAGTAGTACAGGGCAGAGGAGTCTATGTTGGCAACCCGGTATTTCAAAAAAAGGCTTCCGGCATTCAGTTCATAGGTCAGTGACAGCCGGAAGGACCAGGGATACATGGCCTTTGTGAGTGCGTTGTCCTGGAGTAAAAACGATGCACGTTCCTCCGACTGTTCCAGCCTTTGAAACTCCATGTCCTTGCAGAAGCCGTGCTTTGGAAGTCTGTAGCTGCTTCCGTCGATCAGGAGCCGGTTATTCCTGCAGTCGCCTACCACGGGAAAGAGGAGCGGAGAGCATCGGCTCCAGAAGCGCGGATCGCGCTGCCAGATGTATTCTTTTCTGCTGCGGTCTTTTAAAGAGATCAGCTGTGCCCCTGCACTGTCAATCACCGCAGTTAATTCTGAATTTCTAATTGTAGTCAACATAAAATTTCTCCCTTTCAGCAGAATTCATTTACCCCGTACATCGGCCGGAGACTTTGGCCTTCCGAAGCAGATTTGCGCTGCAGCAAAATACCGGATACGGATACTATACCATCCTTTTTGCTTGCCGGAAACAGGAATATCAGGTATGATAGTAGACAGTAAAGGAGGCTTGTCATATGCTTCGCATCGAAAATTCCGGAAAATCTCAGATGAAATCCAGAAACAGGGTTCGTGTATTTCGTGAAATATTAAATAATGAAGGCATTTCCAGAAAACAGCTGGAGAAGCGTCTGGGCCTTTCTGCACCGTCTGTTACGCGGGTTGTAGAGGAACTGCTGCGGGAAGGGCTGATATGTGAGGAAGGGACAGAACAGACCCATATGGGGCGCAGACCAGTTATGCTTTGTGTAAAAAAGAATGCCTATTACAGCATTGGAATGAATTTAAGCAGGTCGAGACTGTATTACTGTATAAAGAACCTGGGGGGAGAACCAGTCCATTCCGGAGAGATCAGGCTTCAGGGGAGAAAGAGGGGAGATCAGCTGCTAAGTCTGATGGAATCTGCGGTCGAAGACTGTTTGAAAACAGCAGGCGTTGAGAAAAGACACCTTTTTGCCATCGGTATTGCTTCCCGCGGAACGGTAAATGAAGGCAAAGGAAGCGTGATCTATACACCCGATTCCGGTGAAGAGATTCTGGTTAAGGAATACATGAAAGAACGGTATGACTGCCAGATTCTCGTGGAAAATAATGTGATTGCCGATTTAAAGGGACAGTATCTGGACTTAAGCGGCACGAACCGGAACCTGGTGTATCTCTACATTTCTGACGGAGTCGGAGGCAGCATTATCTGTAATGGCCAGGTGATCGACGGGGAGAACAGCATGGCAGGGAAATTCGCCCATATTCTTGTGGAGAGCGGGGGAAGACTGTGTGCCTGCGGAAAACGGGGGCATTTGGAATCGTATGTGTCTAAGCCGGCGATGGAAGAAGCATATTTCGAGGCCAGTGGGAAAAGACTGGAACTGCCGGAGATATGCAGACTGGCAAATGCCGGGGAGACGGCCGCTGCAGCAGTCCTGACGGATGCCATTGACAAGCTGGCGATTGGCATTAACCAGATTTTTCTGGTTGTGAATCCGGGAACGCTTGTCTTATATGGGGATCTGTTTGAATGCGTCGACGGGATTGTGGAGTATTTAAAGCAGAGAACAAAAGAACTGGCATTTACGGAGGAGATTGCGGATAACTGCTGGCTGGTGAGGGAAAAGAAAAATGTCCGTATTGAAGAAAGCATTGCCAGGCTGTCTGTGGAACAGGCTCTCGAGATTATTGTCTAAACCTCATAAAAAATATATAATTTCATATTGAAAAAATATAGAGATGTGATATAATGATAAAAAGACAACGGGGTGTGTCTTAAAAATTTAACTAATTAATTTCATTATGAAATTATATGAGAAGGAGAGGCAGCAAATGAAAAGAAGAAAATTGATGGCATTGGTACTTGCAGGAGCTATGGCGGCGGTTGTGGGATGCAGCAGCCAGAGCGGAACGGTGAAGCAGCCGGAGACGCAGAAGGAGGCGGCCAGCCAGGAGAGCACGAAAGAGAATGGAAATGAGGGAAATACGGCCGGTGACAGCACTGCCGCACAGGCAGGCAGCTGGAAACCGGATCATGACATCACAATCCGTGTGCCCAATGCAGCAGGCGGGACGATGGATACGATCACGAGAATTCTGGGACAGGGGATCCAGCAAAGCACAGGGACTACGGTTATGATTAATAATCTGACCGGAGCATCCGGAGCTATCGCGGCCAATGATCTTCTGGCAAAAGATGCGGACCCCTGCGAACTGATGACATCAGGAATTGCGCTGTTTACACTGGCGCCTCTGTTCAACCAGGATATTAAAGTCAGTCTGGACGACTTCACCATCGTGTCAGGTATGGTATCTGAGGATTTTGTACTCTGCGTAAACCCGGAGAAGAGCGGTATCCATAACTGGGAAGAACTGAAGGCTTATGGAGAGAAGGAACGTATACTGTTCGGATCCAATACGCCAGGAGGAACCACTCATATGCTGGGAACCGCACTGTTCGGAGAAGCCGGTTTAAACGCGGAAGCCGTGACCTCGGATGGAACGAATAAGGACATGCTGGCTCTGACCTCCGGTGACGTAATCTGTGCCATTGGCAATGCCAGCGCCTGTCAGCAGTTTATCGAAGAGGGAACAGCGGTTCCCATTGCCGTATTTTCCGCAGAAGCCTATGATGGATTCGAAGGCTTTACCGTTCCGTCAGTCGTGGATCTGGGCTATGATATTCAGTTTAAGTCCTGTAATTTCCTGATTGCAAAAAAGGGAGCGGATCAGGCTGCTCTGGATCAGATTCACGATATGATTCTGGCCTATACTGAGACGGAGGAATGTAAGAAACTGGCTGAAAGTGCGAAATACGTGCCGGATATCGCTGACGGAGCGAGTGTACGTGCCATTGTTGAGGAATCCGCAAACATGTGCCGGGAAATCTATGAAAAGTATTATCACTAAACCTGTGGGGAGAAACCGATATGAAAGTGAAGTACAGGACAAATCTGTGTGCCGGAATCATAAGCGTAATCTTCGGCCTGGCAGTTCTCTGGCTGATTCCGGCTCAGATTGGTACAGAATATTCGTCAGGACGCGGTCTGACCTCCAGGGCTGTTCCAGGCGGAGCGGCCATGCTGTTTATCGTGTGCGGAGCGGCACTGGTCTTTCAGAGCCTGATTCTAAAGAAGGACACGGTCCGGGAACTGGATCTGGCGAAAGAAGGAAAGGCGCTCCTCTACATGGCGGTGTTCGCCATCTATGTAATACTGTTTGATTACAGCTTTATTGTGGCTTCCATTTTTCTTGGAACCGTGACTCTGCTTTTTACAAAGAGCAAAAGAAAGCTGTATTATGTAATTGTAATGATCACGGTTATCGTTTTGTATCTGCTGTTTACGCAGGTACTTCACGTGAGATTGAAGTAGGAGGCCGCAAATGAAGGAAATTATAGTTCAGGCACTGCCCCAGCTGTTCACTCTGGAGAATTTTGTGTTTGTAAACCTGGGGATTTTTATCGGAATCATCTTCGGATCGATACCAGGGCTGAATGGCAATCTGGCCATTACGGTTCTGATTCCGTTCACTTTTAAACTGGGCAGTATACCGGCTTTGCTGATGCTGACCGCCATCTTCTTTGGCTCGAATTTTGGAGGCTCCATAACGGCCATCCTTATTAATACGCCGGGCACGAATGCAGCAGCGGCCACTTTGCTGGATGGCTATCCCCTGTCCAAAAAAGGGAAAACGAGAAAGGCTCTGGACATGGCGCTGGCAGCTTCAACCTTTGGCGGCCTGGTGAGTGCTCTGTGTCTTCTGTTTTTTGCACCGCAGATCAGTAAAATCGCTATTTATTTTGGGGCGCCGGAGTATTTTGCACTGGCGGTATTCGGGCTGTCCGTGATAGCCTCTGTCAGCGGAAGCAGTATTTTAAAGGGAGTAATCAGCGGAGCGTTTGGCGTTCTGATTGCCACGGTAGGGATCGATGCTGTCAGCGGAGTCACACGTTTTACCTTCGGCAGCCTGCAGATGTATAACGGAATCAAAATGCTGGCAGTTTTACTGGGGGTATACGCAATCGCCCAGATGATCAGCCGCGTAAACGGCACGGAGGAAGAGGATTCCGGTACGGAGCTGAAAAAGGCGGATCCCTCGGATCGACTGACCTTCAAAGAGATAAAGAGTACGATCCCAACGATGCTGAAGTCATCCGCGATCGGGGCGTTCATCGGAGCCATACCGGGCACCGGCGGGGCAATCGCTTCCTATATTGCTTATAATGAAGCTAAACGCTGCGCAAAACCGGGCGAGAAGTTTGGGGAAGGAGAGTTAAAGGGAATCGCCGCTCCGGAGTCTGCCAACAATGGGGCGACGGCGGCTACGCTGATTCCTCTGCTTACACTGGGAATCCCGGGCGATGCGGTGGCCGCCACACTGCTGGGTGCATTCACCATGCATGGACTGGTGGTTGGGCCTAAGCTGTTTTCTTCTTCCGGGCCTGTCGTCTATGCAATTTTAATTGGCTGTGTGATTTCACAGATTGTGATGTTTTTACAGGGGAAGTATCTGCTTCCGGTTTTCGTTAAAATCACACATATTCCCCAGGAGCTTCTGACGGCCCTTCTGGTTGTTATCTGCTGTACAGGAGCGTTCTCCCTGGCGAATTCCTCTTTTGATGTGCGGGTTATGCTGATATTCGGCGGGATCGCTTATTTTATGCAGAAGGTAGAACTGCCTCCCGTACCGATCATTCTGGGGATCGTCCTTGGCCCTATCGCAGAGGCCAATTTAAGAAATTCCCTTGTCCTTTCAGGCGGCTCCTGGACCATATTCTTTAAACGTCCGATCTGCCTGGCATTCATCATTCTGACCTTTGTTCTTATCTGGCTTTTAAAGAAGAATGATAAAAAGCAGCGAAAAATGGAAGCGGAATTTTTCGAAAAATATGGAGAAAATACGGAGAGGTAAGGAAAAGAACTCTATGCATTATAAAAAATTATGGACGGATTTACACAGCAATATTCATCACAATCAGATGGGAGAACTGGACCAGTGGATCGAACACGCCAAAAATACCGTTGATTTCTGGCCGGTCGCTTACTATCCCTTCTATATGAAGGCTACCAAAACGGGAGCTGGTCTGGAGGATCTATATGACGGAAAATTAATTGAAGAAGACTGGGAGCAGCTGCGCGAGGCAGTAAAACGGGAAAATGCAGCCGGTTATCCCATGTTTATGGGCTATGAGTGGCAGGGCTCCGGAAAGGATGGGGACCATAATGTGTTCTTTTTGGATAATGAGCAGGCAATGCACCATCCCATGAGATATGAGGAGCTTTATCAGGCATATAAGGATACGGAGGCGATTGCCATTCCCCATCATGTGGCCTACCAGCTAGGCAGCAGAGGAAAAAACTGGGAGACTCACCGGGAGGAGTTCTCTCCATTTGCGGAGATCTACTCCAGCCATGGGTGCAGTGAGAATGATACCGGCCCCTTTGATATGGAGCGCCATCTCCATATGGGCCCGCGAACCGGAGAGACGTGTTACGAGAGGGGACTGGAGAAAGGGTATCTGGTCGGCGCGATTGCCTCAGGAGACAACCACAATGTACCGGCTGTTCATGACCATGGAACCATGTGCGTGCTGGCAGCAGACAGAACCAAGGAAGCGATCTGGGAGGGACTGAAAAACCGCCGGGTATATGGTGTCAGCAGAAGCCGCATGGATATTGATTTTACGATCAACGGTAGTCCCATGGGGGCTGTGGTGAAGCCGGGAGAGGGCACACTTGCATTTACCGTTCGGGCGGCAGATGCCATTGACCGGGTAGAGATATTGAAGGATAACGTTCTCGATACCATGGCGGTTCATGCGGGAACCTGGGAAAAGGCGGAATATACCGGCGTTGTAAAGGTGAAATTTGCAGTGGAGTTCGGGTGGGGGCCAAATCCAAAGTTTTATAAAGACCGGCTTGTCAAGACATGGGATGGGTCTCTGGAGGTGCCCGGCCGTCTCTGTTCGGTACAGAAATGCTTTAACAGCTTCGGACAGGAGCTGTTAAACGTGACGGAAAAATCCTGTGAATTCCATATGACTACTTATATGAGCACGACTACGGGCCACTGGATGGGGCCGAGTACAGTCGTGAAGGAAGGCTTTGTGTTTGAGGTTGAGGGAAATACAGAGGACGAGATTGTGCTGAAGGTGGACAGCTACGTATACCGCCTGAAGATTGGAGAATTGATGAAATCCTCGAGAATTCTTGCCCAGTACCGGGAGAGTATGGAGCTGGCGGCAGAAGTCTTTGGAAATGTAGAGCACTACCGTGATGATTTTTACTGGCATAACGCCTATAAAACCAGAATCCGCCAGGCGGTGCCGGAAGAGGCGTATACCATGAGCTGCGAAAAGAAGGTTGCACTGGAGGCGGGAAGCTGTTACCGGCTCCGGGTACATCTGAGAAATGGAGATACAGCCTGGGTTTCCCCGATTTTTGTGAGACAATAACAGAAAAAAGAGTTCCAGGGAATGAGTGGCTTCCTGTTTCGCTGACAGGAAGCACCGTTCATTCTCCGGAACTCTTTCTTAAATTACCGGCTGGTTATGGTTCGTCAACCGTATCCTCCACAATCGTCGTGGATTCCTCTGCGGCAAACTTCTTTAATGCATCACCGGTTCCTTCGTATATTTCTTCAACTTCATCTGAGTCTTCTTTATCTTCGGTATCTGCGGCCTGCTCCGGTTCCTCTTTGAAACTGTCTGCAGCGCCAGCTGCGTAATCGAGCCCGCCGTCTTCGGTGATATCTTCTTCCTCGTCATCCTCTGAACGGTCCATGGCTGTATCAAGCATATCCTTGGCTGTATCGGCAACTGCGGAAGCGGCTTCCCTGGCCGTACTGTTCACAATGTTAGCTGCGTCTTTCACGAGGTTCTTCGCGGCAGAGGCTGCATCCTTGGCGGCGTCAGCCATATCGGCGGCCGCAACCTTAAATTCATCTTTGTCAGCGTGAAGGGATACGTAGTTCCTGTTCATTGTGCTGTCAATCTTGGAAATGTCGTCATTCCCGTCATCTTCAAAATCATGAAAATCTTCTTCCAGCTCTTTATGGAAAGATTTATATTTCGTAAAATAAGAGATACCGGCCGCAACGGCACCCGCGATGGTGGCAAAAGCCACTAATTTCCCAAAACCATTACCCTTTTTTGCCATGTGAAACACTCCTTTCATTTGATTCTTATTGTAATACTTATAAAGAAAAAAATAAAGGTATATAATAAGAAAATTTCTATAAACTATGTAGGAATGGGAAAATGCTCTCAGTTATGGAATGAAATTGTAAAAAATATATAAAATTAGCACTCAACTATTGACAGTGCTAATAATGAGTGATATAACTTAGTATGTGGTTAAAAGAAGTTTCCATTTGCGAAACAAAAAGAAAGAATCAATAGAAACAGTATGAGGAGGAATTGCAATGAAATTAGTACCATTATTTGACAGGGTAGTATTAAAACCATTGGTTGCAGAGGAAACGACAAAATCCGGAATCGTTTTACCGGGTCAGGCAAAAGAGAAACCGCAGCAGGCGGAAGTAATCGCAGTAGGACCGGGCGGCCTGGTTGATGGCAAAGAAGTGACCATGCAGGTAAAGGTCGGCGATAAAGTAATCTTTTCCAAGTATTCAGGAACCGAAGTGGAAGGTGAAAGCGAAAAAGATAAGCTGGTTATCGTAAAACAGAACGATATCCTGGCAGTGATCGAATAAACCGAATCCCTGAGACCTTGAGACAATATCAACAGGCAATACCGAAATCATAACAAAAACGATAGATAGAAAGAAACTGGAGGAATGAAATCATGGCAAAGCAGATTAAATATGGTGTAGACGCCAGAAAAGCACTGGAAGCCGGCGTAAATCAGTTAGCAGACACAGTTCGTGTAACCCTGGGCCCGAAAGGAAGAAACGTTGTTCTTGACAAATCTTTCGGCGCTCCGCTTATCACTAACGATGGTGTAACCATTGCAAAAGAGATCGAGCTGGAAGATCCATATGAGAACATGGGTGCCCAGCTGGTTAAGGAAGTTGCAACAAAGACCAATGACGTAGCTGGTGACGGTACCACCACAGCGACCGTTCTGGCTCAGGCGATGATCAATGAAGGTATGAAGAACGTGGCTGCAGGCGCTAACCCGATTGTTTTAAGAAAGGGTATGAGAAAAGCTACTGAGGCAGCTGTAGAAGCGATCGCAAAGATGAGCGAGCCGATCAAGGGCAAAGCTTCCATCGCAAGAGTAGCTGCAATTTCCGCAGCAGACGATGCAGTCGGCGAGATGGTAGCCGATGCCATGGAGAAGGTTTCCAACAACGGCGTTATCACCATTGAAGAATCCAAGACCATGAAGACCGAGTTAGACCTGGTAGAAGGTATGCAGTTTGACAGAGGATACGTTTCCGCTTACATGTGCACCGATATGGAGAAGATGGAAGCAAACTTAGACGATCCGTATATCCTTATTACAGATAAGAAGATTTCCAACATTCAGGAGATCCTTCCATTATTAGAGCAGGTTGTACAGTCCGGCGCAAGACTCTTAATCATTGCAGAAGACATCGAAGGCGAGGCTCTGACCACTTTAATCGTCAACAAGTTAAGAGGTACCTTCAATGTAGTTGCTGTTAAGGCTCCTGGCTACGGCGACAGAAGAAAAGAGATGCTTCAGGATATCGCCATCTTAACAGGCGGCAAGGTAATTTCCGAAGAATTAGGCTATGAGTTAAAGAGCACCACCATGGATATGCTTGGACGCGCAAAATCCGTTAAGGTTCAGAAGGAAAATACCATCATCGTGGACGGTGAAGGCAGCAAAGACGAGATCGAAGCCAGAATCGGCCAGATCAAGGCTCAGATTGAAGAGACCACATCTGATTTTGATAAAGAAAAATTACAGGAAAGACTTGCGAAGTTATCCGGCGGTGTTGCTGTTATCCGCGTAGGTGCGGCAACAGAGACCGAGATGAAGGAAGCAAAGCTTCGTATGGAAGACGCTTTATCCGCAGCAAGAGCAGCCGTTGAAGAGGGCGTTATCGCCGGCGGCGGTTCCGCTTATATCCATGCTATGAAGGACGTTCAGAAAGTCATTGACGGTCTGGAAGGCGAAGAAAAGACAGGCGCTAAGATTATCTTAAAGGCTCTGGAAGCTCCGTTATACCACATCGTGGCAAACGCAGGTCTGGAAGGCGCCGTTATTATCAGCAAGGTAAAAGAGGCTCCGGTTGGCACAGGTTTTGATGCTTATAAGGAAGAATATGTAGACATGATCGAGGCTGGTATCCTGGATCCGACCAAGGTTACGAGAAGCGCATTACAGAATGCGAACAGTGTTGCATCTACCTTATTGACAACTGAATCTGTTGTTGCTAATATAAAAGAAAAAACACCTGCAGCTCCGGCTCCAGGCGGAATGGATATGATGTAATAACGGAAGCAAAAGCGACGCATGCGTAATGAAAAGAGGGTTTGCAGTGCTTGCATTGCAGATCCTCTTTTTGCTATCACAGAAATTGGGGGTCCCCTCTGCGTCAGGCTCTTTATTCCATCATCTCCCTTCACAGAAGAAAGGACAACAGTCTATGAATGAAATGTATGCAGAATGGCTCGTAAAACGGAAAGCACCGGCTTATATGATGCTTGTCAAGGTATTGATGGTTCTGGTATGTGTGGTGGCGTTTTTTATCGCCGTATCACCGCTGCTCGGAATATTTGGTATTCTTGTTCTGTTTGCGGCAGCGGCGGCAGCCTATTTTGTCTTCCGCAACAGTGAAGTTGAATTTGAGTACCTCTATGTGACCAATCAGCTGACCATTGACCGGATTTACGGAAAGACCAAGAGAAAGAAAGCCTGGGAAGGTTCCATGGATGAAATTCAGATCGTTGCGCCCACCGGTTCCACTGAGGCGAAAGACCATGAGACGAATAATATGAAGGTTTTGGATTTTTCTTCCCATATGCCGGATGCGAAGACGTTTACCTTAATCAGCCAGTCCGGCAGTAATTCTACGAAGATTATTTTCGAACCGAATGATAAGCTTCTTCACTGCATGAAGATGACGGCTCCGCGCAAGGTAGTGGATCGGATTTAGGGATTTATCTGAAAAAAAAATTTAAAAGAGTTTAAAGATAAGCATGGTAAGGAAAAGTAGAAAAGGACAGATACACGTGACCGTTTTGGCCGCGTGTGTCTGCCCTTTTTTTATATGAAATACGCCGGAAATAATGTCTTTCACACACGGAAAACAGATTAAAATTGTCCGTTGACAAGTGGTGCAAAATTTGTTAAACTATGTAACTAACAAGCTAAAATTATTAGCTGTATTAATAAAAACGACGAGAAAGAGAGGAAAATTTAATGGGTACAATTATTGGCGACGGCATTACTTTTGACGACGTACTTTTGGTTCCGGCATATTCAGAAGTAATCCCGAATCAGGTTGATTTAACGACCAACTTAACGAAAACCATCAAGCTGAATATTCCCCTGATGAGTGCAGGTATGGATACGGTAACCGAGCACCGCATGGCCATTGCCATGGCAAGACAGGGAGGTATCGGTATCATCCACAAGAATATGTCGATCGAGGCACAGGCGGAAGAGGTGGATAAGGTAAAACGGTCGGAGAATGGCGTCATAACAGATCCATTTTATCTTTCTCCAGAACATACATTAAAGGATGCGGACGAGCTGATGGCCAAATTCCGCATTTCCGGTGTTCCGATTACAGAAGGCAGAAAGCTGGTCGGTATCATAACAAACCGGGATTTAAAATTCGAAGAAGATTTTTCACGCAAGATTAAGGAGTGTATGACTTCCAGAAATCTGGTCACTGCCAGGGAAGGCATCACCATGACAGAGGCGAAGAAGATTCTTGCCAAGGCAAGGGTGGAGAAGCTTCCGATCGTCGATGATGATTTTAACTTAAAGGGACTTATTACGATTAAGGATATTGAGAAGCAGATTAAGTATCCGTTATCTGCAAAAGACAGCCAGGGAAGACTTCTGTGCGGCGCTGCCATTGGAATTACGGCCAATGTCCTGGAGCGTGTGGCTGCGCTGGTGGCCTCCAAGGTTGACGTCATTGTTCTGGACTCTGCCCATGGCCATTCTGCCAATGTATTAAATTGTGTGCGTATGATTAAGGAAGCATATCCGGATCTTCCTGTTATTGCCGGAAATATAGCGACCGGAGATGCAGCAAAAGCCCTGATTGAAGCCGGTGCAGATGCAATTAAGGTTGGAATCGGACCGGGATCTATCTGTACGACCCGTGTGGTCGCCGGTATTGGTGTACCGCAGATCACCGCGGTTATGGACTGCTACGCTGTGGCGAAAGAATATGGCATTCCGGTTATCGCAGACGGAGGGATCAAGTATTCAGGCGATTTAACGAAGGCCATCGCAGCAGGCGGCAATGTCTGTATGATGGGAAGCATGTTTGCGGGCTGCGATGAGAGCCCGGGAACCTTCGAACTGTATCAGGGAAGAAAGTATAAGGTATATCGCGGCATGGGATCGATTGCGGCGATGGAGAACGGAAGCAAGGACCGCTACTTCCAGTCGGATGCTAAAAAACTGGTTCCGGAAGGCGTAGAAGGACGTGTTGCGTACAAAGGACTTGTAGAGGATACCGTATTCCAGATGCTGGGCGGACTCAGAGCAGGTATGGGTTACTGTGGAGCTTCCGATATTAAGACGCTTCAGGAAACTGCAAAATTCGTAAAGATCACGGCGGCTTCTTTAAAGGAAAGCCATCCTCATGATATTCATATTACGAAAGAGGCTCCGAACTACAGTATTGATGAGTAAGCAGACGTGATGTGTGATGATTGTTCCTGAGTTTTTATCTGCCGGTATAACCCGTAATTACGGGGTATACCGGCAGTTTCCATACCGGAAGAGTTTCACAGATCCCCTCACGGCATTTCATTCTGGGTCTGTCTGTCCAGGTCACAGCTCCACAATTTTTCTTACCGTATTTGCGGTTCGTATTGTAATTCTGCCGCTAACGCCTGAGATGGCAGTCTTAGACCACCAATTCGTTTTTTGATAATCGTTCCTGCTAAAGGACCAGAAAATAACATTGTTATAGTGATACACGTTCTCGTACCCGGTTTCAGGATCGCCGATTTCATCATAAAACGCCTCATAAGAAAGAGGAGGCATGAGAAATATAAGATTATCATATCGTTCTTTATGATCGGTTCCCCACCAGTCAGGAGCGTGATTCAACAGTTCCTTCAGTTCATCCTGTAAAATAATAAAAACCGGAACAGCCATATCAAAAATGTCTGTTATCATGAACTGTATTTTATTTGTAAGAATCTTGATATCCTGGACGGTGCTTGAAAAGATTACATTGCCGCTGTTCAGATATGTAGTAATCTCTGTAAAACCAAGCTCTGCAAAGCCCTTCTTTAGTTCAGACATGGATATTTTATTTTTTCCGCTTCTGTTGATTCCCCTTAACAAGGCAATATATCTGTTCATATGACACGTTCCTCTCTGCTGCTTATAACTGATTTAAGACTGTCTCCAACGCATAAATGCGACTAACTCAGCATCGGAACCAGAACCACTGTACTCAGATACCATAAGATAGTTTTCGTCGGCAATCATTCCGTAATATCTGTCACTGCCCTTTTTGGAAAGCTGATTCCCTAAATAAATTTTATCATCATTCCAAAACCTGATAATCTGTTCATTTGGCAAAGTATATTCAAGGTTGATGAGAGAGCCTTTCAGTGCATGGAGCTCTGTGATTTCTTCCATATCTTCTATATTAAGTGCACGAAATGCTGCAATTAAATTTCTTTTGGACTCACATAATTCTTTCTCTCCTTTTTCCAGACATAACGCAGCCATGCACTCTGCGCCAAATGGCCGGCCGTTCGTCTCCATGCAGCCATTACAAGTGCTGCTTAATCCGCATTTGGTACAATCGATTCCGCAAATAGATGCAGCCATTTTTCTTTTTTCCTCCATCATTTTGATTTTATCAATACCGGGAAGCAGATGATTCCCTTAGAACCGGCCTGATATACTTAAAATATTGTTCGGGATCATAATAAAAGTACATGATTCTGCCGGGGGAAGTATCGAGGCAGTAACCTGATTTTGTGTAGTCAAAATCAGCCATTGCCATTTCAATCTTTTCTTCTACACTGCAATTTTCCTGTTCATAATCGAATGGCCCATGTTCAAAGACAATATATTCGGCTTCGGGAATATCAGCCATAACCATCTGCGGCGGTACGTTTCCATGATAGTCACTGGGCAGCCGTACGCCCCAGCACTCTGTACGCAAAATCCCCCAATCGCAAAGTCTGCCGTTTGGGTCGTTCATATATGCCATAATCTGCCCGCCTGCGCAGTTGGCTTCGCTTCCGCCTTCGTCGTCTAATTTTCCCTTGATGCTGTCGAGCAAACCGCAGATTGTCTCGTAGTCCTGTCCCGGTATCAGATTTTGTTTACGCCAAAAATCCCAATATCCATTACTCTCGTTGTTTCTAATGTGTAAAAATTTGTGTGCAGGTATGGTTACAGAGTAAATTTTAATATCATCGGATGATTGAATCATACCAATTTCTCCCAATCCTAAAAAGTAGCGGTCAAAAGGGGTTATCTTTGTGCGGAGAGCCACGGGGGTCGGATTTTTCCGGTATTCACTGGGTGTTACACCGTATGCTCCCTTGAACGCTCTGGTAAATGCTTCATGTGATGAGAAGCCATAATCAAATGCGATATCCAGCAGGCTTTTATCATAATCCCGAACCTCCTTTAATGCAAAGGCTAATTTCCTTTGCCGCAGATAGTCCCTAAACTGCATACCTGAAATCTCCTTGAATTTCCTGGTGGTATAAAATTCAGAATAACCCAGTTTCCGGGAAAGAAAGCGCAGTGTGAGGGTTTCATCGTTATAGCTTTTAATACATTTGTCAATTTCATCAACAATTACCTGTATTTGTTTCTGCCATTCGTACATTCTCTTGTTCACCTCGTTTGTACCTCCCTATATTCATTATAAAGACATCGGGCGGCCGCTGCTTGATTTTACTTGCTTTTATTTTATTTTATGATATCCATTTTTCTGTTTTTGCAGTCACATGGGATTAACTACAGTACAGTATACCGATTTTGCGGATCTTACGTCAATGGTGCCGGTTAAAAACAGTTATCAAAAAGTACGGTTCACGGTGACGGAGGATGCCGGTGTTTCAATACCCGGGTCTGCATGGCTCGCCGAGCCTTGATGGTGTGAAGGAGTATATATGTGGTCGTCAGATTGGTTATCAGAGGATTTATTTAATAGGATTTATTTAATATAGAAGAAAGGCTGTTATTTTGAAATGATCAGATTTTTCATTCAAAAATGGAAGAATGAATTTTGAATGGGGGAAAATATGCAAATTGTAGCTGCGGATTTATAGGAGAATGTAATGGGAAAATATGATATTAAGGCATGAAAACAGAAATATAACTGAATATTAGATAAATAATAATAAAAATATTGAATTAATGGTGCATATAATTTAATTTATCTACCAATTTTGGGAATAAAACTCGGCATTATTAACAAATAAGAAGTAAAAAATTACAAAGAAAGAAATGGAAAAAAGTTGAAATGTAACCATTCTGTTACCATGAAGATGTATAATGCTTCTATAATTAAGTTTTTTGTAAGGAAAATAAAATAAACGGCAGATTTTTTTAGAAGGAACAGGATGTTTTGATTCGTACGGATTACTTAAATTAAATTATAAGAAGGTGAGAAAATTGTCGATAGCAAAAATGAGCATGCTTGATAACTCATATCGCTATTTTACCGTAACAGTAGACCGGTATGAGAGGCAGTGTATGGAGGGAATTATCAGTCACGCGGGAGAAACACCCGGTATCCGTTATGGTAACTTTCTTGAATTAGTACTCCAGATGGACCAGATATTCAACCGGATGTCGTGTCCGAAACAGACCATGGAATTCCGGAGGTTTACCGGTACTGATTATCCGGCACCGAAAGTGAAAGAATGCAGGAAGGTATGTAATGGAAAATTAGCAACATTTCAGATATATGTAAAATTCCGATATGACGCCAGCTGGCAGGGAGATATAACCTGGCTGGAGGAAGAACGGACGGAGCACTTTGAAAGCATATTACAGATGATCCAGCTGGTAGACGAAATTCTTACCGGAAGATATAGAATAAAAGATTTGGGAAAAGGCGCAAGAACATGCCAGGTAGCTGTAAACTCCTATGACAGCGGACTGTTGGAAGGAAGTGTACAGAACGCATTTATCAATCATCTGGAGGAATTCAAAGGAACCATTGGCCTGGCTGATGCTATGGTCCATTTATTTGAGGTTGGAATCGGCAGGAGTGCTTCCGGGACAGCCCCGGGAGAATGCAAGATCATTTCAGAAGAGACCTGGGATACCTACCGGAAAGGCGGCAGAAAAGCCACCTTTGTAATAAAAATCCTGTACAGGGAACACTCAACCTGGCAGGGCGTGATATGCTGGCGGGAAACCGGCGAAAAACAGGCTTTCAGAAGCTTTCTGGAAATGATTATTCTGATGGCCTCCGCTTTGGAAATCGGAAGCGGGGATAATGAGTGTGAAGATAGATACTATACTGACAATCGACAAAAGACCATAAAGGAAGGGTAAGGAAGGAGAGAAAGTATGAAAGGACTAAGAAGAAAGTTCAGGCGAGGGCTGGCAGGTTTTCTGGCGTTCGTGCTGACGATGACATCATTTAATATGGTGTCGTGGGCGGATGTGGCGAGTGCGTTTGAGACAGAAAAGGCCACGTTTGTCATGAGTGGAGAGGAGATCAGGGAATCTGCTCAGGCTGCTATTGACAGCGGCAGTACATTCCATTTTGAGGATTTAGGCATTGAAGAATCGGAAGATAATGCGAAAGATTATCAAAAATTATTCGGCAGTGGATCAGTGTATGAGATTGCTCCGTCATATAATATGTCCGATGATGAAGATGCAGATGGTGCTGATCTCAGAGTATTTGTTCGAATAAAGGATGATTATGAGGGGTATCGCCTGACTGGAAAAGAGGAGATTATTTTTCTTTATATTAATGACTCAGAGGGGAAAATATCTTTTCGTACAATTGTTGATGGATATGCAACTGAAAGGATTACAGTCAAAGGAAATTCGAAACTGGCAGAAGCAGAAGTACCAGGTAACGTAAATGGAACACTGGAAGGAGAAGTGACAACACCGGAAGAAAATGGAACGCCGGAAGGAGAAGTGACAACACCGGAGGAAAGCGGGACACCGGAAAGTGAAGTGACAACACCGGAAGAAAACGGAACACCGGAAGGAGAAATGGCAACACCGGAAGAGAGCGGAACGCCGGAAGGAGAAGTGACAACACCGGAAGAAAGTGGGACGTCGGAAGGAGAAGTGACAACACCGGAAGAAAACAGAACACCGGAAGGAGAAGTGACAACACCGGAAGAGAGCGGAACGCCGGAAGGAGAAGTGACAACACCGGAAGAAAACAGAACACCGGAAGAAGAAGTGACAACACCGGAAGAAAACGGAACATTAGAAGGAGAATCGGATAATGAAGACGCGGCAATGTCGGAAGATAATACCGTAGTTTCAATTAGTCGTAATTCTTCGGCTGTGTTGATGTCGGCAGATTCAACCGTAACAGTGTTAGAGTCAGCTAATGAGAAAAATGATAAAATTACACTGGCAACTGCCAGTAACTCTGAAAACAGCAATTCCGGGAAGTCAGATCCGAAGGAATCATCTTCCGTAGCTAATTTAGTAAACGGGAAAGTATATGGCAATGTAATTTTGGATGAATCTTCTTATGCCAGGGCATATGTTATTACACTGGATGCTTTAAATATTGAGCAACCACTGAATGAGTACCAAATTAAAGTAACTCATCGGCTTCATGGTGATAACTGGATTGATTATGAAAAAATAGAGACTGTAACAATTACAGATAATGATTTTGACAATGGAGAATATGATACTGCTAAACTGGAATTTAAGCGTGAAGGAATTGTATTAACAAGCCAGAGCTTAGTTTTGACAAAAGATGCTTTTAAATCAGGGACTGAAGCTGAAATTACTCTGGAGTATGCAGTTGCAGATGGATACAGGATTTATGATAACAGAGCGAATTTGAGATCTATTTTTGTTGGAGAGTTGGATGATGATGATCCAGTTATTAAACCAGTAGGCCAGGCAGTCGTCAATATTAAATATGTATATGAAAACGGAACGATTGCGAAGGATACAGAAAGTGTAGCTGCTTTATATGATGAAAATACAAAGAAGTATAAGTTAACCTATGAGTTAGGTGATTTAGATGGTTATAAGCCGGTACTGGATACGATGGATTCGGCATCTGGAATTACCCTTGATGGCAATATTTTGACAGCAAATCTCTCTGAAGATAAGGAGTACCTGGCTGTAATTGTTTATATGGCAGATACAGTTGAATATGTGGTAAGGCATAATTATCAGAAATTGGATGGATCTTATGAGGTGAAAGAGTCTGAAACAAAATCAGGGAAAGCCGGAGAATTGAGTGCGGCAGTTGCCTAAAATGTTACAGGCTTTACTCCGAAGCAGATTAGCCAGAAAGAACTGTCTGCAACAGAAGAGAATATTGTTGATATTTTCTATGATCGAAATATATATGATCTGACATATAGTACTGATGGTGGAGAATATGTTGAACGACAGACTGGATTGTATGGAGAGAGTCTGACGGTAGCGAAGAGCACAACCAAGGCTGGGTATTTGTTTGATGGCTGGTATACAGATAAGAATTTCTCTCAGGGAACCAGGGTATCCGGTAGTATAGTATTAGAAGATAATACGATATTATATGCAAAATGGAATCCAGGAACAGTTGGGTATAAGGTGGTTTATCTGATTGAAAATGCAGATGATAACAATTATTCGCTGCTGTGTACAGATGCAAAAACTGGAAAAACCGGAGATAATGTACAGATAACAGCAAAAACTGCTAATCCAACAAATTGGGGCGAACTGGAGAAAAACGCATTTACTTTTAAGGATTCAACAAGTGAAGTTTTAAAGGCAGATGGGACATCGATAGTTACGGTAAGATATTCCAGAAATACATATACGATTAGGTTCCAGGATAAATCTCCTACTTTATGCAGGATGGAAAGTCATACGCATACATTAAGCAATTGTTATAAACGTACATGTAATAAATTGCATAAACATAATGAAAGTTGCTATGATATGTCTTATACAATTTGTGGTTTGACTGAACATCAGCATGACAGTACTTGTTATACTCGAGATATAAGTGCTAAATATCAGGCTAATATCAGGGAACAGTGGTTAGAAAATTATGGTGGACATAACTGGCTTTGGAGTGGAAGCTCCTATACTAGCTTACAGGATATTATGCCATATGTTTCAGGAAATGGGATTAAAGTATTAAATAAACACAATGATGGTCCAACTCCTAGACCATTAGAGTATTATGTAGAAGATCCTAATGGAACTATAAAAGATCCTAAAGGAGGTAGTACCAAATTTAGTTTATACACTAAAATTACAATTTATTTGGAAAAGGGATCCACTCCAAGTTGGGATGAAGAGTATTATGAGATTGATGGATATGAAAGATATTACACAAATATTGATTTTAGCCGCCCATCATTTAAAAATCCATCTACATTTTATTATACAAGAGCTAAATATGATTTGACACTTATAAATGGAACGAATGAAACCACAAAAAAAGACATTCCTTATAAATCTGATATAAGCAAATATCTTGGAGCTCCGACGGTTAAGCCTACGTCAGATGCAACTTTTGATGCGTGGTATGTTGATTCCAGCTTTACAGAAAAGTATACATCGGGTACCATGCCAAAAGGAAATCTCGTTTTATACGCCCACTGGAACAATGCTGCTTATGATGTGACATTTAAAGATGGTCAGGAGATATTAGATACAGTAGAAGTAAACAGTGGGGAGCTGGTTACACCGATTTCCACACCAGAAAAAGCTGGTTATAGCTTTACTGGCTGGTATATAGATGAAGCATGTACGCAGCGATATGATTTCCAGAGAAAAGTGGAATCAGATTTTGATCTTTATGCAGGTTGGAGCATGCATTCAACTACCAGCTATCAGATATTATACGTCACAAGCGAAGGTGATCCGGTAGCGGATTCTGTGACGGGCAATGGAGTCATAGGAGATACAATTCAGGCCAATGCGGTTGTTCCAACGATAGCCGGATATGAAGATTATATTGTTGATAAGGCTACAGCCTCCATAAGTTTAGATGCCGATCCCAATAAAAATGTTATAAGATTTATCTATTCAAGTCCGGAATCATTGAGATATACGGTACAGTATTGGTATGAAGATAAAATAGTTGCCGAAGAAGCAAATATTGCATCGAAATTAAGTTCTTTCCGTTGTTATCCGAACACTGACTTAGAGCAGCTGACCGGATATAAAGTAAAGGAAGCGTACAAAAATGTTAAGTTAACTACAGGTGAAAATATAATTAAGTTTACTTTGACATTAAATGAGTACACAATTACATATGAAAATGTAGATTATAATGATATTGTTTGGGAAAATGGCAATACAAATCCTACAAAATACAATATTCATACCAATTCCTTTACTCTTAAAAATCCAGGCCGTGTTGGATATACATTTATGGGCTGGAAATTGGTTAAAGGAAGCGTTGAAAGCGGAGAATATGACTCTAAAAATGTAGTAATTGAAACAGGTTCCCGTGGAAATCTTACCTTTAAGGCTGAGTGGGCAGTAGATGTAAACCAGAAGTTAAATTATAGTATAAAATACTATAAGAGCGAACAGCCGGATAAGGAAATAGGAAATCTTAACAAGAATGTTCTTGTTGCTTCTCCGACAGTTAAGTATGCAGATGTAGATAAAACATATAATAAGCCAAGTGGTTATATTCTGGATAAGGTAGAGTTTGGCGGCCAGACTGTAAGCGATGGTGAAATGACAATCACAGATACAGATAATATTATTAAGGTATATTATAAAGTAGATGAGACACAAAAACTAAAATACAGCGTTGAGTACTATATCGATGGAAAAGATATACCTTTTGATAAACTGGATAATCAGGAAGTATTGGTTGCCGATCCGGTAGTCAGTGAAGTAGCAGACAGCAGTAAAGTGCCGGCCGGCTATACGAGAGACAGCGTATTACCGGAGTTGCCTGCAACGATCAGCGAGACAGCTAATGTCATCAGGGTATATTACAAAGTAGATGAAACGCAGAAGCTGAAATACAGCGTTGAGTACTATGTAACCGGAAATAACACACCATTCGATAAGCTTGAGAACCAGGAAGTACTGGTAGCCGATCCGGTAGTCAAGGCAGTAGCGGACAGCAGTAAAGTGCCGGTTGGTTATACGAGAGATTCTGTATATCCGAAGCTGCCGGTAACGATCAGCGTTTCCAACAACGTCATCAGGGTATACTACAAAGTAGACGAGACGCAGAAGCTGAAATACAGTGTAGAATACTATGTAACCGGAAATGACACACCATTCGATAAGCTTGAGAACCAGGAAGTATTGGTAGCGGATCCGGTAGTCAAAGCAGTATCGGACAGCAGCAAGGTACCTGCCGGCTATACAAGAGACAGCGTATTACCGGAGCTGCCTGCAACGATCAGCGAGACAGCTAACGTCATAAAGGTATACTACAGAGTAGATGAGACACAGAAGCTGAAATACAGTGTAGAATACTATATAAATGGAAATGACACAGCGTTTGATAAGCTTGAGAACCAGGAAGTTCTGGCAGCGGATCCGGTGGTCAAAACAGTAGCGGACAGCAGTAAAGTACCGGCGGGTTATAGAAGAGATTCTGTATTTCCAGAGCTGCCGGTAACGATAACAGAAAGCAGTAATATCATAAAAGTATATTACCGTATTGATACTACTCAAAAATTGCAGTTTGATGTAGAGTATTATCTTGTTGGTGAGATGGAAGCATTTGATGCAGTCAGAAATCAGACAGTCCTTGTAGCGAATCCTGTGATCAATGCAGTAGCAGACAGCAGTAAAGTGCCGGCAGGCTACGAGAGAGCTTCTGTAATGCCGCAGCTGCCGACAATAATCAGCAAGACTAATAACGTCATCAGGGTATACTATAAAGTAGATGAGACACAGAAACTGAAATACAGCATCGAATACTATGTAACTGGAAATGAAACAGCGTTTGATAAGCTTGAGAACCAGGAAGTGCTGGTAGCTAATCCGGTAGTCAGTACAGTGGCAGACAGCAGTAAAGTGCCGGCCGGATATACAAGAGACCGTGTATTGCCAGAACTGCCGACTACGATTAGTGGATCTAACAACGTTATCCGGGTATATTATAAAGTAGATGAGACACAGAAACTGAAATACAGTGTCGAGTATTACTTGAACGGAAATGACACAGCATTCGATAAGCTTGAGAACCAGGAAGTGCTGGTAGCGGATCCGGTAGTCAAAGCAGTAGCGGACAGCAGCAAGGTGCCAGTTGGCTATACAAGAGACAGCGTATTACCGGAGCTGCCTGCAACGATCAGCGAGACAGCTAACGTCATAAAGGTATACTACAGAGTAGATGAGACACAGAAACTGAAATACAGCATCGAATACTATGTAAATGGAAATGACGCAGCATTCGATAAACTTGAAAATCAGGAAGTATTGGTGGCTGATCCTGTAGTTGCTTCAGTGGCAGACAGTAATAAGGTACCGGCAGGTTATACAAGAGATCATGTAATGCCGGAACTTCCGACGACGATCACCGAGTCCAATCATGTAATCAGGGTGTATTACAGAGTAGATGAGACACAAAAGCTGAGATATGACGTTGAGTATTATGTAGATGGAAATGATACGGCATTTGATAAGCTGGAAAACCAGGAAGTACTGGTGGCCAATCCTGTAGTCAATGCAGTGGTGGATAGCAGTAAAGTGCCTGCCGGCTATACAAGAAACAGTGTATTGCCAGAACTTCCGACAATGATCAGCGAGTCTAACAACATCATTAAAGTATATTACAGTGTAGATGAGATGCAGAAATTAAAATACAATGTCGAGTACTATATAAATGGAAGTGCTACGGCCTTTGATAAGCTTGAGAATCAAGAAGTATTAGTAGCCGATCCTTACGTCTTATTTGTAAAAGATAGTGCACTTGTTTCGGCGGGATATGTCAGGGATAGAGTAGAACCGTTATTACCGGCAAAAATAGTACATGATGGAGATATTATAAATGTGTACTACAGAGCCAGAACTGATTTGTACTCAGAAATCAATTATTATTATGATGACACAAAGACAGATACCCAAAAAGACAATAATGCAGTATTTGATACTGGTATACTTGATGGTGTTAAGGTAGAGATGGAAGTCACTCATACTGATGGCAAACATTATGTTTTGGACAGAATCGAAGGCAAGGACAAAAAAGTAACAGTTAACCCGACCGAGAACATTGTTAATATTTACTATGCACTTGACGAGAAGGGGACTGGTACAGATCCAAATAAGCCGGATAATATTCCAGATAAATATCAGATAACTTTTACGTATGTCGCTGGTGAAAATGGTAATGTGGATGGCCAAAAGGAGGAAGTAATTACCAGAGAACTGGATGCTGATGGAAGTTTTAGTTCAATAAATCCAGCTTATCCAGGAGCATTAGTAAAAGCAAATGCAAATAACGGTTATAGCTTCCAAAACTGGACATCGGATGAAGTGGGTATGATGGCAGGAAAGCCAGTAAGTACATTTGCTGATGAAGCAGCTATTAGAGAGGCAGGGTTTATTACAGATACAGTGTTTACTGCACACTTCAATGCGAAAGAAGATACTTCATACAGAATTGAATATTATTATGAAGTTCAGGGACAGTATCCGGCAACTACCAATAACTATGAAGTCAGAACAGGTAAGACTGATACAACCGTGTCTGTGACCGATAATGACAAAATAAAAGCTGGATATAAGTATGACACTGAGGCAGCTAACGTTGTGAGCGGGGTTGTTAAAGGTGATAATAGTCTGGTCTTAAGACTGTACTTTAAACAACAGTTTACAGTAACGTATCAGTCAGGTAATCATGATTTCTTTGAAGAACAGGTGATTGGCGAGAATTCTTATGGTGATAAGACACCAGTATTTACAGGAGAGATGAATATAAGAGGCAATTATGTATTCAATGGCTGGCAGCCAGTTATCGCTGAAAAAGTAACAGAAAATGCAGTTTATGTAGCACAATGGCGATATACGGGAAGTAGTGGCGGAGACACCGGTGGTGGTGGAAATACTCCAAGCGATAACAAGCCATATGTTCCGAATGGCTGGTGATACAGTGACTATTGAACCAGGTGATGTACCATTAGCAAATGTGCCGGAAAATGGTCCTGTAGATAATTTGATGCTGATTGATGATGGTAATGTACCGCTTGCAGGTCTGCCTAAAACTGGCGACCGTTTTGGAACAAATACAGGTTTAGCAGCTTTACTTACCGGGTTCCTGTTAGCAGCATTTACAGCGCTGAATAATAAGAGACGGGAAGAAGAAAACAAGTAATAACAGAAGGACAATCGATTAAAGGAGATGGTC
>OLPX01000718.1_pt1 | contig 28286 bp, 25 predicted proteins | sample 1672491 | NCBI WGS metagenome assembly OLPX01 (sample SAMEA3136692, study PRJEB25190) | human gut metagenome | biome: human gut; feature: human-associated habitat; material: faeces | place: Austria | collected 2013 | reverse complement strand
TTTGTGCCCGACAGTCCCGGCTGTTTTGATGGCGAAAAGGATATAAATATGTATGAAATCATATGAAAAAAATGAAGAATTATGATATAAAATAATGATGCATAAGTTAAAAAACCTCATATTTTAAGTTTTCGCTATAGAATTTAATGAAATACACTGATGATTTTTGAGATTAATGCATGTTTTTGATAAAAATACTCTTTTATCGTCCCCAATGATGAGATACACTGTCTGCATCATTCAAACAACAGAAAGGAAAGAGGTCAAATGCAGACAGCGTTCGTAAAAACATGCAAGAACACGACCTGGCAAAGAATTAAAAGCCAGAGATATTTACTGTTATTATTACTTCCCGGATTGGTGTATTACATAATATTCAGGTACATACCCATGTATGGAACAATCATTGCTTTTAAAAATTTTGATTTCCGGAGTGGAATCTTAGGGAGTGAATGGGTAGGACTAAAATACTTTAAACAATTTGTAACAGGTCCTTACTTTTGGAGACTGGTTAAGAATACTTTTTTAATCAGTTTTTATGATTTGTTATTCAGTTTTCCCGCACCGATTGTTTTCGCCCTCTTATTAAATGAAGTGAAGGCGAAAAAATATAAAAAGTTGGTACAGACGGTCAGTTATCTGCCACATTTTATTTCGGTGGTTATATTGGTCGGACTTATGAAAACCATGTTTTCTCCCAACGGCGGTGTAGTGAACAACATCATTCAGGCTTTTGGCTTTGAGTCCATAAACTTCTTTATGGAAAAAGGGTGGTTCCGTAGCATTTATGTTGGTTCCAGCATATGGCAGAGCTTTGGCTGGGGATCAATCATTTATCTTGCTACCATGGCAGGGATCGATACCCAGCTCTACGAAGCAGCCCATATGGACGGCGCGGGCCGGTTCCGGTGTATGTGGAACATTACTTTACCCAGTATCAGACCAACCATAGTAATCATGTTGATTTTGAGACTTGGAAGATTGTTGAGCGTGGGATTTGAAAAGATTATCTTAATGTATAATCCGGCTACGTATGAGGTTTCGGATGTGATTTCTTCTTATGTTTACCGCTATGGTATTCTGCAGGCCAATTACAGCTTTGGAGCGGCGGTGGATCTTATGAATTCACTGATTGCATTGGCATTGATTCTGATAACTAATCGTATCAGCCAAAAGGTATCAGATACCAGTTTATGGTAAGAGGGGAGAAAAAATGGTAGAAGATAAGAGTCTTGGAGCAAAAGTATTTCATGTAATCAACACATTGGTCATGGCGCTGGTAGTGATTATTACGCTGTATCCGTTGCTTTATGTGGTGGCCCTGTCCCTAAGCTCCGCAGAATATGTCCAGGCGGGCATGGTTAATCTGGTGCCTAAGGGATTTAATACAGAGGCTTATAAACAGGTTTTTGGAGATAAATTTTTCTGGAAATCTTATGGCAATACCATTTTGTATACGGTGCTGGGAACTGCCATCAACCTGCTGCTTACAACAACCTTTGCTTTTTGCTTATCCAGGAAGGAGCTGGTGTTCAGGAAGCCGTTGACCGTACTAATTGTATTTACCATGTTCTTTAGCGGCGGTATTATCCCCAGTTTTATTCTGATCAGGTCGCTGAATTTGTACAATACCTTATGGGCTGTGGTGCTGCCTGGGGCGATCAATACTTACAATATGATTATTGTAAGAACCTTTATGCAGGGACTGCCGGAGGAAATATTTGAATCCGCCAGGATCGACGGGGCCCATGATATCCATCTGTTTACAAAAATCGTGATCCCATTGTCGAAACCGGCGCTGGCTACCATTGGCCTTTATTATGCGGTGGATCACTGGAACGCTTACTTTTATCCCATGCTATATTTAAAGGATAAGGGGAAGTATCCGCTTCAGGTGTTGTTAAAAGAAATGCTTGTAGAACAAGATTTTTCCAGCATGAGTCAGAGTGCCGCAGAGGTGATGGGAAACATGCAGCCGACCACGGACATGCTTATGGGCGCCTCTATTGTGATTGCGCTGATTCCAATCCTGTGTATATATCCGTTTATCCAGAGATACTTCGTTCAGGGAATTATGATTGGTTCTTTAAAAGGCTAGTAATGAAAAACAAATAAAACAAAAAAGAAAAGAGAGGGAACACTATGAAATTAAGAAAAGTAACAGCATTGATGCTGGCCGCAGCCATGGCGGTATCGGTCTTAAGTGGATGCAGCTTTAAAACTAAGATGGAAGAAACGGCGGCGGATGCCGGCCAGCCCGGAGCGTCCGGAAAGGAACCGATTACCATTGAATTTATGCTTTTAAACAACCAAAGCGGTGATGGCGAGAGATTTGTCCTTAAAAAAATCGTTAAGGATAAGTTTAATATTGACTTAAATCTTGTGTTAAATACAAAGGATGCCTATGAGGAGAAGTTAAACCTTTTAATCGCTTCGAATGAGCTTCCGGACCTGATTTCTCCGGTGTCCGGTGAGATTGGTAAGGATATCGGGCCGAAAGGAGCCCTGGTTGCCATTGACGAGCATTTTGATAAGATGCCTAATTTTAAAAAGAAAATCATGGAGGATAAAAATGTTTATGCCTCTGTGGTGGCTGCAGATGGTCATATTTACAATATGCCGAGATTTTCGAAGCAGCAGCAGTTTAAAAGTGTGCCATTGCTTCGAACTGACCTTGTGAAGGCAGTAGGCAAAGAAATGCCTAAGAATTTCAAAGAGCTGATCGACGTGCTGGAAGCGGTTAAGGAGAAATATCCGGACACCATCGGCATGATCAGCAGGAACAAAATGAACTGTCTGTGGTCTTTTGGTATTCATTACAACACCAACCAATCGGTATTCTATGATAAGAATCAGGATAAGTGGGTGTATGGCCCGTTAAACAGCGGTTTTAAAGAGATGATCGGTGATTTTCATGAGATGTGGGCTAAGGGACTGATGGATAAAGAATTTTTCACATCTTCCACGCAGCAGTGGGAAGAGAAGATTTTGAGCAATAAGGGAGTCTTTACATTAGATTATGCAACACGTGCGCTGACGGAGACAGAGGCTTATAAGAAGCTTCATCCGGAAGATACGGAGTTTCAGTTTCAGCCGATCATGCCACTGGTAACCGATTCTAACCCGGAACCCACTTTAAACATTGCGGAACAGATTGGAATATGGACGTCTTTTGGGGTATCTTCTGATTCTAAGCACATTGACAGAATTTTAGAGATGATTGACTGGATGTATTCCGACGAAGCAGCTACCCTGGTTCAGTGGGGAGTGGAAGGCGAGGATTACAACATTGTAGACAACATGAAAAAGTATGTTCCTTCATTAAAAGCCTCCTATAATCCGGAGGGAACCATCGACCCGGAAACGGAGCTGGGCTTGAACCACAACCGAATCATGAGGATTGAAAATGCAGACGGCTTTGAGCCGTATGTGGAAGGCTACAGTGAAATGATAGATGCTTACAAAAAAAATGTCCATCTTTTCGAGAATAACTATAGGATCAACCTTACTTTTACCGACGATGAGATGGAGGAAAAGGGCTTTATCGAAACCAACATTAAGACCTACGTTGAGGAGGAGGCTCTCAAATTCATTACAGGCGAAAAACCAATGTCTGAGTATGAGAACTTCGTATTGTACTTAAATGACAATGGCGGAAAGCGCCTGGAGGAAATCTATGCCGGCGCTTATGCGAGATATAAAGCACTGATCGAAGAAATAAAATAATTGGTATATTTTAAGTGCCACCGGAAAATAATGTCGCGTTTTTCTGGTGGCCTTTTAATACGAAAGAGAAAGTACATCTTATGGGATTCTCCTTTAATTATAAGTGGAAGGGATAAAAAGTGATGATGAGAAAATGGAAACGCAGTATGGCAGTATCTATGGCAGCGGTGTTGCTGGGATTGGCAGTATTACCAGGGACAGCTAATGGTTTCTGTGTGGAGAAGGTACAAAAGGCGAATGACTCGAATGCGGAGAGTACACAGACAGCTACCGGTTCTAATGCGGAGAACGTGCAGACAGCTACCGGTTCCAATGCAGAAAACATACAGAAAGCTACTGGCTCAAATGCGATGGCTAGAGTGATTGCCGTGAATCCCTGCTCCAATCCGGGAAATAGGATGCTGGCAGCGGACGGAGATACGGACACCTTTTGGACTTCCAAGGACAGCCATAAGCAGGAGAACAGGCATTACATAGAATTTATTCTGGATAGGGAATACACCATTGAAAGAATTGAGATGCATTTGGGACGACTTACTAATGGGAAATGGGGCTTTATCCCTGAAAATCTACGGGTGGAGGCCAGGACAGATGGGGAGTACGATGTGGTGCTGGATCAGAATACCGTTACAGAGATGACGTTCCTGACTCTTCCGGAGCCGACTAAGGCAAGTTCATTGCGGCTTTCCTTTCTCGATTCCAGGTCGAAAGGCTTTAGCGTTCGGGAGGTGGCTTTTTACTTACCAGGACAGCCGGGAGGGCAGACCCAGTATTCGCAGAAGAAGGTTTACGCAGATTATCATGGGCCAAGATACACCAGGGAGCATGATGGAAATGTGGGCAACTGGGGATTTGTGGGTGAGGCAAAAAACAGCGGTGCTGCTAATAAGAAAGTGATTAATAACCCAGATGTGATAGGGGAAGATGGAAGACGCAAACTGGCTGCGGCCGCTTATCCCCTGGTGGGAATGCAGTCTCAGATGGACCCGGACTACCATGAATACCAGATACTTCTAGCAAAAATGGCAAACATTGATGGCTTTTTCGTGGAATGGGGGTTCCCGGGGCACGGCAGTGACAGACAGCTTGAGATTATGATGGAGACTGCAGATAAATACGGATTTGAGTTGGGAATTAACTGGTGCGACGCCTGGCATATGAAAGACTGGATTACGCTGGTGAAGCCGGAGGTGGTTACCCGGGAAGAAAAGGTAGCTGAGGCTGTGAATTCTCTGAGCGAAATTTTGGAAAAACTTTATGCTTCAAACTGCGGAGCGCTGTTTGAAGGGCATCCGTTGGTTTACCTTTTTGGGGGAGGTTTTGATAAAGCGGAAGTTCGAAAAATTGTTGAAGAGGCGGTTATCCCAGGGCAATTTTTAACAGACGTGCCATGGTATTTCAGGCGGGCGTCTGTATCGGGATCTGTAAACTCCAGTGATCAAGTGAATTATTCCTATGCGGGAACAGACTGGCATACCGTAGTAGATGGGCCTTACGGCTGGGTTCCGGAGCGGGTACGCAGCGCCCAGGCGGCTGGGTTTAAAGATTTTGATGTCTATGGAACCAGAGAGGATGCAGTCTCTTACCTGCAAATGCTGAAACGGACATTTATTAACAATCCTGACATTCCGTTGAGAAACAGCGTGGTATCCCCGGGTATGGACAATCGACCTTGCGCTGGCTGGGGCGATAAGTTTAAATACATGGATCGGGACGAAGGACAGCTTTATCGGGACATGTGGGAATTTAATGTATTAAACAGGGATTATTTAGACGTAGTGTATATTGCCTCCTGGAACGACTATACTGAGGGACATCAGATTGAACCTACTGTAGAGGATGGCTACCGGGAATTGTTTACCACTCAGGACTTCGCTTACCAGTTTAAAGGGAAGGGAAGCCAGGATAAAACTGGATTTTCCCTGCCTCTGCGTTTGTTTGAGCTTAGAAAGGAGGCAGAAAAGCTGGAGGCCATGGGAGGAGATGCTGCTGCCTTAAACGAGCAGTTGGATCAGGCAGGACGGGATATTAGCGAGGGCCGGTATGAAGAGGCAGGTTCTTTACTTAATGAGGTTCAGCGAGTGATTTCTGCGGAAATAGCTACGGACTCAAATGCCACAATTCTCTGCAACGAAGCCAACGGAAAGCTGGTTCTGACGGAGCAGATCAGGGAAAATGTAGCTTACAGGAAGACGGTTACTTCCAACTGTTCGAAAGAGGGACTTGCATCAGTAGTCGACGGTGTGTCCGATACAGCGTGGAGTTTTGAGGGAGCTGGAAGCTATATTGATATCGATATTGGCAGCAACGCAAATCTGGTTGCAGGCGTATTTATGGGGGATATGCCGTTCCGGCTATATTATTGGGAGGAAGAGGTCTTAAAGCAGGCGGAGGTGGTAAGGGATGCAGGTAATGGTTTCTATCTGCCGAAATCTGTTACGGCTAGCCGGGTTCGTATCCAACTTGAAGCATCCCAGGGCAACGTATATGAAATTAAGCTGTACGCCAATTCGGTGCCTGATGTGGAGGTGGTCAGTCCCCAGCCAAACGGGCAAGTGGATTTTACTGCCCCCTGGCAGGTAGAGGTGGAGGCATCAGACAGGGATGGTTCAATAGTACGCGTGGAAGCATGGTTGGATGGCATTCTTATGACACCGCTGTCCGTCAACCCGACTGATTCCAGATATAGCCTTCTGCTTCCACCAGCCGAACCCACCCTGCATCAACTTACCGTAAAGGTGGTAGACAATGAGGGGGGATATACTGTAGCCGGACCATTTTCTCTATACCCGATTTTGGAAAATATCGCCCTGAATAAGCCAGCTATAGCTAATGTGTCCATGCAGGGTTACGGTCCGGAGTTGGCAGTGGACGGAATTATCTCCTTGGATTCCAGATGGAGAACACCAGCCAGCTATACGGAGCACTGGCTGGAGATTGATTTGGAAGGAACCTATGAAATCTGCCGGGCAGATTTGTTCATGGGGGATCTCTCAGGATATGCTGTCCGGGATTTTAAATTGGAGTACTGGGATGGTTCCGGTTGGAGACAAATTCCGGGAACATCGTTTACCGGAAATACCGTAAAGGATATGGTGCTTCGTTTTGACACTATTATTACTAATAAAGTACGGTTCTACAGCAGTGAGGCCGCTGGGCGGGGTGTTCGTGTTAAGGAGATTATGATATACGCGCCTGCGAAAGCCACAGGCACAGAAAACTGCGCATCAATCAATTTTCATGCAAAGTACTTGGAGAATGCGGACTCTGGCGGTGGGGCTGAGAGCCTGAGCGCAGCAAAGGGCTGTTATTTGACTCTGTCGGATGAAGTGGCGCAGCAGCTCAGTGGGAAATATTACGAAGGAATATTGTCTTTTGAGTATCTGGATGACGGGTTTGGGAGTTTTTCCGTATTGGTTTCTGCGGACGGGCAGGCGGAATTTGGCAATTATGAAGAAGCCGCTGTGATAAATAAGACCGGAACCGGCCAGTGGATGGTTGCAAAAATTAATTTGAAGGGCCCACACATCCGCATGAATCATACGGGAGAAAATGATTCTGATGTTGCGTTGAAAGGTCCAACCAGAATCCGTGGCATAAGTCTGGAATTCGTAGTGGCAGAACCAAAACTTTAGGAGGGAAAATGGAGAAAAAAATATATGCAGATTACCATGGACCAAGGTGCACGAGGGAATGTGACGGGGAAGTGGCGCAGTGGAAATACTATGGAACCGCGAAAAAAAGCAGGGCAGCGCAGACATATGCTAATCACAACGCAGACTTTATTGGACCGGATGGCCTTCACGATCTGGCAGCCCGCTGTTATCCTCTGGTGGGAATGCAGTCCCAGCGGGACCCTATTTATATTGAGTACCAGATTCTGACGGCGAAGGCGGCACACATCGACGGTTTTTTGTGGAGTGGGGGTTCCGGGAGCATAAAAGCAACCAAGAGTTGCTGATGATGCTTAAAATGGCAGAGAAATACGATTTTGAAGTCGGTATTAACTGGTGTGATGCCTGGCATTTTTACCCGTGGATTGAAGAGTTCCATAAAGATGCGGTGACGAGAGAGAGAAAGGTAGAATTGTTTAAAGAAAATGTACAATACCTGCTGGACACTCTGTACTCGACCTCTTACGGAGCAACTGTGGACGGTCATCCTATAATCCTGATATTCGGGGGTGGCCCTACGTTGGAGGAATTCTCTGATATCAGAAACTGTTCCTACCGCCTGCCGGAGGGCGTAAAGCAGCCATGCTTTATCGTTCGGGCCCCCATTAACGGAACTGTTGGTGAAGATGGTAAGGTGAATTATTATCTTGAAGAAAACGGGTGGCCTGAGGTTATGGATGGTATGTTTGGCTGGATTCCCACGAGGGTCAGGGAGGGGTTGGCTGACGACGGATTCAAAAGCTGGGACCGGTACGCTGTTTTGCAGGATTCCAGGGATTATTTAGATGCGTTGTATAAAGCATTCGGGGAAAAAGGCTGCAGGGTTAGGATCGGAAGCGTAAATCCTGAGATGGATAACCGTGCCTGTGCTTCATGGAACAAGCATGACTTATCCCATATACCCAGAGAGAGAGGAAAAACCTATGAGGGTATGTGGGAGTCCCTGGTTGATAACAGCAGCCAGGTGGATGTAGCCTATATTGTATCCTGGAATGATTATACGGAAAGCCATCAGGTGGAGCCTACTCTGCAGGAGGGCTATCGGGAACTGCTCACTACCCGTAAGTATGGGGCCAGATGGAAGGGGCTTGCAGAGGAGTCTTCCGCTGGCTGGGAGACGGAAGTCCTTTCGCTCCCGCTCCACCTGTTTCAGGTTCGGAAACAGGTGGAGTTTTACCGAAAGACCGGCTTTCAGACAGAGCCTTATGATAAAGCACTGGATGACATCGCAGGCTGCCTGTCAAATGGCAGATACGGAGAAGCAAAGCTGAATCTGCTGGGTGTGGAGGAACTGATAAGCAGTCTTGGGGATATGCTCCGCAGTTGGGAGGTGGAGCTGACCCAGGAAAACGGCGGCCTTAGCTTAAACGCCGATCAGCTGACTATCTGCTGTGGAAAAACCCTGGAAGAGATGGAACGATACTATTTCAGAGCATGTCTGTCCTTTGAATATCTGGATGACGACGAAGAATCGTTTCAGATCCTCCATGGGAGACAGGAGCTTTGCGACGGGAAAAAAGATGGAAGCGGGCTTTATAAGCAGGTAAGGATTCGCCTGTTTAAAGAATCTCTGCATGGCATTGTGCAGGAAAGGGAGCTTACCATCCTGGGCAATATGGAGATACGAAATGTTAAATTATTAATAAAGCTTTATTCACCTGTTTAAAATATAAAACAGGGTCTAAGTATATTTTATATATGAAAAAGGAGTAAAAATGCTGTATCCATATGAAAGCAGAAGCAGGGAAGTGAAAGATATAAGCGGCGTCTGGCGTTTTAAATTAGACAGAGACGGCGTGGGAATGAAAGAGAGATGGTATGAAAAGAAACTGGAAGGCTCAATCCCCATGCCAGTGCCTGCCAGCTACAACGATATCACTCAGGAGGCTGATGTCCGCGATTACGTAGGTGAGGTGTGGTACGAAAAGACTGTAACCATTCCCCAGAGCTGGAAAGGCAGGCGGATTGTGCTCCGATTTGGCAGCGTGACTCATTTTGGCAGGGTGTGGCTGAATGGAGATTTCCTGATGGTACATAAAGGCGGCTATCTGCCGTTTGAAGCGGAAATCAACCCGGAGCCGGGAACCGAGGCCAGGATTACTGTAATGGTAAGCAATGTGCTGGACTACCAGACATTACCGCCGGGGGAAGTAGAGATTTTGGACGATCCATATAAATACGAAAGGCCAATAAAGGTACAGCGGTATTTCCACGACTTTTTTAACTATGCGGGAATCCACCGCCCGGTGAAGCTTTATACCACGCCTCAGTGCTATATCAGGGATATAACCGTGAACACAGATATAGATGGGGAAACGGGAGTTATTCGATACCAGGCCAGGGGAAACGAGGCCGGTCGGTTGTTTGTGGAGGTCTTTGATTCAAACGGCCAGTCAGTGGGCCGGGCGGAGGGGGAGGCCGGTGAGATTCATATCGGACAGGCAGAACTGTGGGAGCCCCTTAAGCCATACCTTTATCAGCTGAATGTTTACCTGGAGCCAGAAGACGGGAGGGAAGCAGATATCTATTCCATGAAGGTGGGAATACGGACTGTGAAGGTAGCAGGAAAGCAGTTCCTCATCAACGGAAAGCCTTTTTATTTTAAGGGCTTTGGGAAGCATGAGGACATGGACATAAAGGGCAAGGGGTTGGATCTGGCCATGTGTGTTAAGGATTTTAATCTGATGAAATGGATCAATGCCAATTCTCTGCGCACCTCTCACTACCCTTATGCGGAGGAAATCCTTGATTTGGCTGATGAGTACGGTTTTGTGGTAATAGATGAATCGCCGGCAGTGGGCATGACATTTTTTAACGAGGATAAAAAGGTATTTGTGGAGGAGCGGGTTAATAGAGATACTTTAAAACATCATATCGAGGTGATGGAGGAATTGGTTGCCAGGGATAAAAACCATCCCTGTGTTGTGATGTGGAGCGTCGCTAATGAGCCTTCCTCCTGGGAGTCGGGGGCTGTTCCCTATTTTGAGAGCGTAATTGGGGCTGTAAGGCGGGCCGATCCTGGAAGGCCGATAACTATGGTAAGCTATGCCTTTCCATACGGGCCGCGCATTGACAGGGTGGCTTCTATGCTGGATGTGGTCTGCATTAACAAATATTACTCCTGGTATGAGGATTCAGGTATGCTTGATGTGATCGATTACCAAGTTAAAAAGGAATTGGACCTGTGGCATAAAGTATTTGAAAAACCATTGATTATGACAGAATACGGAGCAGATTCTATTGCGGGCTTTCATTCCTGTCCGCCTGTGATGTTCACGGAAGAATATCAAATTGAGATGGTGAAACGGTTTAACCAAGCGTTTGACAGACTGGACTTTGTCATTGGCGAGCATTTGTGGGCGTTTAGCGACTTTGCTACCAAACAGGGAACTACCAGGGTGATCGGCAACAGAAAGGGAGTTTTTACCAGGGAGCGGAACCCTAAGAGTATTGCTTTTCTGTTGAGAGACAGATGGAAGAAGGATTTTACGACAAAAACTTTGGATTTGTAAAAGAATTTAATCGATTGGTATAATCATTAAACGTATTCATTCATGCTGCTTGTAATTGCGTGTATGAAGAAATCATTAGTTAGATAAATTCCGGAAACAGACAACCGGGGTCTGTTTCCGGTAGAACGGGGAGCAGTTGGGGGAATTTTAAAGATTTAATTCAGAACTAAATCTTGAGGCGTCAGCTGTTTGTTTGAACGTTTGTCTCTCTTAATCCTGCGCTTATTTTGGGCAAAATTTCCTTATTGAGAATTATTTTCAAAAAAGTACTTGATTTTTTATTTGAATTAGCATATACTAACTACTGACAAGAAAATGAAATTGAGAATAGTTTTCAAAAATAAGCAGAGGTGGTGAATGTGATGCCTTTAACCATGGCAAGAACCGGCGAAGCACAGATTATACGGAAGATCGGCGGAAATGAAGAGACAAAAAGGTTTCTGGAGAATCTTGGTTTTGTAGCAGGCGCAGCGGTCACCGTAGTGTCGGCGATCAGCGGCAATATGATCGTCAATGTAAAGGATTCCAGAATCGCAGTGAATCAGGATATGGCAAAAAAAATTATGGTTTAGTAGGAGGAAAAGAGGATGCAGACCTTGAAGGAAATTCCATGCGGCACGACCGTAACCGTGAAGAAGTTAAACGGAGAGGGCGCAGTTAAACGCCGGATTATGGATATGGGAATCACAAAAGGCTGTTCTGTATTTGTCAGGAAGGTTGCGCCGCTCGGGGATCCGGTGGAAGTAATGGTGCGAGGGTATGAGCTTTCTTTGAGAAAACAGGATGCGGAACTGATTGTGGTAGAGTAAAAGATCAGGGAAGGGCGGACGCCCTATATTTTAAGAATGAGAGTTAGATATGACTAACTAAAGGAGGAACAAGAGTATGGCAATCCGTATTGCACTGGCAGGTAATCCGAACTGCGGAAAAACCACCATGTTTAATAACTTAACAGGCTCCAACCAGTATGTTGGAAACTGGCCTGGAGTTACGGTTGAGAAGAAGGAAGGGAAACTGAAGGGAAAGAAAGACATCATTATCACCGACCTTCCGGGAATTTATTCCCTGTCACCGTATACACTGGAAGAGGTCGTAAGCCGTGACTATTTAATCAATGAGAGACCGGATGCGATTATTAACCTGGTGGACGCCACGAATCTGGAACGTAACTTATATTTGACGACACAGCTTCTGGAACTCGGTATCCCGGTTGTCATCGCCCTGAACATGATGGATCTGGCGGTGAAGAGCGGCGACAAGATCGACGAGAAGAAACTGGCGGCAGCGTTTGGATGTGAAGTGGTTGCTACCTCGGCTTTAAAGGGCGAGGGACTGACTGAAGTGGTGGACCGTGCGGTTCGTCTGGCAAATGCCAAAACCATTCAGGTGCCGAAGCATGAGTTTTCCAGAGAGGTGGAAGGCTGTCTGGCCGATATTGCAGACCTTCTTCCCAATTCCGTTCCGGACCACCTGGCGCGCTGGTACAGCATCAAGCTGTTCGAGCAGGATGAGAAGGTCCTGGGTACGACCCCGCTTTCTGCCGATTCCTCGAAGCGTATTGTGGAAATCGTGAAGGATGCCGAGAAGCAGATGGATGACGATGCGGAGAGTATCATCACCAACGAGAGATACGAATACATATCGAAAATCATTACGGGCTGTTTAAAGAAGAATCGTAAGGGAATGACTGTTTCGGACAAGATTGACAGGATTGTAACGAACAGAATCCTGGCACTTCCGATCTTCGTAGCCGTGATGTTTGTGGTTTATTACGTTTCCGTCACATCATTAGGAACTATTGTTACCGACTTTACCAATGATACGCTGTTCGGTGCATGGATCCAACCGGCCGTTCAGGGCTTAATGGAAACCGCAGGCGCTTCCGAATGGCTCGTTTCCCTGGTTGTGGATGGTATCATCGGAGGTCTGGCGGCTCCAATCGGATTCGCTCCTCAGATGGCGATTCTCTTCCTGTTCTTATCTGTCCTGGAAGACTGCGGATACATGGCGAGAGTTGCATTTATCATGGACCGTATTTTCCGCAGATTCGGATTATCGGGAAAGAGCTTTATCCCGCTGCTTATCTCTTCCGGATGCGGCGTTCCGGCGATCATGGCCACTAAAACCATTGAAGATGATAAAAACCGCCGTATGACCATTATGACATCAACCTTCGTTCCCTGCGGCGCAAAGCTTCCGGTTATCGCACTGGTAGCAGGTGCGATCATGGGTGGGGCCTGGTGGATGGCACCCAGCATGTATTTCATCGGAATTGCATCGGTTATCGTATCCTGTATTATTTTAAAGAAAACGAAAATGTTTGCAGGTGATCCGTCACCGTTCGTAATCGAACTTCCGCAGTACCACGTTCCGTCAGTGAAGACGGTGCTGCTTCACGTATGGGAGCGTGTATGGAGCTTCTTAAAGAAAGCGGGAACAATCCTGTTCCTCTGCTGTATGGTGATGTGGTTCCTGGCTACGTTCGGTGTGGAAAACGGCGCCTTTGGCATGGTTGAGGATATGGAGGCTTCCTTCCTCGCGATCATCGGTACCTTCCTGGCCCCGATCTTTGCACCGCTGGGCTTTGGAAGCTGGCAGGCGGTTGCATCTTCCCTTTCCGGCTTCGTGGCAAAGGAGGGCATCGTCAGTACGATGGGTGTTCTCGCCAATATGGCGGAGGCAACGGAGACAGATGCGGCTCTGTGGCAGTATGTTATGACGGATTTCTTCCACGGAAGCGCTCTTGCAGGCTTTACCTTCTTAACCTTTAACTTACTGGATTCTCCGTGCCTGGCTGCAATCAGCACCATGGCGAAGGAGATGGGAAATAAGGGCTGGACCGCATTTGCCGTTATCTTCCAGAATGTGTTCGCTTATGCGGTATGCCTGATGATCTACCAGCTGGGATCATTCGCCATGGGCGGAGGGTTCGGTATTGGAACGGCAGTGGCTGTCATAGTTCTTGCTGCCGGGCTGTATCTGCTGTTTCGTCCGGCTCCCGGAGCGGGTAAAAAGGCAGAAACTGCAGCGGCCGGAATTTAGGAATATGAATCGGCGGTGTGACAGAGGAAGCTGAAACCAATGTTTTGTGACTGATTATAGAAAAGAGGGATACTTATGGTAACTTGGTTAGCTGCCAATGCGGCAACAATTATAATATCAATGATAATACTCGCGCTTACGGGACTGGCGGTTCGTTCTGTCTATAAGAATCGGGGAACCTGCAGCTGCCAGAGCAAGAGCGGATGCGGCGGACAGTGCAGTTGCTGCCATGGCTGCACTCCGGTCCATAAGCCGCACTCGTAAGGGGGGAGGTTGATGGAATGAATCAGACTGATGCCCTCGAAGAGAAACGAAGCTATGTGATTCGTGAATTAAAGAGAAATGGATGCAGAATCACAAACCAGAGGCAGATCCTGATCGATGTGATTCTCCAGGACGAATGCTGCTGCTGTAAGGAAATGTATTATCAGGCATTGGAAAAGGATCCCACCATCGGAATGGCTACCGTGTACCGTATGGTGAAGACCCTGGAGGAGATTGGACTGATCCGGAGAAAGAATCTCTACCGGATCGAGGGAGACAGCGCATAACGAGGCCAGGATTCCGGGCAGGAATGAAAGGCCCGGCACTGTCTTATCAGGAATAACAGGAACCGTCCGTGACACCCATGCAGAAAGATGCATGAGTATCACGGACGGTTTGTTCATTTCCGGAACGGGAGAGAGGTAGATTTATAGAGGAAAATCGTATATGATGGAAGCTGCCTGCTTTTCTTTTTTTAGATGTAACTTTTTGGAGAAACAGGAGTCTATATAGGTGAGGGCTGTATGATTTAAGAAAAAGCAAAGGAGAGACATCCGTGGGAGTGAGATTTGAAGAAGTTTACCAAAGACAGAAACATGCGGTATACGGTTACCTTTCCTATATGACAAAGGATGAAGATACGGCGGAAGACCTGGCGCAGGAGACTTTCTTAAAGGTTTACCTGGGGCTTAAGGGATTTAAGGGAGACTGCAGTGAAAAAACGTGGTGTCTGACGATTGCACGGAATACCTTTCTGTCCTTTGCCAGAAAGAAACAGCCGGTGCTTCTGGAGGAAGGTGACATGGAACGGCTGGAGGCCGGATACGAGAGAGGACCGGAGGAAAAGCTTCTGGAGGAAGAGAAGGCAAAGCTGATCCGGGAGGTGCTTTCCTCCTTAAATGCCGATGACAGGACAATCATCCTGCTTCGGGATTATGAAAAAATGACATATGCAGAGATTGCCAGGGTGACAGGGCTTTCAGAAACCGTGGTGAAGGTCCGGCTTCACAGGGCCAGACTCAGATACCGGAGCCGGTATGAACAGAGAGGAGGTGACGGCTGTGGCATGTGATTACAGAGAGCGTGTTCTGAAGTATCTGCGGGAAAATACCGAGGACCCCGGGGTGGAACGGCATTTAGAGGAATGCATGGAGTGCCGCGCGCTGGTGGAGGGGTATCTGGAGAAAGAGAAGGAACTGGACATACCGGAGGCCGGTTATGAAGGAACGGATGAGGAACTGAAGGAGCGGGTGGTCCATTTTGAAAAAGGAACCAGAAGAATCCTGGTGTTTACCCTGGTCGGCTTTGTGCTGGGCTGGTTTTCCATCGCATATTTTACGGATTCCTTTCTCGTGACAAAGGTGATTCTGGCCATTCCGTATAAGGCCAGTGAGATGCTGCACAATCTGTTTCATTCCCATCCCTACAGTTATTATGGCGGGAACGGAATGTTTACGGAATTCAACGAATTTTTTCCGGGAAGAGGCCTTCTGACCTTTTTGGCGGAGCGGATTACGCCGGTTCTGATCGGTGGCGCCGTCTATGGAAGCCTCGCCTATTTTACCGGGGATTCCAGGATCTTTACACTGCGGCGGTATTTGAAGTTTGCTGCCATATGGGCGGCCGTGGTTCTTCTGTGGACAGGGGCGCTGCTGAAGGCGGACACGCTGCTGGCGGCAAAGGATGACCGCATGGAGGATGTGACCGGATTCTTTCTGGCAACAGACAGCCAGGGAAACGGTTTTTATGAAGAGAAGGAGCCGGGAGCGAACGACACTGTTTTCCGTCTTCTCCGGGATGCCCTCTATCAGGAGGGGAATCCCCTGAAGCGTATAGGCGCTGAGGTGAGAGAGCCGGAGGATGAACTGCAGCTTCAGATCTTTCTGGGAAAATACCGGCGGGATTCCATGATCTGCCGGTTAAATCCGAAAGAACACTATCTGGTGACGGAGCGCGGTACGGTTTATCGGGTACCGGAAGAATTCTCCAGATACATGACGCAATACCAGGAGGACTGTTTTGAGTCCATATATGAAGAGTACTACGGGGAGGAGGCAGGTGAGAATGAAGAAGCCGGAGGGATGGAAAATTAAAACAGGGAAGGACTGGTGTCTGGCGTTTCTGTTTGCGGCACTGATGGTCTATGTGGCAGTGGTACGCTTTTTTCAATGGAAGATCCTGGATTTTATGCAGAAATTCATGCCGGATAAGATGAGTACCATGAACCTGCCGGGCGGATACGGGACAGTGCTGTTCTGGGCGCTGATTATGGCGCTGCTTGTGATGGCAGTGCTGGCGCATCGGCGGCAGAAACGGAAGTATATAGCGGCGGCAGGACTGGCCGGGTTTCTGATTGCCGACTGTGCACTGGGCGGTTTCGTATATCACTGCAGGCTGATTGTACAACGGGGAACGGAGGAGCCTGCGGCTTCCGCCTGGATCTGTTTTGAGGACGGGACAGAACAGGTGAAGCTGGCGGCCGGGGATGAGACGCTGGAACGGCTTCAGGCGCTGGCCTTTTCCCTGGAGCGGCAGCCGGCAGAGAGACAGGAGGAGCTGCGGGAGCTTGTGAGAGACGGGGGGAAGGAACGCTCGTTTGTCTGGTTTTCATTTCCGGATAAATATTTCCACGGGTATGATCCCATCTTTTATATAGAAGATGGGCTGATCTACATGAACCGGGATGCTGGGGGTGTGGTATTTTATAAGGATAACGGTCTGACCGAATGCATGGAAGAACTGAAAAGCGCTCCGGCACCGGCTCCCTGACGAAACGAAAACCCCGAAATCCCGGCTAAAGTAATTGACGAAAGCAGCTTTTCATAATTCTGTAAGTTTACAAGTTTATCCTGACAATGAGGGTCTCCGGCTTGACTTTACAGGAGGTTTGTGACAAAATAGGTAGTTGTAATGAATGAAAAACCTGGAAAGAAAAGAGGTCCTTAAACGATATGACAAAGATTGATATTATTTCCGGCTTCCTTGGAGCGGGTAAGACGACTTTTATTAAAAAACTGCTGGAGGAGGCTATCTCCGGAGAGCAGGTGGTTTTAATTGAAAACGAATTCGGTGAGATCGGCATCGACGGCGGATTCCTGAAGAATTCAGGAATCGAGATCAGGGAGATGAACAGCGGCTGTATCTGCTGTTCTCTGGTCGGAGATTTTGGAAAATCCCTGGCGGAAGTGCTGACAAAGTACAAACCGGATCGTGTAATTATCGAGCCGTCAGGCGTCGGCAAGCTTTCTGACGTTATGAAGGCGGTCAGAGATGTGGCTGCGGAAATCGAGGTTACATTGAACAGCGCAGTCACCATCGTGGATGTGGCGAAATGCCGGATGTATATGAAGAATTTCGGAGAATTCTTTAATAATCAGATTGAGAACGCGGGAACGGTTGTCTTAAGCCGTACCGACATTGCTGCTGTGGACAAGGTAAACCAGGCGGTAGAACTGATCCGTGAGAAGAATCCGGCTGCAGTGATTGTCACGACACCGTGCAGCCAGCTGAGCGGCGCACAGCTTCTGGAGATTATTGAGAAACCGGATACGATGGCGGAAGATTTAATGAAGGAAGTTGAGGAGCACCGCCGTCATCATCATGACCATGAGCATGGAGAAGAGTGCGGCTGCGGCCATGATCACGATCATCATCACGACCATGAGCATGGAGAAGAGTGCGGCTGCGGTCATGATCACGATCATCATCACGACCACGACCATGGGCATGGAGAAGAGTGCGGCTGCGGTCATGACCATGATCATCATCACGACCACGACCATGGAGAAGCGTGCAGCTGTGGTCATGATCACGGCCATCATCATGCGGACGAGGTATTCACCAGTTGGGGCCTTGAGAACGTTGGGGCGATGAAGAGAGAGGAGTTAGACCGGATTCTGGACGAACTGGCATACGGTGACCAGTACGGGGAGGTGCTTCGGGCCAAAGGTATGGTTCCCGGAGAAAAAGAGGGAAGCTGGCTCTACTTCGACCTTGTGCCGGAGCAGTATGAGATCCGTGACGGAGCTCCGGAATATACGGGCAAGGTATGCGTAATCGGTGCAAAACTGAAAGAAAATGAATTAAAGAAAGCGTTTGGCAGGTGAGAAGATGGAATACACGGATACATTAGATGACGATTTTATGCCGGTCTTTTTGATCAATGGATTTTTGGAGGCCGGTAAGACCCAGTTTCTCCAGTTTACCATGCAGCAGGATTATTTTCAGACCGATGGAAAGACTCTTTTGATCGTCTGTGAGGACGGGGATACGGAGTATGACACAGAGCTGTTGAAACGCACCAAAACGGCAGGAATTTTCATCGAAAATATGGCTGAGCTTACCCCGGAACGCCTTCTGGAGCTGGAGCTCCTTTATAATCCGGAACGGGTTTTAATCGAGTGGAACGGCATGTGGAATCAGGATGAACTGCAGCTGCCGGATGACTGGCGTGTTTATCAGCAGATTACCATCATCGATATGTCCACCTTTGACTTATATGTGGCAAATATGAAGCCTCTTCTGTATGCCATGATTAAGAATTCTGAACTGGTTATCTGCAACCGCTGTGATGGAATTGAGGATTTATCAGGCTACCGAAGAACGTTAAAATCCATGTGCCAGAGAGGCGAGATCGTCTTTGAGGACTCCGAGGGAGAGATCAATGAGATTGCAGATGAGGATCTCCCTTACGATCTGGGGGCAGATGTCATTGAAATTTCACCGGAAGCCTATGGTATCTGGTATATCGACTGTATGGACCGGCGTGACCGCTACGACGGAAAGATTGTGGAATTTACGGCCATGGTATTGAAAAGCCCGGAATTCCCGAAAAATTACTTTGTTCCGGGACGCATGGCCATGACCTGCTGTGAAGCCGACATGACCTTCCTGGGATTTGTCACAAAGGCCAGAGAGGCTAAGGACTTACAGACGAAACAGTGGGTGAAGGTCCGGGCAAAGATCGCCTATGAATTCTGGAAAGACTATGAGGGGGAAGGCCCTGTGCTCTATGCGGAAACCGTCCAGCCGGCGGAACCCATCAGAGAAGTGGTTCAGTTTTAATTAAAAACCGATAGTGAGGATTTCAGTTTCAGTTTAGAATGAAAAATAGCTGTGAAGTGGATCGTTTGCGATTCCGCTTCACAGCTATTTTTGAGTTTGTAATACGTCCGGAAGATTACATCTGGGGCACCGGAGTCGGCCTGGCCGGATCAAATACATCCGGGACGTTGAATAAGTCGCTTAAGCTGTCCGGGTAGTAGTACATGCGGTAGCCGTCTAAATTCCGTCTGCCCTGACGGAAATGATCGGGGCCCAGCTGCATCCAGTAAGGCGTGCTGGCATCCACGTTGCAGAAATAGCGGAATCCCAGTGATTTCAAATAGGTGAAGCGTTCGTTGTCATCCGTATAAGGCTTCCAGGTTCCGATATCGCTGCCAAAGGGGTAGAGAATGATATCAGTGGGGCCGATCAGGGACTCCACATTCTTTTCCCATTTGTCCGCGTCCACTTTGAAATGTTCCATGCTGATCGTACCCAAGTTGCGGTGGCCCCAGCTGTGGGAAGCCAGTTCCCAGCCATGGTCTTTCAGGCACTGGGCGACGGCGGCCGCCTGTTTTAAGTCCTCATCGTAATTGGGATTGGTGTCCTTATAAGATTCATCTGTCCGGTATCCAAGAATTCCGTTATAGCCGGTAAAGGCGATAATGGCTCTTGCGCCCTTATAAGAAAATCCCGGGTGTTCCTTGATAAAGGTTTCCAGTATGGGAACGAGATCGAAATCTCCGGTGATGACGCTTCCATCCTCCTGCTCCATCTCGGTGGTGGGATAACCGTCTTCCCCGATCACCATGCGGGTGGCGAAGCCGTCCCCCTTCATATATTCATAGTAGCATACATCATCCTGCGACATGACAAAAGCCTTTTTCCCTTCGGGGAGCATGATATCACCGTAGACAAACTTGGGATTACCGTTCTCATCGGTTGTCTCATAGGCGAGATCATGGATCTTTACGAGAACGTACCCCCTGTCGTACATGGACTGCATCATCTTGATAAACTCGTCTTTCGTCGTCATCATCTGGTTGTATCCGCCCTCCCGGTTGTCTCCGTCGAAGGCTTTGGAGGTATCGACGATCAGAGAGTGGAAGAACACGTGGGTGACTTCCTGCGGATTGATCCGTACCAGCCGGCTCATTTGATCCGTGTAGGCGGCGACGGCATCTGCAGCTTCCTTTGTGGAGGCGTAGCGGCTGTCGGAGGTGATTAAATTGATGGCACCTTCGTAATCGTACTGTGCGGCCAGACTTTCCGCCTGTGTCAGGAGGTCGGTTAAACCGGTGTCCTCCGTCTCAGCCGCCGTTGTAATGATCTCCGGAGCGGTGGTTTCCGCCGTGGTCTGATGAACGGAGGCTTTGACCGAGCCGAACCCGGAGCGGTACCGGCCCAGTATGATGCCGCCCGTGACTAAGGCGGCTATCAGTAAAAATCCTGTTACAATGACAAGTATATTATGTATCATGCGGCGGCGTTTTTCCTGCTGACGCCGTTCGCGGTATTCTTCCATGTTCATGTTATAACCTCTTTTTCCAGTGTATTGAAGGGAGCTTTGGGAGGCCGGATCGCTCGGGACCGGCCCGGATACCGGACACAGTACAAACTCCTGACTCAGTATATCATACTTTCAGACAGGATGAAATCGTATCACGGGAAAATTAAGGAAAAATTTTTGGCAAAAACTGGCATAGGAAGGGAAATCCCATCCATACAATGAAACAAAGGATTTAATCAGGGGAAATTATGAAACGATTGTTAGCTCTTGTTTTAAGCATGCTGCTTTTCCTCTGTCCGTCTCATGCTGCGTGGGGGCAGGAGCCGGACATTGCCGTGGCGTCGGACATGGTAATCCGGTCGGAAGAAGCAAAGGCCGTAAACGCCGAGGGAGGGCCGTCCATACAGGCGCCCAGTGCGCTTCTAATGGAGGCATCCACCGGACAGGTAATATACGAAAAAGATGCAGATACGAAAAGGAGTCCCGCCAGTATTACGAAAATCATGACACTGATCCTGATTTTTGACGCTCTGGATTCCGGGAAAATCAAAATGACCGACGAGGTGGTTACCAGCGCTCACGCCAAGTCCATGGGAGGTTCCCAGGTCTTTCTGGAAGAGGGGGAGACCCAGACGGTAGAGACCATGATCAAATGCATCGTGGTGGCTTCCGGTAACGACGCTTCCGTAGCCATGGCGGAATACATAGCCGGGACAGAAGAGGAATTTGTGAAAATGATGAACGAGAGAGCGGCAGGGCTTGGCATGACCAACACGCACTTTGAGGACTGCTGCGGTCTGACCGAGTCTCCTGATCATGTGACGACGGCCAGAGATATTGCCCTCATGTCCAGAGAACTGATTAATAAGTATCCCCAGATCCACAATTACTCCACCATCTGGATGGAGAACATCACCCACGTGACGAAACAGGGGACGAAGGAGTTCGGCCTGTCCAACACAAATAAGCTGTTAAAAATGGCGACGAACTTTCAGGTGACCGGTTTAAAGACGGGGTCTACCTCTCTGGCAAAATACTGTCTGTCTGCTACCGCAGAAAAAGACGGGGTCCGTCTGATCGCTTCCATCATGGCGGCACCCGATTATAAGGCCAGGTTTGCAGATGCGCAGACGCTGCTGAATTACGGCTACGCCAACTGCCGGCTATATGAGGATAAGGAGATGCTTCCGCTTCCGGAACTGGCAGTGGATAACGGTGTGACGGACAGCGTGCCCTTAAAATACGGCGGCACCTTCTCTTACTTAAGCTTAAACGGAGAAGATCTGGCTGCCATAGAGAAGGAACTGGTACTGCCGGAATCCATAGCGGCGCCGGTAGAGGAAGGACAGAGTGCAGGTGTAATCCAGTACAGCCTGGCGGGGAAGAAGCTGGGAGAGGTCCCGGTACTCACGGCGGGAGCGGTGAAGGAAGCCGGATTCCTGGATTACTTTAAGAGAGTGCTGGCGGGATTTGCAGTTTGACGGAGTGCGGCCGGAAATGAAAACGTGAGGAAAAGCAGGCGCTGCTTTTCCTCACGTTTCTTTAAAGAAGACCTCCATACTGCAGGAACAGTGGAGCAAATACCAGGGAAACAATTGTCATCAGCTTAATTAAGATATTGATAGACGGTCCCGAAGTATCCTTAAACGGATCCCCTACCGTGTCACCGACAACAGCCGCCTTGTGAGCAGAGCTGCCTTTTCCGCCGTGATGGCCTGTCTCGATGTATTTCTTTGCATTGTCCCAGGCGCCTCCGGCGTTGGACATGAAGATGGCGGTGAGAACACCGGTTACCAGTGCACCGGTTAAAAGTCCCCCCAGTGCTTCCGGTCCGAGAATCAGTCCGACGGCCAGTGGGACGAGCACTGCCATAAGGCCGGGGAGGAACATTTCGCGGAGCGCCGCAGTGGTGGAGATGGATACGCAGGAGGCGTAATCCGGCCGGTCGGTCCCTTTCAGGATACCCGGCTTTTCACGGAACTGCCTGCGCACTTCTTCGATCATCTGATGGGCCGCCTTTGACACGGACTCCATCGTCATGGAAGAGAAGAGGAAGGTGAGCATTCCGCCGATGAACAGTCCAATGATCACATGAGCATTTAAAATATCTATGGTGGTTAAATGGACTGCTTCCGCATAGGAGACGAACAGGGCCAGGGCGGTTAAGGCGGCAGAACCGATGGCGAAGCCTTTGCCGATGGCGGCTGTGGTGTTGCCTACGGAATCCAGTTTGTCGGTGATTTCACGGACCGAATCATCGAGACCTGCCATTTCCGCGATGCCGCCGGCGTTATCTGCGATGGGACCGTAGGCGTCGATTGCGACGGTGATACCGGTGGTAGAGAGCATTCCGACCGCGGCTAAGGCAATTCCGTAGAGGCCCATCAGACGGTAGGAGACGAGAATGCCGATACAGACCAGAAGGATCGGAATCGCAGTAGACTGCATACCAACGGCAATTCCGCTGATCACTGTGGTGGCAGATCCGGTCTCAGACTGACTGGCAATCTTTTTCACGAAGCGGTAATCCCCGGAGGTATAGATTTCCGTGACGAATCCGATCATAACACCCACAAGGAGACCGGCGATGACCGCAAATGCGGCATTGAAGCTGCCGAAGTACATGCGGCTTAAGAGGAATGCGGCGGCCACAACCAGGGCGGTGGCGCTGTACTCTCCGGATTTCAGTGCGCGGTGGGGATTGGAATTGTTGCCCGCTCTCACAATCAAAGCCCCGATTATGGACGCGATAACCCCGCATGCGGAGAGCAGCAGCGGGAAGATTACGCCTGCCTCCCGATAAAATACGACGCCCAGCGTCAGCGCAGATATCAGGGATCCCACATACGACTCGAACAAGTCGGCTCCCATACCGGCCACATCACCTACATTGTCGCCTACATTGTCTGCGATGACAGCCGGGTTTCTGGGGTCGTCTTCCGGGATTCCGGCTTCCACTTTTCCAACCAGGTCGGCGCCTACATCGGCCGCTTTGGTGTAAATTCCGCCTCCGACACGGGCGAATAATGCGATGGAAGAGGCTCCGAGGCTGAAGCCTGCAAGCACCTCCACATTTTTTGTTATCAGGAAAAGCGTTCCGACACCCAGAAGTCCCAGGCCGACGACGGCCATACCCATGACACTGCCGCCGGAGAACGCCACGGATAAGGCCCGGCTCATGCCGGAGGTTCTTGCGGCATTGGCGGTACGGCAGTTGGCGCGGATTGCCGCGCTCATTCCAAGATAACCGGCAATGGTGGAGAAGGCGCTGCCCACAAGGAAGCAGATGGCCGTAGTCCAGCTGCGCGTTCCAAGGCCGATCACAACGAAGAGGACGGCGACGAAGATGATGAGGACGCGGTATTCCGACGTCATAAATGCCCTGGCGCCTTCTGCAATGGCGTCCGCAATCTCACGCATCCGGTCGTTGCCCGGATCCTGCTTAATCACATGAAGGCGCAGAAAAACAGCGAATAAAAGGCCGATCAGGCCGATGACGGGGACAGACAGTATCATTTTTTCCATAATAACCCTCCCAATTTTCATGATATTTGTGCAAATTGATACCTGTGTCCCTTATTGTATCAGATAAACTGCGATATTACAACAAAAACTTTTAGATAACCTAAAAATAATTTAGGATTATTTGTTTTTCAATTTAGTTGACAAACAATATTATACGATATATAATATAACCATACTATACAAGATATAATATAGAACACAAAATAATATTATACTAAACAATAAGAGAAAGGTCGAGTGAGTATGGAGACGAAACGTTTATACCGATCAGTAAAGAATAAGGTGATTTGCGGCGTGTGCGGCGGCATCGGAGAGTATTTTAATGTGGACCCGGTTATTATAAGGCTTATATGGGTAATACTGATGTTCTTCCAGCCATGGCGTCATATGTTCCATTCGTTTGCGGGATTTTCCCTCATCGGCGGCAGCTTGGTCGTTTATTTCATCGCGGCAGTGATCATACCGCGGGCACCCTCAGATGACGGAAGCCGTTAAAGGCCGTTCGGATCTGACTGAATGAGAAGATAGGAGTGGGAATATGGTTTTTAACACAGGTGCAGCCCTCCTTGATGCGATTGTACTGGCGGTCGTGTCAAAGGAACAGGAAGGGACTTACGGATATAAAATTACACAGGATGTGAGAAATGTCATAGACATTTCGGAATCAACCCTTTATCCGGTGCTTCGCAGGCTCCAGAAGGAAGAGTGTCTGGAAGTATACGATATGGCGATCGACGGAAGAAACCGCAGATACTACAAGATTACGGAAAAGGGCAGAGTACAGCTGAAGCTGTACAAAGGTGAGTGGGCAGGCTACTCCCGGAAGATATCTCAAATCTTTGAGGAGGCATTCATATGAACAGGGAAGAGTTTATGAAGGAGCTGGAATATCTGCTTTCTGATATTCCGGATGAAGAAAAGGCGGAAGCCATCGGCTACTACAGAGATTATCTGGAGGAAGCCGGAGAGGAGAATGAGGAGGCGGCAATCAGGGAATTCGGAAGTCCGGAGCGCATCGCGGCGATTATCCGTTCCGATTTATCGGGGCATCTGGAGGACGGCGGAGAGTTTACGGATAAAGGATATGAGGATGAACGGTTCCGCGATCCGAATTACCAGGTGGCGAAGCGGTATGATTTACCGGACGCCGTGGAAGGGCAGAAGACAGAGGAACGGGAAGAAAAGAGAGAGAATCAGCCGAGAACCAACCGTACGGTGAAGCTTATCCTGTGGATTATCTTAATCATTGTGGCGGCTCCTGTTCTGTTTGGAATCGGCGGAGGACTGGTCGGAATGTTCGGCGGCCTCTTCGGACTTCTGGTAGCGGCAGTGGTGGTTGTGGGCGTCCTTACAGCTGCGCTGTTTATCTGCGGGATTGCACTGCTGATTGTGGGAATCGTATCGATGGTGATTCATCCGCTAAGCGGAGTTCTGATGATTGGCATTTCCGTACTGACGCTGGGATTTGCCTTTGCGTGCCTGGCTTTATGCGGAGCGTTTTATGGTAAGTTTCTGCCGTTTTTGTTCCGGTCGATTGTGAACGGAATCAGTGGTTTGCTCTACGGAAGGAGGAGTCGCTCATGAAGAATTTTATGAAGGTATGTCTGATCGCAGGCGGCGTCTGCATCCTGATCGGAGGCGGAATTACCACTGTGGCGGCCGCCATGGGTGGAAGGCTGTCGGATTTGCCATCCTGGAATTACAGATGGCTCGGCCGGGATATTGTCGGTGACATCACTGGCGACCTCCGATCAGAGATGGATGATCTTGGCCGTGACTTATCGGATCAGTTTGACGACAGCTTTGATGAACTGGACCGGGAATTTGATGAGATTGGCCGCCGCCATGACGGGGTGAATGACGGGGAATTGAACGAGAGTGAATTTTCCGGGATCTATGCGAGAAAGCTGGATCTGGAGGTTCGGAGAGGCAGGGCGTTTATCACATATGACGCCCCGGCGGATAAGATCGTTGTTTCCAGCGGGGAAGATATGTCACGATGGAATGTCTACAGCGAAGAGGATGAACTGAAGGTAACCGTTGGGTCCAAGTCCTGGGATTCCTATGACTATGAAGATACGGTAGTCTATATCCACGTTCCGGCGGATTACCGTTTCGAGGAGGTCGAACTGAAGGTTAAGGCCCAGAGAAACAACAGGGTGATAAACAGTGATAACGGCCCCGCCATTACAGCCGAGGCGTTAAAGGCCGACAAGATAGAGATCGACGCGGCAGTAGGGGCGGTAAGTGTGACCGGAGCCGATGCAGGAAAGCTGGAGGTTGATTCCGATGTGGGAGCCGTAAAATTTGAAGGAAATGTAGACGGAGATGTGGACGCGGAATGCAGCGTCGGCGCTGTCAAACTCGATCTGGCAGGAGAAAAGGCGGACTTTAACTACGAGATCAAGTGCAGGGTAGGCAGTATTACCGTTGACGGCGAGGGCTTTTCCGGACTGTCCAAGGAGAGAAAGATAAATAACGGGGCAGCAAAAAAGATGGAACTGGACTGCAGCACAGGAGCGATTGAAGTTAAATTTCATTGAAGCAAAGGAACTCATACAGGGAAAACAGAGAGGAGATTCAAAGATGGATGACAGAGAGACGAGAAGATTATATCGTTCAGATACAGATAAGATGATTTGCGGCGTATGCGGAGGAATCGGTGAGTACTTCAACGTCGACCCTACGCTGATCCGCCTCTTATGGGCGGTGCTGGCCTGTTCCGGCACAGGCGTTGTGGCCTATTTCATCGCAGCAATCATTATTCCGCGCAGATAGGAATCGCGCGGACAGGAATACCATTCAGGCTCCGGCTGCTTTTGCGGTCAGGAGCCTTTTTATGGATCCTGCATACCGCATTCGGGCCGCCCTGCCATTCCGTAAAACAGAAATCCCTCCAGTCCGGATGTTTAGGGGGGCTTATAACGGGTATACTCTCTTTAGATTCGAGAAAGGAGCAAGCCCGTAATTATGTCAAAAGGAAAAAAGAACGAACCATTCGATCCTCACAATTTAAAACCAGAGGAAATACTTAAATTCGAAATTGCCACGGAGTTAGGGCTCAGTGACAAAGTAATCACAGGCGGCTGGCGTTCCCTTACCGCAAAGGAAAGCGGCCGTATCGGAGGTCTCATTACGAAACGAAAACGTGAATTAAAACAGGAGGCTTTGGGAGAAAAATAGGTACTATGCCACAAAGCCAGGGGAGCGCAAAAAGGAGACCAGGTCTGACGAACAGACGGCTTCCTGTCTCCCTGGCGGCAGCTGCGGGGGCTGTGAAATACGGAGTTCATACAGCTCTGTCTTTTCTCCAGCCCCTGCTTTTTATTGGAATTCGGTCAGAATCAGGCGCTCTTCTTTGATATCCTGTGGAAAGCCTGCTGTTTAAAAAAACTTGCCACCCCACCCCTTATCCATTATAATATACGGGAAAGAGGAAAAGGCAATGGAAGAGAGAAAACTGAGAAGCGGATTTACCACCGGAACATGCGCTGCCTGTGCGGCGAAGGCTGCCGCGGTCATGCTGCTTAAGCAGGAAGCGGTGGAAAGCGTTCAGGTTATGACGCCTGGAGGGACGAGAGCAGAACTGTATCCGGAGGAAGCGGTGATAACGGAGAACTCAGCCGTGTGCGCCGTCAGAAAAGACGCCGGAGATGACCCGGATGTGACGGATCAGGCTTTGATTTATGCTTCGGTAGAGTACATAAAAGACAGCGGTGACCCGGATATGTGTTACCGGAACAATCATATTTTCTTAACCGGAGGCCCTGGAGTCGGGATTGTGACGAAGCCGGGCCTTGCGTGTCCTGTGGGGCTTCATGCCATCAATCCGGTACCGAGAAAGATGATCTTTGAAGAAGTGGAGGCGGTGGCGCGAAGCGCAGGCTGCGAAGGACGCCTCCTTGTCCGAATATGGATTCCGGAGGGGGAGCGTCTGGCTCTCAGCACCTTTAACCCAAAGCTTGGAATCGAGGGCGGGATCTCTGTGCT
>OLPX01000714.1_pt1 | contig 28396 bp, 50 predicted proteins | sample 1672491 | NCBI WGS metagenome assembly OLPX01 (sample SAMEA3136692, study PRJEB25190) | human gut metagenome | biome: human gut; feature: human-associated habitat; material: faeces | place: Austria | collected 2013 | reverse complement strand
ACACCGTCTGGATTTGTTGCAAAAGCGAATTCCTTCGCGCTTAAATCACTATTTTGCCGATCAAGTTGTTCCTTTAAAGTCTTTCCTGCAACGGCATCAAGGGCGCTCTGGCCTGCCACTGTCGCAAGAAAATTGTTCGTCAGTGGCGGCTGTGGCCCCTGTGGTCCTGTGGCTCCCTGCGGCCCTGTAGCTCCACGTGCTCCGGTATCTCCTTTCGGACCTTTGATATTCCCGATTAATATTCTAGCCATAGTAAAGCTCCTTTCTTTAATTCACAACCAGATATAGATTTCCGGTTGCGCTATCATAATCTAAATCCGGCGGGGTTGATCCGTCCTGGTAGACACAATAGAAATTTCCGGATGAGTCAACTTCAAATCCGAAAATCATATCTCCCTTATCTCCTTTAGGCCCTTGAGGCCCTGCCACTCCTGTGGCCCCCGTTGCGCCGGTAGCACCTTTGGGGCCTTGAGGACCGGTAACAGAACCAAGGTCTACTTCTCTTGCTGCCATACCGGCACCTCCTTACTCTGGATAGATCGCAAACAAGTGACCGTTACGAATTACAAAAGTTGGTGATACGCCGGCATCGCCCTTCGGTCCCTGTGGGCCTGTGGCTCCCGTCGCACCTCTTGCACCTGCCGGTCCCTGTGGGCCTGTAGCTCCTGTATCTCCCTTCGGCCCCTGTGGGCCGGTTGCTCCTGTGGCACCAGTAGCGCCTTTGGGACCCTGCGGACCGGTCATGCCAGTAGCTCCAGACAAGTCTGTGATATAGCTATAAGCAGTTGCTCCTTTTACGTACAATTTTGCGTTGTCTTCGTCCTCAACATTTCCTGTGTCAATTAAAACGAACTGCCCCTGTTTTACTCCGTCCGATGCATATCCTGCATTCATTGCAGCTATAGTCGCATATGTTTTCGCAATTGCAAACGGATCACCTTTCGGTCCTTGTGGGCCAGTTGCTCCCGTTGCACCAGTGGCGCCTTTTATATTTCCAATCTTTGACCACGCACCTGAAGATTTTTTATACACATCCCAAGTGACAGTATTAATAAAATAGTCTCCATCTTTGCCCTGCGTTGTCGGGGCTGCTGCTCCTGATAACCAGGTTGCACCGTCAGCTCCTTTTGCGCCAGTAGCACCGGCTGCACCAGTTGCACCTTTAGGGCCTGTTGGTCCAGTTTCACCCTGTGGTCCCTGTGGACCGATAATACTGCCAAGGTCTTCTTCTCTGATTGCCATTACACTTCACCTTCCTTTTCATATTTCACAAACAAATGACCGTTTCTTATTTCAAATTCAGGTGTGATTCCAGGCGGTCCCTGTGGACCTGTGAGGCTCTGCATACTTACCAGGACAGTCCAATCATTGCTATCTGTGTACCTCCACTTAATATTCGTACCATCATTGGTAAACTCGATCTCCCGCTCTTCTTTCATGATCCTGACACGCTCACCTACCGGTATTTCTCCTGACATCAGCTGTGCATATTCTCCGTCATAAATCATCCCGTCTGCTCGATATCCCCATGTAGCTGCATAATCTCCACCAGAAATTCTGACAGGAACCTGACCCGGTTCGCCTTCCAATGGCAGTAACCGCTTATACTCTTCCATATCCGGCAGAATATAATTATCAGGTCGTGGTCTTGAAACAATCGGTAGCCATATTGTCAAAACTGTTTCCCCGCACTCTTCTTTACGAATATATATACGCTGTTATTGCAGTTGCATTTTGCAGCATGTAATCAGGAATCTTTACCTGTTTTCCATGCATATATGCCATACTGGATAATGATCCCTGATAAAAATTAACCTCTGAACCATCTGGAATTTCATATGCGACCGATAAAATTTGACCATAATCCCACTGTGTCAGACCACGCGCCGTACCTCGGTCTCCTGTTAATTCAGCTTCTATCATCAACATCACCCCTTAATCGTCAACTAACAGAAATAATTCTCCGCTGCTACTGTTATATTCGAATGCCGGCGGTGTTCCTCCATCAGGATATACTGCATAAAAATTTCCGGTCGCTGGATCCACAGACAGACAGAACATTCCGGTCTGCGGAGTAATTACCGCTGAGGTCCCCTGCGGTCCGGTCAGTTCTCCGGCGTTCAGCTTTCTTTGTATTTCATCCAAAAACTGTTGTGTGTTCCCGGTCACCACCTGCGCTGCAAGCTTTGCCTCATTTGCTTTAATCGCGGCCTCCTCGGCGCTGGCGGCTTTGATCCTCGCTTGTTCCGCTGCGCCTGATGCTGCATTCATGGCATTTACTGTGTTCTGAGTTGCTGTTATGGCATCATTTGTTGCCTTAACCGTTTTGGGGTAGATGTCTTCATAGTTTTTTAATTGATTGATCAGCCCCTCTGCGTCTGCTTCCAATTCGTCCAGTTTCCCGATATACCCGCCTGCTTCAATACTGTTGTCATTGATTGTATCTTCCCTGACGTGGTACAGGAAACGGCAGGAGGAAGACCGCCCATTACTGTATTTAAACTTTACGTCGGCCACGGCCTTACCGGGTATCGACAGTTCATTTCCAAGAAACTTGTATACATAGCCATTCCCGGATTTTATCAGATTTCCCACAACCGGAATATGGTTTTCCAGTCTGATATTAATGGTTGCGCTGACTGCATCAGTCACATATGCACCATCATTTTTTACCCGGAGTGTGAATTGGATCTGTCCATAATCTCCCTGTGTTAGATAGATACCGGTATCAATCGGATCACTGTATTTCGTGTTTAAGTCAATATCATAGTTTACCATCTATACCACCTTTCCCATGATTACATACGACGCCCCTGCTCTTATCAATAAAACTTTATCACCTATCACCGGCGCATAACTGGAAATGTATTTATACGGCTTCTGACTGGCCGTTCCTTCCCCGTAAAAACGGACATAAGGACGCCCGTTCGATATACTTGTTATGGTTGCCATACGGTAAGTTTTCCTCTCACCCACAACATATTCTTTTATGTCCTGGAGACGTTCACCCGGATTATCATAGATCATAATTTCACCACCCGTTTTAATGTATGGGTCATGGTTCCCCCAATGTTCAATTCCATCTCCCACGCATATTCAATATACTTATTTCCAACGCCGAGAGTTGTTTCATTCACAAAGATACAGTCGCGATACTCATGATGTGGCATCAGACCTGTAGGAATCGTAATGGCATCATAAGTCTGGCTCTTTTCTATTGCAATTCTTCTGACCAGCGCATCAAGGGTTTCCTGATCTGCAATATCATCAACACTTTCAACATCAACAACATTTCTTCCACGGTTTACCGTTGATATTTTACTACCCACGCTGTCATTTACATATTCACTTCTCAGTTCCTCCCCATCCGGATCGTCGGTATATCTAACAAAAATATTGGGGACATTGTACATATCAAGGCTCTGTTTCGCTCCGGCCTTAATGATGCTTCTGTCATCCGTCCGATATGAATGTTCCGTCCTGCGGTTTACCGGCTCTATAAATCTGCGGCTTACTGCATATCCGTTACCATTAAAATGCAGCGGCTCATAGTTGATCGCTGTAAGCAGAGAGTTAATGATTTCAAGCTTGCCTGTGCCGATTTCAAACTCAATATCTTCACGGGATGTTAATACCGATGTCTCAATATTGATTTTTTTAATACCTGCGCCATTGATGATATTTCTTATCTCCCTTACATAGTTGGAACCTGCCGGAAAAAACAATCTTTGCCGTATCTTGTCCTCGCGCAAAATCGTACTGTAGTCATAGCAGTCAATATTCTGATATACTCCACAGTTATGAGCCTGGCGCTCCGGGCTGCTCATGATATAAATCCCGAGCGGGTATTTCAGCCATCCCTGCTCTGTCAGAAGCATAAAAACAGGGCGGATTCTAAGATCAGTCTCCTTAAAATCTACCCCTGTTGTTTCCTTCACGTTAAAGGTTCCGGTTCCCATAATCTCCTGAGAGCTGTCAAACCGGATACTGCCAGATACATTCTCAAGGTCTTTCAGCTTCCGTTCGTTTCTGTCCAGCAGCTCAAAACGAAAAGCAATAGTTCTGTCACCTTCCAGCATGTTCAAAACTTCTTTATGGGTATAACCTCCCTGTGCAAGGCTAATCACCAAACCTCACCCCCAGATCATAGCCGATACGGCTTAATGACAAATCAAACGTCTTTCCTCTGTCAAAGAGATCATTTTTAAAGCTGAACTCCGTAATCTCACAGCAGAAGCACTCCTCCCGGCTACGAAACAGATAGATACCGTTCAGGCTGTGAATCTGCTTCATTGTTTCCGCTTCCCTGTTTGGAAGAAAGAATGAGGTACTAAGTGTTAATTCTTTATGTATACCGGATTCTTTTACCTTATACGGGCGCCCTTCGTAACTGATCAGTTCCGATTCATTGCTCTTCTTCTGCTGTATTTCGATATGCCAGTCACTGGTAGATTTTATGATTCGGACACTCTCCGCCAGATTCTTCATCTCGGCCAGACGTGCACCTTTGTATCTCACCGTTATATCTGCCTCCCCGCTGTCAGAATACCCTCCCGAGTACGCCCTGACAATATAACGGTACAGCCTGCTAGGCTTCACCGTGTAATCCTCGTATTCATTTCCTGTAAACCTGCCTATTGGGCTGTACATTCCGCCTTCTTCCGATCGATACACAAATTTTGTACCGGCTGTCGAATCCGTAGTTATCTTCACACCTGCGTCAAGTGCTGATACCGTTATGGACGGTCTGGACGGCACCGAAGCTGTAATACTGAATACCTGAGCGCTCTCATCTGACCAGATCCCATAAGCACTACCTATCCGCATTTTAACTACATACTGGCCGTTTTCCAGCATCATATCAGGCACATATGAATCAGACAGTCCTCCGGCCCGTTCGCCGCTGTCATGAATGATTTTTCCGTCCTTTATGATCTGCAAAGTATAGACTGCATTTTCTGATTCGTTGCATTTCCAGGTTATTTCTGTAATGGCATCATTCTTCATTCCCGTTATAATTGGACTGGCCGGCCTCCCGGTGAGTTCAAATGTGCCGTATGCATACCCGGAAGCCGCATTAATGGCGTTATAGGTCTGTACCCTCCATTCTACGATACCGATAGATATTGCAGCCGTTTCCATCGTATAGGACTGCTCTGAAGTATTCTGCGTGACTGTGGTCCAGGAAGATTCTCCCTGTTTTCGCCAACCAAATTCGAATTTCGCCTGCCCTGTATCGTAGAGCGAATTATATTTCCATTGAAACTTAATACTCCCGCTTTTTTCGATTACATCACCGTTAGGATAAAGAATCGTTGGAGGGCTCGGAACCGCGTTGTTGTATACTACATTGATATATGGGGCCTTTCCGCCTTCTTTACTTGTAAATTTCCAGGATAAGTTTGGTACCACCTTATCATCAATGCTGTAGACTGCCAGAACTACGTTATTCTTTCCAGCATTATTTTTCACGATGCTGGTAACGTCCCATTCAATCCATTCGTTGTTATCCTCTACCGTAGCTTTTGTTTCATATTCTGTTGGTGACCATGCGATATCGCTGTCCAAATATTTACTATAGAACAGATTGCCAGTAAGATTTGAGATATCAGGAATATTGTATTGTGCTGCACCTATGATACTGTTTTTGACTTTTACTTTATTGTGTAACCTTACAACCGCCGACACAATCTCTTTGTTGTCAAATCTAGGTATATTAAACTGGAGAAAAATCCCCATGAAACTTGATGAATTGATCTCTCTCCACATTGCGAGCTCTGGACGATTATAGTTATTATCGCTTCCGGAATAACGACTGATAAATGTATCTCCAGTACAGATAATTGTCTGTTCTGCCATTATAGTTTGCTCCTTCCCGTTCGGTATGCCTGGCTTTCCTGCTGTGCCAGTTTTACGACTTTGTTAAAATCATCAACATTGCTGGCATCAATGGTACAGTAAAATACGTTGACTGTTCCAGCTCCGTTCTTAGCAACATTGCTCGGCACAACACGAGATCCTCGCGGAAGACGCACCAGTTCCGGCCCGTGTTCACCCACCCAAGCGTCACCATTCATCGAATAGTCGGTTCCTGAAGCATAATGAGGTACTTGTTGCGCTGTATTCACAGTGCTGGTCACTGCGCTCACACTGTTTCCCACACTATTCATTGCATTTTGCAAATCATTCCCCTTACCAATAAGTACTGCGATGACTGTAGCAAGTGCAATCAGGGCGGCCACAACTCCGACAATAATCGCCGTGGTCTTTAATGTCTGAATATCCATGCCTTTAAACATTTTCACAACGCCCTTTCCTGCATCTGTAACACTCTTGATCCCCTTATATACCAGTACAAACCCACTCGCTGCACCTACAAGCCCGACCAATCCCTGAATCACAGGAATTGGCACCTTTGCGATTACTTCAAACAGATCGGTAAGAATCGGAGCGAGAGCAAGCCCGAAATTATTCTTCAGGTTCTTGCTGGTATTATCCATCCGCCGCATAGCATCATCCAGTTCACCGAACTTTTGTAAGTTTTCTGTACTCATGACGTATCCGACAGTATGGGCTTCCTTTCCCAGTTCCTTAAATCGTTTACTTCCAGCTTCTATTAACGGATTTAATTCTTTTGCTGAGCGTCCGAATAAATCCATAGCCATAGAATCACGCTCTGTCTCATTTGTCATTTTTCCAAGTGCATCTATCGTATCATAAAAAACAGCTTCTGCACTTCTGAGCTCTCCGTTATGTTCTTTATACCTGACACCGAGTCTAGCAAATTCTTTCTGAAGATCTTTGTTGCCGTCTCTCGCATCCGCCATACTCCTCACCATTTTGGACATGGATGAACTAATTTGATCCGTGGAGACGTCCAGAAGTTCGGCAGCATAATCCAGTTCCTGTAAAGTATCTGTTGACAGACCTGTAACACTGGAAAGGGTAAGAATATTATCTGAATATTCAGCAGCCGACTTTGAACAGTCAATCAATTTAGTCGCAAGGGTACCGAGCGCGATTACTGCCAACCCAACTTTTTCATCCACGCCGTCAAATTTAGACGCGAATGCTTCAACCATTGGATTTACTTTTACTCCCAGCGTATTGGCTATGTCCCGGATCGTATCCCCAAAAGAGCGTTGTTTTTCCTCCGATTCTTCCGTCTCTTCTCCTGCTTCGTGCTGCTGTTTCGAATACTCATCCAGCTCCTTGCAGGCCTGACCGTATTCCCCGTTCAGTTTTTCCAGAGTCGTACGTGCGTTCAGTAGTTTTTTGTCCAGGGCATCAACCTGTTTTTCGGTTGCATTTCCGCTTGTCATTGCCTTATCGTATGCCTTCCGATTCTCGTCTACAATTTTACTCTGAAGCTTTATTTTCTGCGACAACACTTCTTTTTTTATTGTTAGTTGGTCAGTTTCCGTACCATAATTTTTCGCCTGTTCTTTTGCGAGCTTAAATTCTGCTTCCAACAGTCCCATCTTCCTGTTACATTCTGCAATTCCTCCGCTGAATTCGGAGTAATCTAGCCCCAGAACAATAGAACGCTTATATTGACTCGCCACTTCCGAATCCCTCCAATTCTTTCATCGATGTGATTGTGGGTGCCTTAAAATATTTTGTCTCGTATTCATCGTCTATTTCCATGTTCTTTTCATCATTATAGATGTCTATCAGTTTTATTATTTTTACCAGGCTGCTTTTCCAAAAACCAAGCTCAGACATTTTCATCTTTACACAATATAAATAAAAGATAAAATCAAAATCGAAAAGCAGCTGGTTTAACTGGATTTTGCCAGCCCAACCAACATCTGAGCTATCACTTTTTTTGTAATTGCATCCTCCATTTCCTTATCCATAGAACCAGACGAATCAAGATAATCTGTTATAATTTCGTTTAAATCAGCAGGACGTATTGACATCGCTAGGGCTTTAGCTTCCTCTATGGTGTAATCTGTATGGTTCACTTTAATTCCAGAGTATAATACAATTGCTCCAAATTCTTCTATCGGAATTTCAGTCACGCTCTGATTAAGTTTTATAAGTTCTTCCTGCATATAGCAGACTGCCCTCATGTTAAACGTAGCAATGAAAGACCTGTCGTTAAATACGATCTCAACCTCATTAGCCGGTGCTACCGCAATTTTTTTCATCATTAATCTCCCTTCTCCGGGTATGTGCTCGGTCCCGTTGTAAACCATTTAGAAGCCTGCGCATTTGTAAAATCCGGATTAGCTGCATCACCAAAAAAGCGCAACCATTTATCACTTTCACGAGGAATAAAATTTATGGTAACACTGTCAGTCGAAAAAGTGATATTGCCTTCCGACTGCTTATTTGTGGAATTAATCGGCTGTACCTGTCCTTTTAACAGCCATACATACTCGCTTTTTCCTCCAGTCTGTTCTACCTCATACCCAAGTGCAATATATGGAGGCTCATCTCCTGCGGACTCTATTACTATACCGTCTTTAAACTGATTCCCGCATATTTCCGCCCTCACCTCTGCAAAGACCTTGTTCACGTCTGCCACCACTGCAATGCCATTAAGAATGGAAACATCCTCCTGCTTTACCCCTTCTCCATACAGTTCCCCTTTTGATACACTGGGAGTAAGCTGGATCTGCATAGCCTTCCCGAAGTCTTTCACTTCTCCATACGTTGTACCGGTACTATCGTCTGTAGTAAGCAGGCAGTATTTGAGGTTTTTCACATTAATTCTATTTGATTTTATACTTTTACCAGTCACCAATATCACCTTCCATTTTCTCGAATTTTATAACCGCTCTCCATAGTTTCACTGCCGGATCACAGCTTTTCTCCACTGCCGGTATGGAGTATTCCGGTAGCCTGATTACCTTTAAAAGTTTTTTCACTGCCTCGCCAAGCGCCATTCTTTCCCGATACCACAAATCAACCTCATAGCTGCTTACCCATTCCTGACCGGTTCCGTCTCCGTTTAGCCCTGAAGCAGTATAATAATCTATACAGGTGGCACAGGCCGGCATCAAAGGCGCCGGTTCGTCAAGAACGGGAATATTTAATTCCGTTTCGATGATTTCTTTCACCGTCATTCCGTCACCTTCTTTATCATATCATCAATCGCCTTTTCTACCTCGCCCTGTGCGTCTCTCATAGCCTTATCCATAAATTGATTCCCCGGCACCCAGGTATGGCCGTCACGGGCAAAATGGCCGTCATTTATCTTATTCCATTTATAGCCTGTCATTTTTCCTCCACGGATACTCGCATACAGCATCCCGTTTTTATCCTTCCGTACATCTGCGGTTACATCATCCCTGGCATGTTCATACGGCCGGCTGCCGTCATAGTTGGAGGGAGGTATTTCTTTTGAGCGCGCTTCAATATCACTGCTGTGGAGATACTTTTTTATTTTTCCTTTGACGATAGTACCAAGTTTCCGGAGCAGCGGGCGTTCCTGGCTTTCGAGTCCTTTCGGCATCTGTGCAAGCATCTGGTCGATCTCAAATATTCCCTGCTCATAATCGAACTTCACATCCATCTCATCACCTCACGGTTATCTCCATCTCTCCAATATTTTTTTGATATGCCCTGATAATGGTATATAATTCTCCGTCATATCTGATCTGGGATGGCCGGTATCTCTGATTACCGATTGTCTTAATACACACTTTGTAGTCATCCGGATTAATACTGATTGTCAGTTTTGGCGTAAGACCAACACCATATGCCGCGAAAAATTCACTTCGAACAACGCTTTTGATTTCGCAGAACACTTCTGTTTCATGGGGAGTTATTTCTATGCCTTCCGGAACCGGTGTAATCAGCACGCAGATGTCATTTCTCATTGTAATCACCACACAGACTCAGGGAATCTCTCAGCGCCACATAAGCCCGCTCATAGCGGTCAGCACTGCCATCATAATTATACTGCCATTTGCAATATAACTCTGCTGACTTAACAATAAGAGGATCGTTTTCTTTCCCGGCAGTAACAACGCCCACCCGTGTTAGATCACACAGGCAGGCGTCAATATTGGCACTGATATCATAGTCCAGCTTATCATGGGTTACTCTCATAGAGAGTTTGATCTTTTCAAGCATACTGGCGCACCTCCTTTTTAGGCGCTCGCTTTTTTCTTCGTGATCGTAACCAGGGAAGTTTTATCAATCACTTTTCCGTCACAGATCATGACAGCTTTTGTGATCTGATCCTCGGTGTCATTGTCTTCATAGCTTTTTACAACCATGTTGTAATTGGTGTTAAACATGTAATCTGACCAGTCAAAGAGGAAGGCTACTACGGTATCCGCTTCAATGGCTGCCCCAAGGCTTGTCATATAATCGTTTAAGACTACCCGGCGGCCAAGGAGCGTTCTCTCCGGCTTTCCATTAATTCCATAGTTTACCCTTGCAATCGGCTGTTTGTTTGTATCAACCATTCCGATAAATTTCATAAAGGTTTTCTTTGTCATGTTCCAGACCGCGCCGTTTTCATATGCCAGGTCCAGAGCAGCCTCCGCCTCTACGAGCGTCTGATACGTCGGATCGGCATTCGCCGCAATGTCAATATTGTGACGGGCTTCCACAGTTTCTGTTAATACACCTTTCGGCTGTCCAGCGCCGGTACCGCTGATAAATGCCGTCTCCTGCGCTTTTATCATAGCTTCAGACACACTCTTAATAAAGACTGTCTCAAATACCTGCAAGGACATTACGGAAGTTTCCAGTGTCATGGCAATTGCGCATCTCAGCTTATATCCCTTAATGTCGATCTGTCCGGTTGTCTTCTTCTGCTTGTCACTGGTTCCGCCTTCCGCTACCCATGTTGCTACCGGCTTCACGCTGGACGTCGGAACCGTAGCCCCGGCAGCGAAGGAAGTTCTGGTCACAAGCGGAAGCAGCATTCCCATAGACTCCATTTTTTCCACGATCCGGTTGACTACAGTCGGAGAGATTACGGAACCTACATCTGTGGTTTTCGTTGTTGCAGACGCATTTTTAAACTTTTCTGGAATTGCAGTTCCCTTTAATACATAATTCATAAATGCTTTTCTGTACTCAACAGAATCATACATGTCTTCCGGTTCCACTGATGCATTTCCATCAAATACCGCACCCTCACCTACTCTGGCCAGTGGAATCGGTGACTGGGAAAGTGCCTTTAAATTTGCCGCTGCTTTAGCTTCCGCCTCAAAGCTCTGATCAAGCTCTGTCACATTATCCATTTTCTTGTTTGCTTCTTCTACTTTTCCGTCATTGATAAGCGTTTCTGCCTCATTGATGAGTGTCTGTCTTTTTGCTTCATATTCTTTCCTGGTCATTTAATTTTTCTCCTCTCAAATTTAAAAGTCGCAGTCTTACGGCTGCCTGTTTTTGCTGTATTAAAAAATCCGGGTCATCGCGCCCCGGATTATTAATCATGTTTCTGATTTTTTCAATTGTTTCATCTGGTATTACATCAAATCCGTTGTACATTGGGATGGCATTATCGGAAAACATGATTTTATCAACGAAACCATATTCAACCGCCTGTTGTGCTGACAGATAGGTTTCGCGGTCCATCAAATCCTGTAAAGCTGCTGCTTCCATTCCGGTTTTGTCTATGTAAGCGTTTATAATTGACTGATTCGCCGCCCTTAAAGCATTTCCGGTCTGATCCATATTTCTATAGTCACCCGATGCAGATGTCCTGACATTATGAATCATAAACATTCCTGTCGGACTGATTTCACATTCTCCCGCCTGTGCAATCACTGACGCGGCGCTCGCGGCTATTCCGGTAATCTTTATTACTTTTTTCCCGGCATAGTTACGCAATTCCGTGTAAATTTCCGAACCTGCAAATATGCTCCCGCCCGGAGAGTTAATATAGATTTCAATATCTTCCCCGCCTGCTTCCTGCAACGCCTTTAATATTTTCTTTGGAGATGTATTTTCAATCCCCAGCCAGTCATATACCCAGTCGTTCCCGGATTCCACAATCTGTCCTTTCACATCAATTCGTTTTGGCATTCTTCTCACCCCCTTCAATAAGCGTTGTTATTGCAACTTTTGTCTCGTTTATGTTATTCAGATTCATGTCAGCCAGAAGACCCCTGATCTGATTCACCGTCTGTGTGTCAAGCCTTCTAAGCGGTTTGTCTCCGTCTGGTACCGGGCTTAAATTCAGTGTTTCCCTCCATTCATTCGGCGTCAATGCACCTCTGTCTACCATGGCCTGTAACGCTAATTTGGTTGACAGGCTGGCACAATGCAGGTTTCCGGCATCGAAATAGATTTTATTCCCATGCCCGCGTTCCCTCCGGCTGAACAGCTTTCTTGTGTACTCTCCGGCCATCTGCCCGGCCAGCGGTTCGATTACCAACTCAAAATAGCTGTTCCATTCGTCTTCAGTATAGTTTGCATGGACAATTTTTTCGTTTGTGTTGAAAAATGCATAGATCCTCTTTTTAGTATTATCCATCTGAAGCGCATTGGGGACATAATCCTTTGGCTCAATCCGCTCCGCCGTTGCTTTCGAATCGACACCGGCAGCTCCGAACGTGGAACTGGATACACTTAAGTAATTATCAACAAATTCCTGAACAGCACTTTTTAAATCTTCTGGTCTCATGGCAGAACTGAATTTTAACAGCCACCGAATAACTCCACTGTTTTTGATTGCTTTAATAATCCCCTGATCTGTAGTTGTCACTATATCCATAAGCTGTGTCAGGGATTCTTTCGGAGAATCTCCAAATAAATCATTGTCATTAAAATCATTTCTCAGGTGAATAACCTCAGTATAGGGGAACATGGAAGTTTTTCCATTCAGGTAATAAAATTTCAGATATAATTCCTGTCCTTCGTACTTCGCTTCCACCCCCGCTGCTGGAATCGGGTATAATTGTTCCGGTATTCCGTTTGGATCACGTACAATCAGAATGAAAGCATTATTGTTTAAGGCAAGCTGCGTTGCAACTTTTTCCTGCATCACCTGGCCGCACATATAAGGGTTCGGTTCTTCCAGAAGGAAACGCATATATGGATCCGGATTTACCGCAAAGTTTTTCCCGTCATTCCTGACGTGTTTTGCAATCAGCTTCCCGACTGCTTTCGCATATGGCCGGATACATGACCTTACAATGTCTGATTCATAAAGTTTCCCATTCCAGGCAAAAAAACCGTTTCCCTGCTCCGTAATCATTTTATATACGGCGCTTCTACCTACATTTTGAAAAAATTTAGGTACCCACATCTTCTGCCTCCTCTCTGTTAAATTACACTTAAATACTCTTCCAAATGATTTTCCAGCGTCACGTAAGCATCGAGCAAACCGGCGGTTCCGTCAATCCGTCGTGTCCCCTGATTGCCTTTGCATGGCTGAATATTATCATTCTTATCTACATCAATGGAAGTATTAGCCAGACACCACTTTAAAATCGGATTATTGTTATAGATCACTTTTTTCTTTTCCAGATCAGCCCCCAGAGATTTCATGGGACTACTCAATGTCTTTTTCCCCTGGATAACTGGCTCAACCACGGAAGCGCCGAATGTGTTTTTCATGTCTTCAACGAAATAGGTAGCAGACCATGCATCATATCCGCATTTAAACAAATAAATGTCGAGTTCATTCTGTACTTCTTCGTACCATTCTTTGACATATTTGTAATGAACTTTGTTTCCCGGACTTAATCTCAATAATCCCTGTTCAGCCCATAGGTCATAAGGTATTTTATCTTCCTTTACGCGCTGCTCCAATAAATCCTCTGGTAACCAGTACATCTGAATAACATAGATCCGGTTGTCTCCCTGAACCATAAATATCACCGTAGCATTGGTAAGATCAGTTGTACTAGACAAATCCGTACCCCCGATTCCATAACGCGGATTCAACGCTTTAATATCAAACAGCTCCGTATTATTTAGCTGCTCAAACGTTAGCCAGGCTTCGGAAGAGGTCTCGCGAATGTTAAATTCCTTGCATACCAAATTCTTGACAAGCTTCGGATTATCCTTTGCTTTCTCTACCTTTGATGCCAAGGTCGACTGCTTCTTTATGGTTCCAAGGCCCGGATTCGCTTTCTTCCAGCATTCCGGATCCGTCCATTCCTTCCGGTTATCCAACTCGTAGATGAATGGGAAGAAATGAGGATCTTTATACCCTACACTGTCGAACAGGCCGTTGATTACCTTTTCAGCCTCTTCATACTTCGCATCGTAAATGTCTTCCCGAATTACCCCGGCTGTGGAGGTAATGTAAACGAGCGGCTGATCCCTGGCTGAACATCCATCCGCCATGATATCATAGAGAGCCTTTCCGTTTTTCCATTGGTGGATCTCGTCCATCAGAACACAATGCACATTTAAACCGTCCAGGGTATCACTGTCAGAAGCAAGCGGTTTGAAAATTCCATCGTTAAAATACTCGGAAGACAGCTCTGCAACTAATGGCTTAATGCGTTTCAGCAGCGCCGGAGATTTCCTCACCATTCGCTTTGATTCTGTCCATATGATTTTCGCCTGATCTCTCTTTGTGGCAACTGCATATACCTCCGGCCCTGGTTCTCCGTCGCCCACCTGCATATACAGACCAACGATGGAAGCCAGCAGGGATTTACCGTTTTTCTTTCCGACGATTAGCACGGACTCCCTACACTGCCGAAAACCATTGATATCAACAAATCCAAATACCGCCGCCAAATGGGCCTTTTCCCATAGCTCCAAGCGTACCGGGCTTCCGGCGCCGGCACCTTTGGAAAGCTTGCAGTAATTCTCAGCAAATTCAAGAACATGATTCGCCCGTGGAGGACTATAAAAATACTCGCCGGGGTGATTGACTTCCCAGGCGAGATATTTATACCACTCATGTATTTTTTTTGATACAGTTTCTTCTCCTGATTCTATCAGGTTCCAGTATTCCAGGATCGGGTTATAACTTAATGGATAGACTACTTTCTTTCTCCCTCCCATTAAATATCCTCCCTCCCGTTCACGAAGTCCTCAAATCCATCATCTTCCACTACCACTGTTTTTTCGGTTTTTGGAAGACAATCAACCAGTATTTTCATGGCCTGGGTCTGCTTTTGGGATAGCTGTAGATAAAACTGAGCATCTGGACTCTGTTTAGTACCGTACTGATTCTCTCCATTCTTGTACTCCACAGTCGTTCCTTTCCGGTTGATCGTTTCTCTGAGATCCTGCATTGTAATTGTCATGAAAGCAACGTCCTCAATAGTCGTAAACACAAGCTTTTTTTTATTTTCATCTATGTTAGCAAAGAGTTTTTTAAGTCTGCTTGTCTCCCGCTTAATCCGTTTTACTTTCTCCAAATAGTTTCCAATGCTGTCAACTTCCTCTTCTCTTTTCCTCGCTTCTGCCTCAAATTCCTTGTCTGTAAACACGCTTATACCACACCCCCTTTATGCGCGACCTGTGTATTAAATAAATCTGGGGACACGGTGAATTTAGAAACCACCCACACCTTTATTTAAGGGGGGAGGCAGCGGTATCGGCTGCCCTGATGCATCGAAGGCAACCAACAGCGCCGCCTTCTTATTCAGGCCATGGCCTTCCTCTTCATCGTGGCACGCCTTGCACTCCCACCTTAAGTTATCCCAGTTCAATGTGATGTCCGGATCATTGATGTTATCAGGAGTTATTCCAGCCTTATGATGCACGATGTATCCCAGTCGCTCGTGACACTTCTCACACATACCACCATCAATCATGATCCGATTGTTTATGTATGACCTCCGGCAGTCCTTCCACTTTTTTGAGTGATAGAATGCCTGTGCGTATTCCTTTGCCATAATATCCTCCATTTACACATATAAAAACAGCGCCGGACTTTATCCTAACGCTGTTATCATTTTTAGTGAAGTATGTTACTTTCTAAATCATATCCTTTTTTAGATGGTTCTGCTATATTTATTCCATCTTCATCATAATAATATATTGCCGCCCATTCTGTATCTTTAATTAATTGATACTTCTGACACAGAAAGGTAATGTTCTTATTAACGTTCTTGCAATATACCATTTTATCGTGTTCACTACCAGCATACCATGAATCGTTTTTTAAGGTAATGTGGAATATTCCATCTCCCTTATCCACTACATCGGTTATATTTTCCAACTGTGATGTATAAGCGTTAATATCTCGGTACAACCCTTCATAATCAACCTTTGGTTTCATCATTTTACTAATTATTCCAATGCATATCATAATAACTATAAAACTTCCGACAATAGCAAATAAATAGAACATTTTCCTTTTATTAGTTTGCTTCTCCGCGCTCCCCATCATATCTTCCTCCTAAACACTTTTCTAATTCCATTATACTTTCTTTTAATTCTATACGCAATCCTATTTATTCAGAATTATGGTATGGCTTTTATGTATTTCACACTTGACATATCTGCTATTTTGTAAAGCGTGTCGTGATCCTGTTTCTACTAATTAATGCCGCCGATTTTTATACCATTGATTTTACACTGCCCTTTTGTGACAAGTCATAGATAAAATAAAAAGAACTATCGAAAATACGATAGCTTATTGTATACCTTATCCTTCTGGTCCTGATTGACTCCAATGTAGCGCAAGGTTATGTGAATATCTGCATGGTTGAAAATGTCCATCAGCATAGCTGCATCTTTTGTTGACTGGTATACATGATATCCGAATGTCTTCCGCAGCGTATGCGTTCCGATCTTCTCAATCCCAAACTTCTTACCCGCCTCTGATAATATGTTGTAAGCCTGCTGTCTCGTAATAGGCTTATTTTTATGTGGATTTTTAAAAAGAAACTCGTAATCGTCTTTTCCGATTATGTACTGCTCCAGGGCTTTCTTTAAATCCCGGTTAATCGGAAAACGCTTTTCTTTTCCTGTTTTCTTTTCCCTTAGAACAATATCGCTCTTATTTTTCACATCACGAACCCGGAACTTAAGAATATCCGATATCCGCAACCCCGAATAAATGCCGAAAAGAAACATAACATAATTACGCTCACTGTCCTTTTTCAAGTACTCCGCAATATCAATGACTGTCTCCTTATCGCGTATAGGTTCAACCGTATTCATCCGCTCACCTGTCTTCTCCTTTATGGCATAAGAAAAGGCCTCCGTTTCCGGAAGCCCTAATTTGATTAATGCCATTATAACACACTCTCTTAAAAATTTTTCCATCCGTTTTCCATAACCTATGATTCTATTTTCCGGAATATTTCAGGATGTGAATTCTCAAATGCCACAAGTGCCTCTCCGTGCATATTAATAACATATTTATAACAATATCCCATATCGCACGCCATTTTAGTAAAATCTTTCTCCTTTCGTACATATCGACGATAAAGAATTTCTATAAACAATCCGTCTTTAAGATCATGAATCTGATCGATCAGCTTGTTTTGCAACTCCATATAATCAATAATTTTGTTTTCTATTTCTTCTTCCAATGATACCACCCGTAATGCCTGAGATTCTGTCCTTCTTCCATCTCCTCCGCTAAAAGAAGTCTGTACTTTTCCCACTTCTGAATCATTAGATATTGTGACTATTCCGCGATTTCTCTTTGCTTCTGCCAGTTGTTGTTTCTTATGTTTTACTTTCTTTTCCAACTCTTCTAACTGGCTTAAATATTCTTTTGCTGTTATCGCCATTCTTTTCCCGTCTCCTTATCTTTCAAAATAATTTTACCTATAATATCGAATCCTGCCAGACTTGCCACCGTCCTTAATGCCTTTATTACGTCCTTTACTGGCTCCGGCGTCCGATCTGCTTCTTTGATTGCCCGGTACGCCGTCGGGTCCGGATATCCTTCTCCATTCTTATGTATCATGCTTTCACCCTTCCTTTATGTAAAATTTTTAATCTTGTTTTATCCCACTCTCTACATAATTCTTGTGTAATATTTTTGGTAATGCACTCGTCTTCTGCCGGAACTATGCTATATCTACGCTTTAATTTATATCCTCCAGATGCCGCAGTATAAATACACTTGATCGTAGTACCAATAATTTTTGCAGCTTCATCAGCGTTTAATTTTCCAATAAGCTTTTCCCCATCATAAATTTCATATATTCTTCCACGCATTCTTCTCTCCTTATCTCACATATTTTCTGTGTGCTTCTTTTGCCTTGTTTCGGTTGTAGTTTCCATAATTATCTTTAGTGGTATTAATATTTTTATGTCCGGCTAAATCAGCTACCAGTGTTAGCGGCACATCCTTTTCCAACAACTCAGTAACAAACTGGCGGCGCCATTTATGGGGATTAATTGCAACCCCGTTAAGCCGTGAGTCCATCTCGCTGAGGCTCTTAAGCATTGCCCTTACTCCATCGTCAGTAAGCCGGTTATACGGTGCGCGGCTTCCTACAAATAATGCAGGATTATCGTCAGTGCGGCTTTCAAGGTACTCTTTCAAATGTACCGCAGCTTCACCGTTAAAATATACTGGTCTTTCCTTCCGTCCCTTTCCATACACAATACATTGCCGCCCATGCATATCTATATCTTCACGATTAAGCGCTACCATTTCAGATATACGCACCCCTGTCCTGTGAAGGAAGTCAACTATAGCAATGTCGCGGAGACTATGCTCTTTTGCAATGTCTTTCACAATTGTGATCTGCTCATCTGTAAATACTTCTTTTACGCGATGCTCCACCTTATTATCCTTAATCTTAAGCATCGGATTTTTTGTAATGTATTCTTCTTCGGTAAGCCATTTAAAAAGTCCGCGGAGCATACGCGTCTTATTATTAATTGTCTGATCCGCATTATGCCTTACCAGTTTGCAATGTGCCAGATATCCACGTATATCTCCCGTGGTAATCTCGTTCAGTGACTTGTTCACAGCGGTGAAAAACTGCTTATATTCCTGCTTATAGGTTTCTACGGTCTTTTCCGTACAGCCGCGAACAAGCATGGAAGCCAGGAACAGCCTCACCCACTCAGATGTATTATCTATCTGAGTAGACAATCCGGTCTCTTCCCGGTATATCTGCATGTTATGAAGGGCCATATATAATACCGCTTTCGCATCATTAAGCCGCGTCTGCTCTGCTATCACATTTGTAAGTCCGTACATAATGTTGGTTACAACTTCGTCTAAATTAACCTGTTCTGCCATGATATTATCCTCCTTCTCAGACTGGAAAATTATTCCTCTTGCTTTTCTCTGCCTGAGCCGGTTATAATATACTCAAGCAGTTATAGAGCGGTGGTAAGCATCTTCCCGGGTGTCCACCGCGTTTTTCTTTTTTCGCACATACGTTCTTTACTTTCTTTTTTTATTGCCGGGAAATGAATCCCGGCTTATTTTTATTCAATAATTCTCTTTACTTCTTCTTTTGCATCGTGATACGCATGGGTGTAAACTGGCGGAAATCCCTCTGGCGGCTCCATTTGGTCCACTTTATCCCGTATCTCTGCCAGACGCATACGCAGGTACTCATTTTCTGCCTGTAATCTTTGCGTTTCGTTGTATGCAGGATTATTTTTTAATATTCTATCAATAACTTTGTGTAATCCATGTAAGCCCCTTAACATAGCATTGCAATACGCTATCTGTAATCTTAATATAGCTCTTTTTAATTTCATTCTTCCCCTTTCTGAAAATCTCGATTTAAGCGCCGAAATGCCTTTCGATAAAAGCATCATTCTCGGCTTTCTTTTTTTGATAATAGGCCCGGTACGTTAACATCGTTCCCGTGTCTACTCCGTCCGGAATATTATCGCCACCTTTATACTTCACCGTGCCCGTTAATCTGTAGCCGTGATACGGCGGTGGCACTTCATTCTCCCATGGAGGCATGAAGACGGCTCTTTCTGCTACTCCGATTCTCACAAGGTAATCCATGTACTTTTTTACTTGATACCGGCTCGTCCCCAGTATAGAAGCTATATTTACAAGGTTTATAATTCCACATAAAGGGCACATTATATCAAGATCACATGACACAAGTACAGAAAACACCTTCCATGAATCTACTTTTTTATATTTCATTTTGCTCACCTTTAAATGACGGGGCCAACTTTGGTTTGATATCTTTATTAATCAACATTGGCTTGCAGAGCTTTATATCTTCCAGAAATTTGTCTTTGTTACGGCTATTAGGGTTTTTGCACTTATCTGATCGCCATGGACAGTAATAGCATTTTTTCATTTCATACCTCTTTTATACAAATGTCGCTTCCGGCTCTTTTTCCGGCTCAATATAACTGCTGTCCCATTCCTCATCAATCACTATCGCGGTTCCTGCCCGCTCCAGCCGGAGAAGAAGGACCTCGAAATCTGACAGTCTTCGCAACGATGAGATTTTAATATCACTCGAAATACTTATAGTATATGGGTCTTCTTTCCCGTAATCGCTAACATACTTTGAAACTTGAATTTGCATGTTAAGGTCTTTGTCGTGATCGTTTTCAAATGTAATAATCGCTCTCTGTAAGCAGCTCCACGACGGTTTATCCAGCTCTTCAAACCGCATTTCACATTCCGTCGATGCGTAATACCCACCATCTTCATGACAGATTGCTAATCCATCAACATCTATATCCTTTTCGCACTGTTTTATCCACGCTTTGAATAAGTCAGTAACTTTGATTTCCTTCTGTTCCGGCTCCAACATAAGTTCTTTGAAATTCTCAAGAATCTGTTTTTCGGCCATGCAGCCATCGGAATTCACTATCTCAGTGAGCACGGTATCCAGCTTAGGGAGGAATTCTGTAAAATCGTACTTCTCGATGTACGGAACCATAACCTCCGTTATTTTATTTTTAAGCGCCCTTTCGGCCTCTCCCCAGCGGAAAGCCTCCCCTACCGCGTTTTTAAAAGCCTCTTTAAATTTATCCTTTACTATTTCCTGAACTTCCTCTTCTGATAGCACTTCCTGTGCAATTTTTAATAATTCATCTTTCATCTCTTTTTCTCCCTTTAAATTATGGCGCTCTTTGCTTCTGCTTCGGTCATATAAAATTCATCATCTGAATAGCCAGTAGCACATGAGTCAGAATCCGGATCATAAATCATATAGCAGACTGATCCATCTTCTAAAACTTCCACCGACTGTATTTTTGTTTTGTAGTATCCGTCTCCCCAGATTGCAAAGACTTCTTTTCCCGGCAATGCTTTTATGTATATATACATTTCGTTCCCCTTTTCTTCTAAATGTGAGTAGGACAATGTTCTTCACAGGTTCCGTCACAATTTTTACATTGATAATTATCGCAATTGCTATTTTCGCAATTCTCGCACATACATTTTTCACACCATTCAAAATCACCTTTTTCAAACATGGTTATTCCTCCGCTAAATGATCGATTAGTGAACTATAGTTCACCTATCTTTACAGTAACATGAAGCGCTTTGAATACTTTATCTGCACTTTCTACACTCATACTTTTTGTACCATTTTCCCAGTAAGCAATCGCTCTTTTGGTTACTCCGGCCATGTCAGCAAGCTTCTGCTGTGACAATTTCTGTTTTCTTCTTTCACTTTGCAAAACTTTTCCTAAATTTATCATTGACTTTATTTATCCCCTTCTGCTATACTATATATTGTGGTGAACGTCCGTTCGTCATACCACAGGGAGGTACGAGATTATGAAAGGAGGTACGCGTATGGGTAAAACAATAAGAGTTCGTATTAACTCTACTGCCAGAACTACAAGTTCTGGAAATATCCAGGTTCGCACTACTGTGAATAACGGTCACAGTACCAGAACAACCACCAAGACTATTCGTGTAAAATAGTCCTTTGGCTACCCTGATATCCCCTTATCAGGGTAGCTTTTTTCATTCCTACATGTTTCATTTTTTTAACTTGATGAAATGATCGTTTTACGAATTAACCTTACGGTAATACTTCTGGAAAATCTGCTATGCTCATCTGTCCTGCAGGTTCGAAATTCATCCACAATATTTCCCGCTTTTTAGATGCAGTCTGAGAATAGCAGTCCGTTTCTACGCGGTACCAGTCGCGCAAACTGTCATTATACAAATCACTATCATATCCGCTAATTAATACCGGTCCCTTATGGGCATGAAGTACTTCCAGCAGATCAGACTGTGCCTCGTTATTCATTTCATGTCTGTATTGCTTTCCATGTCGGGTTGAGAGCACATAGGGTGGATCAGCATAGATCAGCACGTTCGGGTGATTAAAGCGTTTAATCAATTCCGCAGCTGGCATATTTTCTATCTGCACTCCTCGCAACCGTTCGGCTGCCAGCATGATCTTATTAGGTAAGTTACACCAGTCTTGCGACGCATAGGCTCTCTCACGTCCTTGCACGTCGTTTTTCCACCCCACCTTTTCACCGTTTGTCCTAAATCCGTGTCCCATGTTTAACCGGATATAAAAATTAACTGCCCGGTCAAAGCTGTCTTCTGGTACCGTTTCAAAAGCAGAATCATATATCTGCCTCGCGTAAGGTGTGTAATATATTTCTCTGGCCAGACGCTCCGGGTCTTTCCTGATCCACTCAAATAGGTTTACGACGTTCCCATCGAGATCGTTTACTGTCTCGATATTGGACCTGGGTTTATTGAATAACACAGCGCCGCTACCCAAAAACGGTTCGAGGTAGCTGTGGTGCTGCGGGAAGTAGCTGATAATCCAATCCGCTATACTCCACTTACTGCCTGGATATTTCATTATTGCTTTCATTTTTTAGAAAGGAGCCCGATGCATCGTTATGCCGGCCGGCGGCTCCGGCCTCCTTTCGTTATCGTTCAAATATCGTACAATATAAGAGTAGGGAAATTACCCCCTATTCTTCTTTTTTTGTTATGATGAGTTTGATTGGTTAACGACCGAAAATGTGGGACATAGCTCCCGGAATTAAAAGTTTAAAGAACTAACTCTTTCCCTTTTTCGAGCTGTTCCATGCAAAATTCTATCTGGCAATCTGTACAATTAGTATTCTGACAATATTCATAGCTCCTGTTTGCTTCTTCGCAAAACAAATTATGCCGAATACATTCAAGCAGCCTCATAGCATCTTTATTTTCCATTGTGTATTCTCCTTAAAATTGTTAATTCTCCTCATTATGTGATGTGCAGTATTCGCACCGCTTGCACACCTCTATTGGCTCATCATTATTTGCGTGTCCAAATCCCATACACTTACCATTACTATCACATCCAGGCTCCCCATAATGTTTAATATACTTACAATTATCTGGAGTTCTCTTTGACATCTTGCACCTCCATATGCTAATCTAACTCATCTTGTCGTCACCTTCCGAATCCAGCCACATTTCTTGCACAAATACGTCGTTACTGTCTTGTCTGGATACTCATTTTGTTTTACTATTTCAAAATCATGTATACAAAGACAATGTCGAATCCAATTAAACATGTATCACTTTCCTCCACTCCTCCGGAATTTTCAATCATGATTCCCCAAAATCAGGCAATTTCAAGCAATCACACATCTCTATAGTAACATCAGTTTTAAAAAATTCTTTTGAAATAACATAACTCTGAATTTCGTAAATCGTTCCCATAAAAAAGACCTTGTCTTTAAAATCCAGAGGAATCACCCCATATTTTTTTAGAATCCTATGTGCCAGTTTTAATAATAATTTCCGCAATCTCATCATCCTTTCCGGGTATCTTGAAAATATTAATATTGCGGAGTTTTGCTCCTTGCACTGTCGGGAGTCGAACCCGGCAGTTCAGGGACTCGAACCCCTCTGCACTCCGCTGGATACCCGGTACCCCTGAAAAGCTTAGCTTCCCGGCTGATACGGCTCCGGTATCGGCCTCCAGGCAACCACTTCCGTTTCTTGCTCCGGAACACTATCGCCCACCTCGTCCGTCAACCAGTCATAATTCATAGCGTCCCAGTATAGCCAGTTGGTGTACGGCTGGCCGCTGAGATAACCGGGCGTTACCATCGTCACAAGGTAGTCCCCGTCCTCTTCCGGCAATCGTTCACTCACTGGAATCCATTTTTCACGTCTATTCCAGATATCCGCGTTGGCCTTTATATTCTCCTCATCTGTACCAACTACTCGATTATGCCTATATCCATCGGTTTTACAATGGCAGTCAACACATTCCACGCTATACCAATTTTTTGGATTGGCAAACTGCCGTATTTCTGCCCTACCGCCACAGAACGGACACGGTTTTAAATCCACTTTGATTTTCTTCACTTTAAACCTCCAAAGCTTAAATTGGCTACCTATGGGCACCACTCCATATCCACATCCCCCTCGCAGCGAGCACTTAAACTTTCGGCTCCGCACATAATCGTTATAACGCCAGGTATCCAAACCGCTGCCCCTCGCCAATTAAAATCCTAATCTTCCCAATCTAAAGCCTGCCCGCAATCATGGCAAAAATTATGTTTCTGCTTAATGCTTCTTATAGTTCCACACACTGGGCAACTATAATAGGCTTCATTCACTATGACTTTAATGGGGGTCTGTTTTTTAAGCATCTCCTCAACCACCTCCACTATATTGTGTTCACACCTTGCTATTTCTTTTTCCCAATAATGGTAAGTGTTGTCTGGCTCTTTTTCTCTTAGTTTCCTTAGCCGTTTTAGTTTCTCAAAATGACGGTTAAGTTCTTTATTTGATTTCAATTCCACAATACATCCTCCTAAAAAGTTTACGTTGCAGAAGCAAGGGCCTGCGCTCCGGCATCTGTTTCAACCTGACTTCCTGCTTCATTTAACAATACTTCTTTTTCTCCCGTTGCCATCTCTCTGATATACTGGTGAGGTACATCACAGTTTACAGCGTTCATTATCAATTCTCCCCTGACGCCTGCTTTTAACAACTCACATAACTGTGTCATTCTAATTTCTGTTCTGTCTTCTTTTGCAAATGCATCAATTAATCCCATAATTATCTCCCTATAATTCATCGTCGTTTACCAGTATCTTACATTCTTCCCACTCAGCACCGCAGCGGCCGCATACCATGAATTGTGGATCATCTGGATATGGAACCCCTCTGGTATAATCACAATACTTACATTCCCAGTGTGTGCCTGCTGGCTTTTTCACAAAACCAAACTCAACCGCACAGCTCTGGCAGATAGATAACTCATTCCCATTATTTTTGTTTTTTATTTTCATCGTTTGAGAAGTGTTACAACCGCACATTTCACATTTCATATTCTGGCTCCTTTCATGCATATGGCATATCCGGGTCAGGCTCATATGCGTCTGACTCCAGCCACTTTTTCCAGTGCTCCGCACAGTTATGTCCACACTCATAATCACCAATAATATTCAGACACAGACTGCAATCTACTGCCAGAAACTTAGCAAGTTCCTCATCCGACATGGAACGGATTTTCTTTGATTTTGTCACCTTATTGTATAGTACCGGATTGTATCTTTTGGTATATTGTATTTGTAGTACAGCTCATGATCTCCGCCAATTCTTTCACAGTCACCCATTTTTCAGGTGCAGTGGTCTCCAGCCGCGTCACGCGTTCGGAAAGGTCAGAAAGGTATTTTTTAAGTTCTTCTTCTCCCATCGTTTTTTCCTCCTTTTAAATTGTCAATGTGCGCTTGTCAGTCCGTTTTACATGTGCGGGAATCTTCGCCTTTCTTATCGTGCTTTTTATCCTCTGTCAATCGAACACCTATCATGATTCCCTCAAGAATTAGCTTTTTATCACGTGATACTCCTTTTAATGATGGAGCAATCTCCCTCATGGTTTCACGCGCTTCATTTACTGATAACATGGTTCGTACCTCCTCTCACTGAGTTTGTAAACCCATTATATATCCTATATTTAGGTTTGTCAACCCTTTTATTGGGTTTTTTTCTTTGTTTTGGGTTTACAAACCCATTTTAGTGTGGTATTATATTGATAAGGAGGTGGATATCTTGACAATAGGGGAACGAATAAAATATATTAGAGAAGATTTAAATATGTCCCAAACAAAATTTGGAGATAGTCTCGGTGTAAGCAGAGATGTTGTTAACAATCTGGAGCGCAATAGAACAAAGACTACTAATGATGCAATTTTACGTTTAATCTGCAAAACTCACAGAGTAAACTATTTTTGGCTAACTGAGGGAGTCGGAGAACCTTATACGGGAATTCCAGAGATAATTTTGGATGAAGCAGTTGAGGAATATGAACTTGACAGCATTGACAAGAAGTTAATAGAAGGGTATGTAAAACTCAATCCTGAAATTAGAGAAGAAATTAAAAAGTATTTACGCGCAGCACTAAACAGTGATGCGCCGGATTAATCTCCGACGCATCTTATATAAATTCTATGCACATAATCATAGATTCTCTTGAGTTGTTTATTGTTTAAAGCAGCAAGCATTTTGTTAATATAAAGTATGTAATTTTCATTATCCATAGATTTTCCTCCCTTTCCAGTCCGTAGGACTACGAAAAGCAAACCTGTTGTTACATTAATTATACCATTTTTTACCTGATGGAACAATTGGTATCATTTTCCATCCGTATTGCTACCAGGGAAAGCGAGCGGCAATACTATGGGATCGGACGGACTCGAACGTGTGTTTGTTCCTGTACTAGGATTATATATCAACCTGTACAAAAAATCAACCCCAGCAGGAGCATTTGTTCTGTTCGACAGGTCGAACATATTAAAAAGCCCCCTGTGCTACCAACACAGAGGGCAAAAAATGACATACCGGCAAGGCGCCGATACAATATTAAAGAGCACTTATATTGTATCATTTCCGGCGCCACCTGTAAATCGGTATGGCGTATTTTTTGCGCTAAAATTCGGGTAAATCCCCGCAAAAGAAAGGATTGAGACAATATGAGTATTCAGACACGTAACTATACATCAAAGAAAACCGGTAAGACCAAAACGTCTTATTATGCGGATGTCTGGTTCGCTACAGAGAACCGGTCCATTAAAGGAAAAGTCCGTGAAAAACGGTCTGAGGCAGTCAAAGACGAGGCGGAGATTCTGCGACAGATTGAGGCCGGCCGTGCCCCGGTCCCCAGGGATCGGAAGTCAAATACATTCGGCCAGGCATATGACCTCTGGCACGACTCCACGCGACCGCCGGTGCTCGCAAACAGCACATGGCATGTGTATGAGCAGTTTTACAACAATTACATCAAGGATATTTTCGGCGAAAAGGCCATAGGGAAGATTACGGCCGTGCACGTCCAAAGATATGTTAATCTCCTGAAGGAGAAATATAGCCCGGAGACAGTCAATAAGTGTATTTCGGTACTGGTAGACGTTTTCGCATACGCCATTGATCCGCTGAAATGGACCACTGAGAACCCAGCCGCCGGAATCAAACGCTGCAAGGTCCCGCGAAAAAAGAAAGTTACATGGAGTGACGATATGATTCAATATTTCCTTGGCCTTCCGGAGGTCGTGGCGTCACACTATTATCCCATGCTTGTCCTATCCGCCATGCTGGGACCACGGCCCGGGGAAGTGTGCGGCCTGCGGGATAACGGATTAAGTACCGTAACTATGCAGCCTGGGAATCAAACCGTGTACCTGATTAATTTTGAATACGGGTATGATAACTGGGAATACGATACGGACCTTAAAAACGGAGACTCCCACCGAACGCCTCCGATCCCCAAATATCTATATGATATTATCCATAAGCGGTTGATCTGGAAAAAGAAAATGCATCTTGCACACAATGAGTGGGGGGATAATAATTATATGTTCGTCAGCCAAAATGGGGAGCCAATCAAACCGCACCAATACTCTGAGGGCTTCAACCGTCTCCTGGACTCTCACAATCGTCGTATAGCCGCCCATAAGGCTGAGTATGGTAAATTGCCTACCGGGGCTATGGAACTGCCAGAGATCACGCTATACGGCCTTAGAACCAGCTTCGCCACTAACAACATGCGCCGCTGTCCGAACGCCGCCCTTGTATCATCGGTAATGGGGAATAGTCCTAAGACATTGATGCAATTCTACGCCCAGGGTGAAATGGATATGCAGGTTGCCCTTGTCAACCAGTATGCAGAAGGGAAGGTGAAAAACGCATGATGCAGTATATCAGATTATACTTGCAAAACGGAAAAACTTCCGCGAAAAACTTCCGCCATGTTGCATTATGTAAACAAAAAACGAGTCCCCGAAATCAGGGAACCCGCATAAACACTAGGTTTTTTGAAGAGCGCGAGACGGGGATCGAACCCGCGACCCCAACCTTGGCAAGGTTGTACTCCACCACTGAGCCACTCGCGCTTATTCTATAAAAACGAAGCGACTCTCATCTCTCCGTTTTCTCTTAGGGCATATACCCTCAAAACCACACATTGTACATATCTTTTCATCCGTTCTTATTTCCTCTTTTCCTAAACCAACTTGGTTAAGCCCTCGACCTATTAGTGACAGTCAGCTCCATACGTTACCGCACTTCCACCTCTGCCCTATCTACCTCGTCGTCTTCAAGGGGTCTTACTCTTGCGAT
>OLPX01000711.1_pt1 | contig 28570 bp, 30 predicted proteins | sample 1672491 | NCBI WGS metagenome assembly OLPX01 (sample SAMEA3136692, study PRJEB25190) | human gut metagenome | biome: human gut; feature: human-associated habitat; material: faeces | place: Austria | collected 2013 | reverse complement strand
GACGGAAAGGCTGCAGGATGTCGCACACAGCACCATGGCACGCACGCCGGCATACTCAGCCAGCCCAGCCAGCTCTTGCAAATAGACAGCAAGCTCATCGGACGGGACGTCTGCATTTTCACACTGCCCATGATGTTCCCGTTCTACTAATTAATCAAACTGATATAGAGGTGACCACACTATGAAAATAACCGGTTTAGAAATCATCCCCGCAAGTAAATACCTGTTCATCAAAATCACCACCGACGAGGGCGTTCACGGCATCGGCGAGGCCGGGGCCTGGGGCTTCCTTGACGGCGTGGAGGGCGTTCTCAGGCGCTTCACGGACTATCTCATCGGCCAGGACCCCTTTCGCATCGAACATCACTGGAATTATCTGTACCGCAGCATGTATTTCCGGGGTTCCGTGATCATGAGCGCACTCTCCGCCATCGATATCGCCCTCTGGGACATCAAGGGCAAGGCCCTGGGCGTGCCGGTCTACGAGCTTCTCGGCGGAAAATGCAGGGACAAAGTGAGAAGTTATGAAGCGGTGTTCCGCTACACAGCTGAGGAAATGGCCGATTTCTGCGTCTCCCTCAAGGAAAAGGGCTACGACGCGGCCCGTCTCATGATCACCGGGGACATTTCCAAATCCACGGCGGACCGCTCCTGCAGCATCTACAACCACAAGGTGGAAACCTACGCCCGAAAGGTGAAAGCCTGCCGTGAGGCCGTGGGAGACAGCTTCGACCTGATCCTGGAATGCCACCGCAGCATGGATCCCTGCGAAGCTGTCGCCTTTGCGAAAAGCGTTGAGGAATACCGCCCCCTGTTCCTGGAAGACCCCATCCCGCCGGATAGCCCCGAGGCCATGGCGGACATTGCGGGCCGCACCAACATTCCGGTGGCCACGGGCGAGCGCTTCATCAATATTCAGGAATTCGAGACCATTCTCCAGAAGCGGGCCGCCAAATACCTCCGCCCCGACGTCTGCGCCCTCGGCGGCCTGACCCCCAGCAAAAAGGTGGCCGCAATGGCGGAGGCCAACTACGCAAAGATCGTGCCCCACAATCCCCTGGGGCCGGTCTCCACCGCCGCCTGCCTGCAGCTGGACGCCGCCATCCCCAACTTCGGTATCCAGGAGTTCCCCTCCTTCTATCACCAGGGAAATGAGGCCGAAATGACCACCGAACCCTTCCGCGAGGACGGCGGCTATATCCTGATCCCCGACGCCCCCGGCATCGGAGTCGAGCTGGTGGACAACATCACGGAAAAGTTCCCGCCCCGGCAGAGAAGTATCTCCGCCCAGACCGCCTACGACGGGTCCGTGTACGACGTGTAGGGAGGCGGTGAAAGAAGGCGGTGCACGATATCTAATGTGGTGGCCGCCTTCCTCCAACCGCCCCGCCCCGATTACTAAATGCCCCTGCGCCCGGATTTCCCCATCCGTCCCAGGGGCATTTTCCACACCTCCATTTGACACACGCCCCAACAAGTGTTAATCTAGTAAACAGCAAGTTTCCTGGTTTTCCCAACCGGGCTGTCATAAATATTCCAATCGAGGTGTAATCATATGAATCCTGAAAAAACCGGACTGGTCCTGGAGGGCGGCGGCATGAGAGGCATCTATACCGCCGGAGTCCTGGACGTATTTCTTGAACAGAATATCCAAGTGGACGGGGTGATCGGCGTCTCCGCAGGGGCCATCCACGGCTGCAGCTTTGTAGCCGGCCAGCGCGAACGCTCCATCCGCTACAACTTAAAATACTGCCGCGATCCCCAGTACATGAGCTTTCGTTCCCTGTTAAAAACCGGCGAGCTGTGCGGAACCGATTTCTGCTACCACCAGCTCCCGGAAACACTGGATCCCTTTGACAACGAAGCCTTTGAGGCCTCAGACACGGACTTCTACGTGACCTGCACCGATGTGGAGACCGGCGAACCCGTATACAAGCTCTGTGAGACCCTGCGCGGCGATCAGATCGACTGGGTGAGAGCCTCCGCCTCCATGCCCCTGGCCGCCCACATCGTGGAGCTGGAGGGCCGCAAGCTGCTGGACGGCGGCGTGGCCGACTCCATCCCCGTGGCCGCCTTCCGCAAAATGGGCTATAAGCGCTGCGTGGTCGTGGCCACCCGCCCCATGAGCTACCGCAAAAAGCCCAACCGCATGACCTCTCTGCTGCGCCGCGTCTACCGCGATTACCCCGGCTTCGTGGAGGCCATGGCCCGCCGCCACCTGATGTACAACCGCCAGCTGGATGAAATCAAACGCATGGAAGATGCGGGAGAAATCCTGGTGATCCGCCCCAGCCGGACCATCAAAATCCACCGCACCGAGCACGACCCGGAACGGATCCGTCAGATGTACGACCTGGGACGGCAGGACGGGGAGCGGGCGGTGGAACGGGTGAGGAGGTTTTTGCAGGGTTAGCCGTAGGCCCTTCCTGCGGCTAACCCATACAAAAAATGCTCACAAAAAATGTTTTTCAGCATACAGGTTTACATAAGCGCAAAAGTATGCTATAATTATTAGATTACCCGCGTAATCACTGGAACATCATCCGTTCAGAAAGGTGTGAATTTGTTTAAAAAAGGAGCTTTTATATTCTATGGAACCGTAGGCGTGTGCCGCGTAAACGACATATCCAGCATGGATTTCTCCGGCAGCGACAGACTGTACTACTCCCTGACACCCAGCTTTGAGAATGATACCACCATCTACATCCCGGTGGACAGCGACAAGGTTCTGATGCGAGAGATCATGACCAAACAGGAGGCCGAGCGCTTCGTCCTGTCCTGGCCGGACATCGCCTGCGAGCCCCATGCCAACTACAAGGAGCAGGCCAAAGCTCACCAACAGATTCTCAAATCCGGCAACTGCCTGGAGCTGGGCTCCATGATCAAGGAGATCACCCGCCAGTCCATTTCCGGCAAGCGAAGCGGTAAAGCCATGTCCGGCAACCAGCGGGACGTGATCAAGATCGCCCAGAAACTGCTGTACGGCGAACTGTCCGTGGCCCTGGACATCGAACCCGCAAAAATCCCTGAATACATCGAAAAACGGACTGAACCGTGTGCGTCCGTGTAAACTACAGAAAAAACAGGCCGGGCGCTCCTGCGCCCCATACAAAAAGGCTCAAACCTTGATTTCTAAAGGGTTTGAGCCTTTCGCACTCTGCCGTGGAAGATGGTGCTTGAACCCTCACGGTCATACAATCATCCAACTCTTAACTCCAAACAATGCTTATACGTTTATCACCTGATCGGCCATCTCACCGAGTTTCCTGTTATGGGCGTTCCCCACGCATAAAACCTCCCCGGACAATCCCACCTAGTACCGGTTAACGATCATCTGCCGCTGTTTCTTCCGTTCATCTGGTTTCAGATCAGATAACTGATTATCCGTAGATAGCACCGATCCGTTTCAGGGCCTCATACACAACAGTATCTTTCCCACTTTTTCTGCCTACCACCATCATACCATATTCCCAGATCGCTTACCACAGCTATCTTTTGCAGTATATTCCATAAAGATAGATTACTTTATGGATATACCTCAAAATGCAATAAGAACCTTTCTGGACATCGTTTTCTCTCCGAATCACTCTGTTCAGAAAGGTATACCTTATTGGACACGGCCCTTCATTCCAGTCTCCCTTCCACGAATCAAATAGCACTCATTTCCATTTGACATGAGTATGGCGTTCCGGTCTGCCTTTGATGGCTGTAGAATCAGCAATTTAGGAGGCGTTTTCTCTTCCCCCTCATCCAAATACATAGAATCCACAATCTCAGCCAATTCCTGCTGCAGCCCTATATCGTCTGAAAAATACCCACCTTTCGCCGAGCAGCATATGACTCCCATCTGCTGCATATCCGCCAATACTTCACGCCACTCACGGATATCCTCTGTTAATCGATCCATGCTATGGACAACAAATACTGCCTGATTCCTGGCTGTATGGCTGATTGTTTCTTTCAAACGTGCATATTCAACATTATAGCGCAGGTTCCCGCCTGCGCCATAATCAATAAAATATACAATATCCCTGATCCCGCACTCATGACAGGCTTCAGTAATTTCATCCATCTGGAGCCGGATTTCCTCAGTCTGATACATATCAGTTGATCGAATGTATACAAATCCCTTTCTTCTCGTTCCTTTACCACCTTCCCATTTTTGACACTTATGCGGCAATAGAAATACGATCCTTCGAGCGCTGATAGATATATACCTGCCCTGACAAGCGGTCTTCCAGCGCTACTTCTGAACGGTTGACGTCCTGCACCATCTCCCTGAGCTCATATACATTCAAATCTTTATCATATGGCAAGAGCAATGTCTCGTGTACGCTGGAGGGCAGGATCAGCAGATCGCAATTCAGCTCATTGGCATACTTTTTTACTGCACCAGGATAGAGCAGGCAGGCGGCCCCAAAAATCCCCAGCTGGTTTGTCAAAACATAAAACAGTGAGGGCCCAACTTCAGCGTCTTTTTCAATTATGTCATCATATTCTTCTTGCAAAAATATTTTCCGAATCATTTCGTCCATCCCTGTGAAGGTATCCGGCAGCAGCCTGGGAGTGTTTTTCATTGCCGCATCATACAGATCATCTACAGTCATACTCCAAAATGCCATGCGCTCATTCAGGATCAGGGCAGTACAAATTTCCTTTTCCCTGTCTCCAAAATGGACCATGAACACAATCGATAAATCACAAAACGAACGGCTGGGAACTCGCTTTAAAGGTATCATTTCATCACCCCGCTATTCGTTTTCGTATTCCGGCTATGGGGACACGCAAGCCTCATATAACACTGGTAAATGTGACCACAGTTCAGGCAGATGGCAAGCTCCCCCATACGGAATTGTTCGTCCAACCATGTTTCCGGGTGCTCCCAGCCCACACTCAGAAACATTTCCTCTGCAATCTCCGGCTGCCCCAGGCTTAGTCTTAGAAAATCATTCGCTGTGTAAGCGCCGTCTGCGTTATCCGGTACATAGCAGACTTTAGCTGGTGTGTGGTAAAAGGCTTTCGGGTTCTTGTAAATCCATCCCTGACCGGACCATGCTTCGATTGCCTTATCACCCATTATGCCGCCTCGCTATTTCCTGCATTTTCCAGACATTCATTGCGAATCTCGCTCATATCTACCGAAATCTCGGTCTTTATGGTCTCATCCATAGAAAGTGCCTTTTGAAAATCCACCAATACCGGCGCATACTTCAGCGCCCGCTTGATAACCGTCTTTTTAGCCATGTCCTCATAATTCTCGGTCTAGGGGCTGTACTTGCTTCCAAAGGACTTGGAATACTTTGCCGCAAACGCATCCATATCCGTTTTGTTGCTGACCTCGAATCCGAATCCGCCGTTTGTAAGTCGGAACAAACCATAGGTAAAGGTAATATCACCACGGTCGCCATCTCCCCCTGGCCGATGAATCAGTTTGGGATCAAGGCCATATTGATATTCAAAGTAATCATACTCCCGCACGATCTGCGCCTGGATCATCTGAACCTGCCCGGTTCTGTAAGCCAGATCGATCATTCCCTTATAGCCCAGCTGGAACTGACACTCCAGAACTCCCTTATTTTTATATGGAATCATACACGCCTGTCCCAACGGCGTATTAGGCTCCAGTCCCAGCTGGACCGCATTCATCATTGCCGCTATGAAGGACATCGGCGTACACTCTGCCAGTGCCGGCGTGTTATTGATAGCCGACAGTGCCATCCTGGTAAACCGCTCCGGCGTCAATACCGCAGGAAGCGCGCGCCTGATCTCCGGCTCCAAAGCCTTTACCATATCTACTATAATCATATTCTTTGTGAGTTTTACAGGGCTCTCCTGATTCCCTGCCCGTTTTTCCAGCTCGTTTTTACATTAACTACCATCTTTTAGCCTCCGTTCATTTTTTTGCAAAACAGAACAAAAATAGAGGATACCTTTTGTGGCATCCTCCAAGTTCCTGTGCAATGCTTATGTAATTTTCCCATAGTCTATCCTACAGATTCCGTTTAATATATTGGACTGTAACAATATCTACCTGCTGCTTTCGTTCTCTGATCTTATAGATCACTACATAATTGTCTACAAAGAGTTCCCGATACCCACGGTTGGCATAGCTGCCATTTTTCCGTTCCGGTCCACGATGAGGGAACTCCTCCAGACTGAATATCCCTGCCTCTAATCGGTCAAGCTGACTTTCCGCATACTGCGGCATCTGAATGTGTTCATAAATATACTAATAAATTCCATCCAAATCCCGATATGCCTTTGGATATAATTTGATTGTATACTTATGTCCCATGTTTTCTCCTCAGCCTTGCAAGCGCCTCTCTTGCATCCACCAGCTCTGCACCTTCCCGTACCTCTTTTTCCGCCTCCAGAATAGCAGCATCAACCTGTATGTCGCGAACCAGCTTCTCATAGGCTTCAATGCTCATTACCACCAGATCTCCATAACCATTTTTTGTAATAAAAACAGGCTCCTGGCTTTTATGGCAGAGATCAGAAATTTCATTGGTTTTTCTCAAATCTGTAATTGGCATAATATTAGGCATAACAGCACCTCCTCTATGTATATAATAATATCATTATTATGTACATTTTTCAATGAAACAATTAAAATACCTTATGCCCCAGCCGCAGACCCTCGAAAAATGCAGCTATATAGACTGCCTTGCACTCTTCCTCTCCCCATGCCACCAGATCATCGATCAGGGCTTCGAACTTTTCCTTATGTTCCTGATCCAGGCTTTCCAGAATCGCCTCCTGTACCTCATAATATTCATGTACTCGTTTCGGATCTATTTCCCGTATTATCTGGTCGATCCGCCCCGTTACATACTCTTCAATCAAATCCGGCCGCTCTGCCTTCAGCCGTTTCGTATCCAGGCGGCCAGTCTCCACACCAGCCCAGGTCACACGGAAGCTGTCGCTGACCGCCGCTCGCTGTCCTTCATATACAGTTTGGAATGGGCCTTTTGGCCATGTTTCCGATCTGTTCTTCCTGTGATATTTTCCGCATATTCTTTTCCCTCCGATTTGTTGTTTTTCAGACTATGTTTTACTAGGCATTACTTACCAGCTGATAGGCTTTGTCGATCATGGCATTGCCATCAACCGTCCTGGCGAACAGATTTTCCCGGTAGTTCTTCCGCGCTCTGAGAGGCTTTGCGTGCGTGGCAAAATCCGAAACCGCATTGACAAAGCGATATGCGTTCTTACCTACATGCTGCAAATCGGGGGCTTCAAAATAGCGTAGCTTCACATTCTCCTTCATTTTCATCAGATTCTTTTTCTGCTGTTCTGTCGGTTCGTCCAGTAGTGGGAACAGAGCATCAATATACTCGTATACCTGCCGGTCTGACAGATTGATCTTGTTCATGCGGTCTATGGCCTTTCCCAATTCCGACATGTACTTGTCTGCATAGAGCAGCGTATTCATGCAGACTACACGGATCGGTGTCATGGCTGCTTTAATTGCGCCGGTTCCGTCATGAGAGTTCATAAACACCAGGTAGGGCGTCATTTCGTCCCCGCTGATAATATAGCGCTGGGGCAGCTTGGCGAGCAGCCAGGTACGGTGGCCTTCCCGGAGAGATCCCGCCGTCTCATAAGTAACGCCCTCGCCCAACAGTTTGTCTGTAAAGGCGAAGGCGTCTTGATTTTGTACGACCTTATAGCGGTCTGTGACAACTCCTAAAACCTGGTTGTCGGTATTTCGCATGTTGGCTTTAAAGCCGGGAATCGGCAGGCCGTCCTGCGTCTTAATAGGCTTCTGGATCACCGTCCAGTTGAGGCCCGCCAGTTCCAGCGCTGACTTGGAATCAGGCGCTTCTGTTACCATGGTTCCTAAACCGTGCCATGGCTTCTGTCTGGTATAAAACATAGTTTCTACTTCTGCTGACATATACATTACCTCCTTGATATGTGATGATGATTGGGGCTTCATGGAGATAATATATAAGTGAAAATATCCATTAAATCTACTTTCATGTGGTTCTAATTGGTAAAAGGGTTCTATACCCCTGCTTAATGCTTCTGGCATTGATGTCGAGTTAATAACATTCTTCCTGCCATCTTATATACCATTCGGGAACATTCTTTGATAGTCTGGCGATATTCCCGTTTTTATATATGGCAAACCGGCGAAATTCATTTGTGTTATCATATAATGCCGCCAAATCACACAAATCAATAATTTTATGAAGATTGCTCAAACTTTCTCCGTATCTTTTCTCAACATCCTTGTCCGGTATTCCATGGCCTCCCATTTTTACTCGTTCCGCAATTCTCTGTTTTGCTATCTCTGGAGAATCGACACCGACATAGTGTAATTCTATCCCATAGCCAGATTGTTTCGCACGGCGTATGGTACGCAATATCGTATGCCCGCACAGGGTAGTCTCCTGATTGAATGTAATCCCTGCCTGCAGGTAAGCATTTAATCGTTCAACCGCAATTCTGCCTGCTTTCATCAAATCTGCGGTATTTCTCCAATCCCCAAACTCTCTCAATATTTCATCCGTATTGACCCTGGGCATCGTATTCTGATAATGAGTCGTCCTATATAATGTTGACTTTCCTGCCCCATTTACCCCAGCGTATAAAATATATTTATTCATTCAGAACCTCTTTTGGGCGATTACTTGTTTTTGCTTTCTTTGCAGGATAAAATCACTTAACATAGAGAAAAAATCCTGTTCTTCTTCTGTCTCCGCATTTAAAACCAAATCCATAGTCTCGTCTATGTCCATATCTTTACATTCTTCATATAACTTCTTTGCAGCCTCGGTCTTCGACATAAAATCTTCCTCCTTCTTCCTCTATGAAAAACAGAGGTAATGCTGAATGCCTAATTTTCCAGCCTTTCACTGTGTCATTTATTATACAGGAAAAGGCGGCAAAAGAAAAGACGTAAAGAGTTTTTTCTTCACGCCTTCCCATATTTACAAATTACGACAAAATCACTGAATCCACACGCCATCCGCCCCTACTTTATAACCATCTGGCGTTGTCGTATTAACCTGTAATGATCCCTTAAACCCATCCGATACGGTGCTGAAATAGTACCATTTTTCGTCTATGATCTGCCATCCCGTCTTCATGGCTCCACGGCTTCCGTCTGAAACAGGATTCAGATAATACTTCTTCCCATTTTCGTCCGTATACCAACCAGTCATCATATAACCCTTGTCATCAAAACGATACCATTCATTTCCTGTCATCAGCCAAGTTGATACGGGATAGGAGCCGTTCAGCTTCTTAAACCACCAGCCCGTTTCATCCTGAACCCAGGTTCCGGCTTCTCCAGCAGAATCTTGCGCCTTAGATTTGCTGCCGCTTGACGAACCTCCGCCGCCACCGGAGCTTCCTCCGGTATGACTTCCAGAACTTCCATCAGAGCTTGTATCTCCGGCTGCAAAAACAAATGTACTAAAACCATCTGTTGCAAACGATATAGTCCGGTCAGATGAATTTACAGATATATCCATTTGTTTGAGCTGTCCATCATGAATATGGTATAAGCTTAAATCAGATGTAGACATATTAGAAGGAATGGGTAGCGTTACCAGCACCGGAACATCCAAATCGGTGATCGGTGTTCCATCACAACTCAGATCCAAATCAACCGAAACCTTCGTTTTTTTATTGATTGCTGTCAAGTCTGCTGCTTCTGAGGCTTTCGACATCTTAAACTTGACGATCTCACTTCCACCTGCATTAAGCGCCGCCCCTACTATATCCAGCTTATTCCCATCAAACTGTTCGCTGATTTCAGAATCGGTCTCAACGATCTGCTCTATGTTGTTCTCAAACATATAATTTTGATCAATCTGCCGATAATCTGTTTCCTTCGAAGGCAAGGCCGTCATTAACGCTGTTTTATCCATTTGCATGATTTGTGCCAATGCGATCTGAGGTGGCTGATCTGTCAACCCTTCCAGAGCTTTTGTGGCATTTGCCTTTGAATTAGGCGCCTTGAAAATAAAGGTTACTTCATTTGATTTTACTCCGTCAATCGAAGCCCATACCACAGCTTTGCCCGGAACATTGCTTTTAATGCTTATTTTTCCACCTTCTCCGACCTCTGAAGCAAAACGAAAATATGGGTCATCATCATCGACATTTTCTGTAAAAAGGCCAAAGTCATAAGCCTTATTTAGCACCTCGTTTACTTTGCCGCCTTCATAGACAACATCATCAGCAGACTGACTTCCACCACTTTCACCTATATCAAATGTAGTAAAAGAATCTTCAATCTCTACATTAAACAGTGAAAACATAGCGGCATTTGTTTTTGGTGAATCCGATTTCTTATAGTCACCAGACTTTTCCTCCGGTACATTATCCTGCTCCGGTTCATCTACCGGCGGATTACCCTCTTCTGATTCGTCTACTGGAGGGTTCCCCTGCTCTGGTTCGTCTACCGGAGGATTATTCTCCTCTGGCTCGTCTACTGGTGGATTGTTCTCCTCTGGCTCGTCTACTGGCGGATTGCTCTCCTCCGGCTCGTTTACTGGTGGATTACTCTCCTCCGACTCGTCTACCGGAGGGTTGCCCTGCTCTGGTTCGTCTACTGACGGATTATCCTGTTCTGGTTCATCCACTGGCGGATTGTCCTGTTCCGATTCGTCCACTGTTGGATTGTCCTGTTCCGATTCGTCCACCGTTGGATTGTCCTGTCCCGATTCGTCTAGCGATGGATTGCTTTGTGATACATCCTCCACCACCTCTTCCTGCTTGTTTTCATTCTGCTCTAGGTCTGGCAACGGTGCTTTATAAAAATCAACCTGACTCCTCTCATTGACAGGATCAATCATGTCGTCCCCTGGAATGTCTGTAATAAAGGATATCGGAAGTTTATATTCCTTCCCAACTTCAAGCGCTATTTCGTTCTCCTCCCCTGTTCCCAGAGTCACGGATTGGACTTCCCCATAAGGGGCATTGCCAGATGTCAAAATGCCATTATCATCAAATATATAATCTTCTGATGTTCCTGTCACTTCCCCCATGGAAAATCCGTTAATATCCTCATTAAACCAATGCCAGCCATCGTCCAAATGTATCCATTTGTTCACGGCTGCCGATCCATCGGCCGCACATGTCAGATATATGTACTGTCCATCATATTCTTTCCGCTCCCCGCTTATCATGTGTCCCTGATCATCAAACATATACAGTTTCTTATTTTTGTTCCCAATTCCTTTTGAGGAACCTTTACAATAACCATCCTCTTCGTTCAGATAATAATACCAATATGCCTCCCCATCCTGCTCGTCCTGCCCAAAGAGCCATAGCGGCTTATTCTGTTCAACCTCCCCATTAAAGTAAACAAAGTACGTCTTTCCTGCAATTTCGACAAACTGTCCTGCCGCATATGGGTTTTGGCGTTCAGGCCTTATCAATGCTCCATCATCTTCAAATGCATAAAGCTTTCCATCAATCTCATACAATCCGGTAAGCTTTTCGCCAAGCCCTGTCTTATAATACCGGCTGCCTCCCTCAACCTTCCACTTTCCGCCTGAAACGGACTGCGCGGCAAAAGACGCAATTCCAGCATTGCTCATTACCAGCACCGCTGATAGCGCCGCTGCCGTAACGGACTTCCATACGTTTCTTCTCATTGTACAAACCTCCATCCTACTTTTGTTTAAATAAAGCATCGCAATACGATCTTTTATATGATTGGTAAAACTATTTGCTCCCCCTCCTTCATGCAATCTGATTCCGTTTAAAAACTACAGGTATTATGCATTCTATCTGTTATTCATGATTATAACATGCATTTTCAATTTTTTCCATATTTATATCGTGTATTATTTTTACTTTTTCATATTACAATCACTTAAAGGGAGGGAAACCACATGGACTCAAGCTACATTGCAAAACGAATCACGCAGCTACGACTGAAAAAGAATATTGCAGAACACCGGATGAGCCTCGACCTTGGCCATAGCCGTTCCTATATGCAGGGAATATCCAGCGGGCGGGCATTTCCTTCTATGACAGAATTTTTGGCAATCTGTGAGTATCTGGGTGTGACTCCCAGAGATTTTTTTGAGGAAGAGAATGAGAACCCAAGACTCGTATCGCAGATAACCGCCAAATCAAAAGGCCTGCCTGATGACGACCTCTCATTAGTGCTTTCTCTCATTGAACGGTTGTCAAAGTAATTACAAGCCTGGAGAGGATCGCTGTTTTGTATAGACTGCTCCTCTCCATTTTTAGTCAGGCAGCTCTCATTAAGACTATATACTATCATTTACCCTTACGTGGTATGCTCTGAGCATAATTTCACAATATCATTTTTATTTCTTGCCGGCTCCTGATGCACTCAGGGCAATACTATAATATATATTTATATTATTCACCTTATCTCAACTTCCCATCTACAACCTTTCTCCCTTAATCAATTCCTTCTCTAAATTAAAAAGACCATACCCCAGGCGTTCTTCCGTATAAGGGTTGCTTTCCTTCATGTACATGTCTCAGTCAAATTTTATTGTGAATTTCTGCGAAATAGCCGATAACCCTAAAGCCTCTTTTCCCAGTGAGAACCATTACTATTACAAACAAAACGACCACGCGCCTATAGGCTACAAAAAGTTCAACCGCTTTCTCGGGCAATATAGCGATGGACAAATTAATGTTAAATCAAAACATATTACCAGAGAAACAAATACGCAGCACATCTATAGCCTGGTTTCTAATCAGCAAAAATATGAATCCGCGAGGGCGAAATCTGTTAATGCCCCTGATCTGCTGCATTTTCCCCCTCTCTCCACCCAGCGTCTCCCCACCACGCAAAAAAGGCCCAAACCCTCGATTTCTCAAAGGTTTGAGCCTTTCGCACTTTACTGCGGGAGATGGGACTTGAACCCACACGATCATACAACCACTAGATCCTTAGTCTAGCCTGTCTGCCAATTCCAGCACTCCCGCGCGCGAATAATAATATATCATAAATTCACGCTTTTTGCAACAACATTTTGAAAAATATTTACTTTTTTTTGCCAAAATTTTTTACATTTTTTTCCAGCACCAGTCAGTCCTCTGTCTCTCCCGCTCATCATCCCTCAATCTTAAAACATTCTCAGGTAATAATAGGGCAAAAACAGGCGGCCTGCCTTCTCCACCTCCGGCACCAACCGGCCGGTGTCCAGGAATACCGGGCAGAATATCAGACTCCCGATGATAAAAAACGGAATCAGGCAGCAGATCACCGGCCCGGAGCGGAACACTCCCTTTAACGCACAGGAAAATGCCGCGACAGCCAGAACATAGAGCCCCAACAGCGCCATCTCACGCCCCGGCGCGCCCATCCCCCCGGACAGCCACAGGGCCGCCAGGCCGGACAGTGCGGACAGTGCTACCGGGGCTGCCAGGCTGGCGAAACGGCAGGCGCCCCTCAGACGGCCGGGCAGAGGCAGAAAAAGCCCCCGCTTCTCGTCCTGACACAGCGTCACTGCCCCGTAAAGCCCTGTGGTGAACACATACACCGCCGCCAGGCCTCTGGCCGGGAAAACGGACTCATAGGCGCTTTCACGGGCTTCACCGGCCCCCTGAGCGCTCACAGCCGCGGTCTCGTACTCAAAGCGGAAGGTGCTCTGGTTATCCAGAAACATCTGGTAGAGCTCCCCCGCCTCCCCGGCCGCCCGCCGGCGGGCTTCCTCCTGGCCGTCCAAACCGTCAAACGCCGCTCCCTCGGCCACATACCGCTCCAACAGGATCCGGTCGTACATCTCGATCAGGATCGAAAAAACCGTTTCCGTGGACATCCGGTCCACCACGGTGGAGGGGGCCGAGTAAACGCCGATGCACCGCTTGATGTCCCGGTCATCCAGCCGCTCCCGCAGCCCTTCATAAATCACATAACCGCACTCCGCCCGCCTGGTAGTTACCTCCTCCTCCACCGCCTGGGCGGTATCGCAGAGGTAGAACTCAAACATGCCGTCTCTGCCGGACGTTTCACTGTACTTCAGCAGTTTTTGAGCCAGAACTTGTCCCAGGGAGCCTTCCTCCCGGTCCTCGGAGCACACGGCGATGCGGACCTGATTCTGCTCCCTGGCCTCCACCCGCTGAAACGCTATGGCTCCGACAGGGAACAGAAACAGGATCAGCAAGAACGCCAGCCTGCGCAGATACCGCTTACATGAGAGAAAAAACCAAGTCAGTATATTAATCATCTTCGCCTCACCCCCACTGTCAGACTGTAAAATGCCGCCGCCATAACCCCAAGCTGCATCCAGCCCGCCAGGCCATACGCCCCGGTCACGATCATTTTCGCGCCGTTCATCAGCGTTGTGGTGGGAAGAAACGGGGCCAGGGAACGTATCTGGACAGGCAAAAATACCAGCGGCAGAAACCCTCCCGACAAAAAAAGCAGAAGGACCGCCCCCAGAAACAACAACATCACCCCACCCATCAGCGTCCCGGCCGCCTCATAGCAAAACAGAACCAGCGCCGCAGCGGCCAGACAGACCGCAGCCAACGCCGGCAGCATCAGCCAGGAAAATTCCAGCACGCCGAATTTCAGCGCCCCCAACGCCGCCGGCAGCGCGGCGGCCAAAAGAAGCGCCCCCAGACCCGCCAGCCGGGCCGCGGTAGCCATCCAGGGGCCAATCCCGGCCAGAGACAGCTTCTGAGACATCACCCGGCTCTCCGGCGCCAGATACCCGGAAACCGGTATGGCAGCCAGCAGCAGGTAGAGCACGAAGGCGCTGATCCCGTAAAACTCCAGCGTGTCCACGTCTCCCGTGGCGCTGACCTTAACGTGTTCGAAAAGTTCAGCCCGCGGCAGGCTGTAGGCCATATAGATGCGGTTTAAATCCGCCTCCAGCTGGCCGATCCCTCCGGCCAGATCGTAATTGAGCAGCAGCTGATCGCCCGCGTAAATACCCGCCTGAGCGCTTCCAAGCGTCCTGGCTCCCGCGCTGGTCAGTTCTTTAAACACCCGGTTCTCCAGGGCATTTCCCTGGGGCAGCGTGATGGTCACCGGGATATTGGTCCCGTCCATGATGCCCTGCACCAATCCCTCCGGCACATTCATGATTCCGAAGATTTCACCGTCCCTGAGCTGTTTTTCAGCTTCGCTGCTGTCCATAAACGAAAATTCACAGACGCTTCTCACGCTGTCGTAAGTGCCCAGCATGCGCACCAGCTGTCTGGCAAACCGGTCTTCTTCGGGGAGCACCACACCGATGGTGACTCTCTCCAGCGTCGTTTCCCCATACAGCAGCTTACTTGCAGCAAAGGCAATCGTGCCCAGCATTGCCATCAGCACGATTGCCCCTGCAGCCATATGGGGAAGCCTTTTAAACGCCCGTTTCAACTCCAGCTTTAAATACACAAGTTTTGCAGCCATCGCTTCCCCTGTTCCTTTACAATATCATTTCCAAATCAATTTCAAACTCTAAAATAGGCCGAACGACTGAAATTCCTGGATTACCTCAAGCCATTCCGTCAGGTCCGCGCCCAGAATGTCCATGGGTTCGCCCTTGGGAACCTTGATCTCATCCTCCAGCGGACGCAGATAATATTCGCCCTTAAAGGTTATGTACTCGGAATCTTCGATGGTAAGCTTCAGCTTGTCGATATCCATATGGAAGGATTTTCCTTTTTCCATTTCATCCACAGCGCCCTCGGCGGAAAGCCCCAGGATTCTGCTTCCGTTGGAGCTGAGCTTGACGCTCACATCATAGGCGCCATCGTCTACCGTGTAAGCGGCCGCATATGAGAAACCAAAGGTATCATCCCCGGTGTCCATGCTGAGCGACAGCTCATCCGTCAGATTCTTCTTGTCATATTTGCCGGAACGCTGAACTTCTAAGGTGACCACATCCCCATCGCCTTCCATCTCAACGGTTCCGCTCATGTTCTGGGTCAGATACGAACCGCCCTTTAACTCCAGATGGAATTTCACATCCACATCCGTGTCCTCAAGGTGCAGCATTGTGGTGCCGTCCAGAGCCGCAAGGCGGCCCTTCTTGTCCACATAAACAACCATATCCACATCATCCAGGGTGCGGTCCAGATATTTGATCATTTCTTTGGCGGACTTCTCCGCCTCCGCAAAGGTCTGATCCCGAAGCTCTTTGGCGCTCAGGGACTCGCCCATGCTCTGGCCCATCAGCTCACTCAAGCGGACTGTGGTCTCCAGCTGGTTTAAAAAGTCCTCGCGCAAAGTCTCATCCTGCAGGAAAAACTCAGAGGAGTCCTCCAAAAAGTCAACCATGGAGTCCTTGCTGATCACCGTGTTATAGCCTTTGCAGTTCACTTCTTTCCCATCCATCGTGAATTTCTGCTTTTCGCCCTTGGTCACGGTCAGGGCAGCCTTAAAATTATCCTGGGCCTTGCAGCCTTCCTTGTAGCGGTTTAACAGCTCATCCAGGTTGAAGGGCTGATCTTCCTTGTTTTCCGTCTGGGCTTTTAACTCCTCAATGTACAGGGCCAGGCCGTCCACATCGATTCCCTGCTGCTTGACAAGTTCTCCGAACACGGGGGAATCCTTGAACTGCTGGGCAAGATCTTTGCTTAAGTCCAGGGTAAACGCTTTGGATGAAATCTCCGGAACGGCCATAATTACCTTCTCGCCGCCGTAGTACGCATCCAGGTTCAAATACTCCATATCATTCAACAGCAGCCCTACATTGATTGCAGATTCCTTTGTCTCCAGATTGTTCTGGGCGCTCATCTTCAGGCCGCTGCCCGCAAACTGACTGATAAACGGCTCTGAGCTGTCGGACAGCTTGAGGGTCATACCGCCCTCCGAGCTGGTTGTCTGCAGGCTCTTCATCATCTCGCTGGTGCCAAACAGTTCCTCCGTGGGGTACACCTGATCCTTGGGATGGACATTCTCAAAAGCAGCAATCACAACGTCCTTGGGGTCCTTCTCCATCAGACGCAGCGCTGCAAAGGCAGCGATCACCACAACGACCACAGCGGCGATCACGCCGATGATGGCCTTGCCGAACTTCTTGCCTTCCTTGACCGTTCCGGGTGTTGCGCCGGGCTGCGGAACACCGGGAGCATAGTGGGACGCTCCCTGTCCGGGCTGCGGCGTTTCAGGAACCGGTCCGTTCATCTCGGGTACAGGCTGGCCCATGCCGGCCGCCGGTCCGCCTGCATCAGAACCAGCCTGTTCCATATCAGGAACCGGCCCGCCCGTCTCAGGCGCCGCATGCCCTGCATCGGCCGCCGCCTCGCCTGTCTCCTGCGCCAGCTGCTCCATATCGGCTATCGCTTCACCCGTCTCCGGGGCCATCTGCTCCGCACCTGCCTCAGGCTCAGGCTCCGCTTCCGCGGCTCCCGGCGTTTCCGCCCGGCCTTCTTTTTTCACATCTGCCGCGCCGCTCTCCAACGCTTCCACCGGCGTCTCCGCCTCCTGGGCGGCATCCACCGTTTTCTCCTCCGCTGCCGGCGCTTCCGCCTCCTGTGCGGCATCCGCAGCTTTCTCCTCCGCTGCCGGCGCTTCCGCCTCCTGTGCGGCTTCCGCAGCTTTCTCCTCCGCTGCCGGCGTCTCCGCCTCCTGCGCGGCTTCCGCCGTTTCCGTCTCCGTCACCGGCGTTCCCGCCTGCGCATTCTCCTGGTTCGCCGCCACCGGCTCTCCGCAGGACGTGCAGAATTTAGCGCCTTCGCGGATTTCTGCGTTACATTTCGTACACTTCATTCCCAAATCCTCCTCTGGCCGTCATTCAAATTGATCCGGCCTGGCTATTTATCGAAACTGCCCGATCAGCTCATCCGCTGTCAGGCCGCTTGCGATCTCATGTAATGTTCCGTCCCGCAGCGCGTACATACGGCTGCACAGGGACAGCTCCTCCAATTCGTGGGAGGTGAGCACCACAGCTCCTCCGTCTGCCATATATTGCTTCAAATAGCTGCGGATATCCTCCTTGCACTCCAGATCCAACGCCGCTCCCGGCTCGTCCATCACCAGAAAGGGCGCGTGATTGGACAGCGCGCAGGCGATGCTCAGGCGCTTTTTCATGCCGCCGGACAGCTTGCCCACCGTTCTCCTGAGCATGTCCCGGATTCCCAGAACCGCCGCCGGGCCGCTCTCTAAGTCCTGCCTCATGTGGGCGGCGCTGCCCCTGTACCACAGGGACAGGTTGTCCTTCACGGTCAGCTCCGGGATCAGCGGATTCTCCTGGGGGACGTAGGCCACCATGTCCGAAAATACCCCGGGCTTCCCGGCCGCCTCGCGCCCGTTGAACCGGATCGTTCCGCCGTCCGCCTTCTGCGCGCCTGCCAAAATCGACAGCAGCGTGGTCTTGCCGCAGCCGTTGGCTCCCACAATTCCCACGCAGGTGCCGGGCTCCACCCGCAGAGTGACCCCGTTCAATATCATTTTTCTGCGGTATGACTTGCAGATTCCTTGCGCCTCCAGCATCTTCCGTAACCTCCGGTCCTGTCCGCCCGCACAGCGGCCGGACATATATGTAGTAGTGTACCATATAATCCCAATCTTTGCAAAATGTTAAGGTCTGGGTTTTCTAACATTTATTAGTATTTTTTCTTAATATTTTATGTGATCCCTACATTGGTTATAAATGCGGAAATATTCAATATTTTGTAATAAATTTGTAATTTTCCTTACGACTTTCCTATGCTATACTTGGAACTATTCGCACTGCACCAGTTTATATTACAAACAGGGAGGAAACCAATGGAAGAACCATACATTGTCAAATTTTTCAGGATCAGGCGCGAATCGATCGAATGCTTTTCTGAAAACACAGCGCCACTCACCATGGGGAATTTTATTCCCAACCAACTGTGCAAGGCCGAGGTGTATGATAACAAAATCGTCATCACACCGGTCGACCCCGACTACTGTCTGCCGAAAACTCCACTCAGCTAAATCGTCCAAAACCTGCCAGGGCCAGCCCCATTCAGCAGGTTTTTCATATTTATGCAGCCAATTCCCCTGATTTTACCAATTTTTCCTTTGGCATCAAAAAAGGATGGCCGGATCCGCTTGCGCGTTCCCTTGCCATCCTGTTTTAAGGTCAATTAAGCGATTTTGCTCTTCGCCAGCTCGGCCAGCTTCGCAAAGCCTTCCGCGTCGTTGATCGCCATATCGGACAGAACCTTGCGGTTCAGATCAACATTTGCCAGCTTTAAGCCGTACATCAACTTGCTGTAGGACAGGCCGTTGATGCGGGCAGCCGCGTTGATACGGGCGATCCACAGCTGTCTGAACTGTCTCTTTCTCTCTTTTCTGCCGGCATAGGAGCTGGTCAGAGCGCGCATTACGGACTGCTTAGCAATTCTATACTGTTTGGAACGGGCCCCTCTGTAGCCTTTCGCCATCTTCAGGACTCTGTTGTGTTTCTTCTTCGCATTTAAACCGCCTTTAATTCTTGCCATCGGTAATTTCCTCCTTCTACAATTTCAACTTACAGATATGGTAAAATCTTCTTCATTACCTGTGCATTGGTTGCGTCGGTAACGATGTCTTTTCTAAGATTTCTTTTCCGCTTGGTGGATTTCTTAGTCAAGATATGAGATTTGTAAGCTTTATTGCGAACTAACTTACCGGTTCCCGTCTTTTTAAAGCGCTTTGCTGCTGCTCTGCTGGTTTTTAACTTTGGCATTGTAAATTCCTCCTTAAATCTTTGTATTTTAACGTTTTGCAGTTAAAAACATAACCATGCTTCTTCCTTCCACCTTCGAGGGCTTGTCGACTACCGCGATGTCAGCCAGGCTCTCAGCAAAATCATCCAGGATGTACTTGGACTTGTACATATGGGCCATCTCACGGCCTCTGAAGCGCAAGGTCACCTTCACCTTGTCTCCCTTTTCCAGGAACTTCCTGGCAGCCCCAACTTTGGTGTTCAGATCGTTGGTATCAATATTGGGGGACAAACGAACTTCCTTGATCTCGATTACCTTCTGTTTCTTTCTGGCTTCTTTCTCCTTACGGGCATTCTCGTAACGAAATTTACCATAGTCGATAATCTTGCATACGGGGGGTTTTGCGGTGGGCGCGATCTTTACCAGATCCAGCTCTGCATCCTGCGCCAGCTTTAAAGCGTCCCTGGCAGCCATGATCCCCAGCTGTTCGCCGTTCTCTCCAACCACTCGTACTTCCTTGTCTCTGATCTGTTCGTTAATCACATGTTCGCTAATAGTCGTACACCTCCATAATTCAATCTCATTTTCCGGAATCAGCACGCCCCTTCTGCGGGGGGCAAAAAAATAAAGCGGACAGGCAATCTATCCACTTCCACTTTCACACAGCAAACCGCAGCGCCTTTCCGATCAAACTCCATCAGCGCTTCGCCGCTTCTATGAACCCGGGTCACTGACTCGTGCCGAGGTGAGGTGGATACCTGCTTTCCTGTAGTCGTTCTCACAACTTATATTACTTTACTATACCCAGGCTCATTTGTCAAGGCATATTTTTCTTGTTTTACTATGTTTTTGCACGGGGTACGCGCACGGTCTTTGCACAGCCCGTAACCGTTCAAATGCCCGGAAGGCGAAACCGCCCTCCGGGCATTTGAACGGCAGGCAATGAACCGCCCTCAACTCAGGCGGCTCATTACCATCCATAACGCCGTACTTAGCGGGCCTTAAAGGTGGCGCAGCGGGTCTGTCCGCACTCACAGGCGCCGTCGCCTGCGATGTCGATGCGCTCGGCGGCGCAGCGGCGGTCCTCGTTATAAACGCACTTGACGGCGTCGCACTCCACTTCCAGGCGGGTCTCCGGTGTCTTGAACAGGTTGGTAAATGCTCCGCCCTTGTTCTCGTCAAAGCTGGCGCAGCAAGTCTCGTTGGGCTTAACGGCCTCATTGCCGTCCACCAGAATCGCGCTCTTGCAGCAGTAGTTGTCGGAGTTGTGCATGCAGTTTTTCACACTACATTCTAACTTTGTCATCGTCGTTACCTCCTTAGATTGATATTCTCTAATCTGCGTGACAACGTTAGTATGCGCGTGGGCGGCGGTTTTATTCTCCGGTCCGGCCGCTGTTTTTCGATCATTTTTTAACCGGTGCGGTTACGGCGTTCCCAGAGCCTGGTTCATCTGCCGGACCGCCTCCAGGCAGGGCCCCGGCTTCCCATCCATCTCATACAGTTCGCCCCGGGTCACAAAGGTGTACACGGAAATATCGTCGAGCCAGACCTCCGCTCCCCTGTTTTCGATGGTCAGTGTGGAAAAGGACGGAGCCGCGAACTCTAAGTCCACGGTGCGCTCTCCCGTCACATTCACGGACTTGGACATATTCCCAAGGCGGACTGTCACGTCGCTGTTTCCCTCGGAGGAAACTTTAAAACGCACATATCCCTTGGAGCCGGTGTTCCCGCTGCGGCTGCCGAGCTTCTGGGACATGGACGCGCCGGTCGGGAGCACCGCGGCCATGCTGCCGCCCCGCTCCTCCACCCTGCCGCTTCCGGTTAAGGTCCACCCCTTGTCTCCCAGGGCGAACTGGGCGTTGTACAGCTTGTTGTCGCCGTAATCCCGGTAAGTCCAGATGCCGTAACCCATGGACATGTTTTTTAAAACCGGCACGATTGCCTCCAAATAGATCGGTTTTTCCTCGTCCAGCAGCTGGGCGTTGTACTCGAATCCCACCGTGTTGTCCGTGAACAGGAACTGGTCGATATAAAGTCCCTTGCCGTTGTTGTAGTTGTGAATATTTCCCAGCATCCACGGAGCCATGTCCACCGCCTGCGCGGCGGTGATCCGCTCGTGATGGTTGGCCTGTCCCATGGGAATACTGTACATGGTGGAGCTGTAGGAGGCGCTTTCACAGGCAAAGGTATCCGAGTGCATATACCCCTTTACGCTGCCGTCCGTCTGGGTCACCGGATCGCCGTCCAGGCGCACCTCCATGGACAGGTCGGGAAACACTTCCTGGCTCTCGGCGAGGAGCTGGTTGAGGAAATGATTGTAAAATTCGTAAAATACCGCCCGGGCCGGCGAATCCCATTCCGGCAGATACAGGGCGTCGTAGGAGGAAAAGCTGGTCTTGTACAACTCCCCCAGCTCCTCCAGGCTGTATCGCTCCCGCAGATAATCGGTGTAGCCCACCTTCGCGGCCATCTCCCGGCTGTAAGCGCCCTTTCCAAAGTTCGCCGCACTTGATGTGAAATTCCAGAAGTCCTCCCAGGTGAGAAAGCCTCCGCAGAAGTTCTCGTGGGCCGAGGTCCGCTCGTACAGAAGCTTCACATAGTCCAGCCAGGCCAATCTCACGTTCTCGTCGTACAGCAGGGCCTGGAAACGGTTCAGAACATTGTCCCGGCCGTAGTAATCCCAGGTGTAGCCCACCCGCAGCATGACGCTCAAATTCTGCGCCGCAGCCGCCTCCATCACACGGTCCAGTTTGTCCCACGGATAGGTGTTGTATGTGATAGGATTCGTCCCCGGCTGGAACTCCCGCCAGGGAATCACCAGAATAATGCTGTTAAAGCCGTCCTCCGCGATCTGCGCCAGCTCCGCGTCCATGTTTTTGCTCTCGCTGTTCCAGAAATTGATCACCCAGTCGTCGGAATAATAGGTGGCGGACTTCAGATATCCCGCCGTGCCCGCCGCGTACTCCGCCGCCCTGGCAAAGCCGGTCGTGAAGGCAAATGCCGACAGAGCCAACGCTGCGGCGATCACCCGTACCTTGAACCTTTTCATATGCTCTCCCTCTGTATCTTCTGAATATTTTCCCCAGTCCCGGGCCGCCGCCCCTGGGTTTAAGCTTTTTCTCCCGTCCCGCGCTCCCGGCCGCCCCGCTTTAATTCCGGCCAGACGGTGAGCATCATGGTGCCGAAGCAGGCGGCGCCTCCGATGAAGTTGGAGACCGGCTCCGCCATCAGAATCCCGTCCGTCCCCATGTGGAATACGGTGGGCAGGATAAGGATCAGCGGAATCACGATCACCACCTTGCGGAATATGGAGAAGAACACCGCGTTCCTTGACCTTCCAAGCCCCACAAACACGGACTGGCCGGCAAACTGCAGGGACATCATGAAAAATCCGAAGAAATAGATTCGCATTGCCGGGATTCCCTTCTCCACCAGGTCCCCGCTGTGGTCGAAAATGCGGATGAAAAACTCCGGAAAGCTGTGCACGCACAGCCAGATGAGCACGGTGTAGGTGATGCAGACCACGGAGATAAACACAATGGCCTGCCGGGTCCGCTTGTACTCCCCTGCCCCGTAGTTGTAGCCCATCACCGGCTGGGCGCTGTTTGTCAGGCCGCTGACCGGCATGGAGATCACCTCCCGGACGGAGTTAATCACGGTCATGATTCCCACGTACAGATCGCCGCCCGCCTTCTGCAGCATGGCGTTGTACATGATCTGCACCGAGCTGTTGGTGATGGACATGGTGAAGCCGCTCATACCCAGGCCCGCGATCCGCAGCACCCGCTCCCGTTCCAGCTTAAACGCCGCCCGCCTCAGCCGCAAAATGGTACGCTTTCCGGTCAAAAAACGGACGATCCATATCGCTGAGAGCAGCTGGGACAAAATGGTGGCAAGCGCCGCGCCCTGAACGCCCATATGGAACACGAAAATGAAAATGGGATCCAGCACAATATTGGTAATCGCGCCTAACAGCACGGTCATCATGCCGGTGGTTCCAAAGCCCTGGGCGTTGATGAAGCTGTTCATACCCAGACCGATCATCACAAATAGATTGCCCAGAAGATAGATGGTTATGTAACGCTCCGCATAGGAGATGGTATCCGGGCTGGCTCCGAACAGAAACAGCATGGGCCGCTTGAAAGCCAGGCCGGCCACGGTCAGGATCACCCCGGTGATCAGAAGCAGCACAAAGGAGTTGCCCATGATGGCCTCAGCCTCCGCATCATTTCCCCGCCCTCGCTCGATGGAAAACAGCGGCGCTCCGCCCATTCCGAACAGATTGGCAAACGCGATCACAATGGAGATAATGGGCAGACAGAGTCCCAGCCCGGTCAGAGACAGGGTGGCGTTCTCCGGGATCATGCCGATGAAAATGCGGTCCACAATGTTGTAGAGCACGTTGATCAGCTGCGCCAAAGTCATGGGCAGAGCCAGACGCAGGATGTTTCCCACTATACTGCCCTTGGAAAAATCATTTTTCGGTCTCTCGTCTCGTCTCATCTCTCCGCTCACCTGCCATCCCGCCACATCCGCAGATCTCCCGGCAGATCCACATCCCGCAGCTCCTTCTCCTCCACCTCGTACTGCCACACGTCCTCCGGATAAGACTTCATCAGGCGGCTGCCGCCCCGGTCGCCCGTGAGCGTTTCCAGCTCTGGCCGGTACCGGCTCTGAAACGCCGCCGGATTCCCCCGGCGGCCCTGGGCGCAGACGCAGCCCATTCCCTTGCCGCAGCGCACAAAGCTTCTCAGAAAGCCGGTCAGGGAGGCGGCCTCAAGCCCTGGCTGGTCCGCCACGCAGTAGACGAAAAAATCCGTGTCCTCCGGGGCCGCCAGGGTTCCCAGCCGCAGGGAGGAGGCGATGCCCTCCTTTGCGCCGCCGTTGTACACAGCCTCAGCTCCCAGGCCCGCAGCCGTTTCCAGAATTTCCCTGTATTGGCTGACCACAATCAGGTTCACCTGCCAGCCGTCCTCATGCTCCAGCATCCGCCCTGCCTGAAGCAGGCAGTCCATGCCGTGGCGGTACAGGGGTTTGCCCCCCAGCTCCGCCATCAGCTTATTTTCACCAAAACGGCTTCCGAAACCGGAAGCCATATAAATCCACGCTGTTTTCATATCATTCCCACCGATCCTTTAACCCGCTCCGATTCCACGCCCAAGGGCCGTCAGAAAAGGTCCACGCAGGGGTCGAACCGCAGCTGTCCGCACGCGATGCCCCGCTTTTCGCCCATGGCGTCCAACAGCCCTCTCACCGTCTGGACCTGGGCTGGCTCATCCGCCTGGTTAAACACCGGGATCACCGGAATGGACGGATACCTGACCCGAATCGGGTACAGGTAGGCGTGCTGCATCAGGCAGGCCACGTCTCCGGGGCGGACGATCCACTGTCCTCCGTCCTTGTAGTCCGGCCTTCCGTGGGCCCGCATGATCTCCTCCGCCTGCTCCGCGCGGAAACAAAGCTTCTCTGCGGGCTGGTCCAAAGCGGACAGGCCCAGCACGGAGAGCACCATGTGGGAGTTCTTCGGAACCACCGGCTCATTGACCCCGGGGACCTTTAAGGGCAGCCGCCGGGAGCCGTCCGCTTCCACCAGAACCAGATCCGCCAGCGGGCAGATCTGCTCGTAAAACCAGGTGCCCACAAATGTAATCTTCAACTCCCCGGCTTCCTTGCCCACCACGGCGATGGACTCCTTCTGCAGCATCCTGCGCACGTCCCCTTTGGACCGGGTGAGCACGCCGTACTGTTTCGGCCGGAACATGTGGGTGGTTGTGACCACCAAGACCTTAAGCCCACGCTCCCGCCCCTCGCAGGCCAGGCGGCGGATCAGAGACGTCTTTCCCCCCGCGCCGGTAAACGAAATCACGTAGGGGGCGTTCTCCCTGACTGCGCGCAGCCGCTTCATACGTGCGTCCAGAGACAGAGCCTGCCACAGATCGCCGGACTCCGTCCATTTATCTTCATTATAGTAATAAACCTTCATAGAGATTCCCTTTTCCAGTCACATTATTGTTCGTAAAATATCCGTTGCCTTCTCAGGCACAGCAAATAATCCATATTTCTACTATCTTAACACAAAATGTCGGATAGGGAAAGATCTTGTCGTATAATTGTCCGCGGCTAATTGTCCGCGGCGCCCCCGGCATCCAAAACGGCAGGGCCTGCAAAACGCGCAAGCCCTGCCCCAAAAAGTCCTTCTGTCCGTCTGTCCGATCAGTTGACCTTTTTCCCTTTCAACACTGAAACGAGATCATAGCCTAAAATGCCAAATACCAGAACCAGTCCCAAAACGTTCATACTTTATCCTTCTTTCCGCCTCACGCATTGTTTGAAACCTTATGCCCTTATTATATGGAATTGCGGCGGGAAAGGCAATCTGCAGAATCTCCAATCTTTTTCCGGTATCAGGGACATTTTCTCACAGGTTATACAAAATATTTTAGACATCCTAAAACTTTTTGTATTTCATCAGCATTTCCGGCGGCCCTCGCGCAGAGCCCGGATGTGGATCAGCTCCCCGGCGATGCTGACTGCGATCTCCGCGGGCGTCTCCGCGCCGATGGCGGTTCCGATGGGCATGTGGCAGCCCTCGATCTCCTCCCGGGTAAAGCCGTCCTCCAGCAGCTTTTCCGTGACCACGCGGATCTTGCTGCGGCTTCCCATGATCCCGATATAGCATGGCCCAAGCTCCATGGCCTGCTTCTGCACATAGTAGTCAAACTGGTGTCCCCTTGTCATGACGCACACGTAATCCTGGGGCCCTATGGCCACCCGGTCCCCAATGTGCTCCAAATCCCCCACAATGGTCTCTGCGGCCTGTGGGAAAACCTGGGGATTGGCAAATTCCGCCCGGTCGTCGTAGACCACGCAGCGAAAGCCCACGTGGGCCAGCACCGGCACCAGCTCCTGGGCCACGTGGCCGCCCCCGAAAATGTAGACCGTGCCCGCCTGCACCAGAGGTTCACAGTAATACTTCCGGCCCATGGCCTCCACCTGCACGGCCTTGGCGGTAAAATGCGGCAGCAGCTCTGCCTCCAGCTCCCCCGGCTTTCCCGACAGAGCCAGCGCGCCCGAAAGCCCTCTGCCCGCGCAGTAAAGCCCCATGGACCAGGCCGTTTCCCGGGTGATGTCCAGGATCAGCCAGCTGTCCTCGTCCCGGTCCAGGGCCTGCGCCACTTCGGCGCAGAATTTCTGCATATCCTGATCCCCGGGATTGATGTACTGGATGTATACCACCACATTCCCGCCGCAGACCATGCCGATGTCCGCCACCTGGTTGCGGGTCAGGGTGAACCCCTTCACGCAGGACTGCCGGTTCTTTAACGCCTCCCTGGCCGCGCACTGGGCCTGGTATTCCACGGCTCCGCCGCCAACGGTGCCCAAAAAGGTGCCGTCCTCCTTCACCAGCATGCGGGAACCGGCCCCTCTGGGCGTGGAACCGGAACTGGCGATAATGGTCGCCAGCACGGCTCCTTCCCCCCGCTCTAATGCCTCCAATAACTCCTGAAATAATCGTCTCATCGCTGCTCCTCATTTCCCTGCAAAAAACAGTTCTCAAACAGCCGTTTGGCCGTCTCGTTCAATTCCTTCTCCATCTGAAAATACCGGTCTAAAAGCTCCCTTGCCTGTGGTGAAAGCCTGGAGGAACCGCCCTCCGCGCCCCCCGACTGGGTGATCAGCAGCGGGTGGCCCAGCTGCTTCTCCGCAGCCTTTAGCATCTTCCAGCCCTTGGTGTAGGACATGTGCATCTGGCGGCAGGCGGTCTGCATGGACCCGGTGTGGTCGGTGATCTGCAGAAACCTGGCCATGGACTGGTCGAAAAACAGCTCCTCCCGGGCCAGCGCCAGCTGCACCTTGGGGTGCATGGGAATCCGCTCCCGCCCCTTGGGCGGCTCAGCCAGGCGGCCGTCGCCCTCCGCTGGCCAGAATATCCCCTCGTCCTCTACCGGAATCTCATCCATCAGGGCGTCGATATCCGGTTGGCGCAGAGCGCCACGCATGCCCATTGGACCGTCGTAGCCGGTGATCTTCCCGATCAGCTCTCCGCGGATCAGCACCGGATGTCCCCTGTGCCCGCCGCAGACCGGACAGGCCGCGGCAGCCGTGCTCTTAAGCAGTTCGTTCACCGTCCCGGTCAGAAGCAGCGGGTACTTGGCCGGAAGCACCAGAGCGCGGTCGCAGAGCCCTTCCAGGTATTTAAGCCCCATGCAGATGCTGTCGAACATCTGGGTGTGCTCATACCGGTCGTTCCGCAGGCAGATCACCTGAAGCTTGGAAATGTGCTTTTCCAGCTCATCCCCCTGTTTTCCGGTGATCACCACCACCGGGTCCACCCCGGCCTGCTGTAAAATGATGATGATCCTGCGGATCACCGTGGTGTCCCCCACCGGCATCATCGGCCTGAACAGCGTGGGGCTCTTGTGTCCAGCTGCCACGATCACTGCGCCTGTCCTCATGTTTTCCCTCCTGTATTCTCTTCTCACAACAGCTGGCCCGACAGCAGAAGCAGCGCCTGAGGCGCCACCCTGAGCCAGTTCGGCACCACCCCGGCGGTCTCATGAGTGTGGATGGTTTTCTCCTTTTTCCACCACAGCCCGTTGTCCAGGGTAATATACCACTCAAAGGGCATCTCCGATATATCCGGATTCTGCACCCGGATCAGGTTGGCCCCCGGAGTCCCTTTCAGCTCCCCTGCCCGTGCCTCGCTTATGGGCTCAAAATCGTGGGCCCGGATGCCCACCGCCGTGATCTCATCCCCCACGGGCAGCTCTGTCTCCAGCTCCAGACCGCCCCAGTCCAGGGCCAGGACCTTCCGCTCCCCCACCCTCTGAATCCGGGAAATATTTTTGCAGCCTGTTAGCCTGGCCGCCTGGCAGGTCACCGGGTTCTGAAACAGCTCCCGGGTTCGCCCCTCGGCCAGCACCCGTCCCCGGTCCATGAGCAGCAGATTGTCGCAGAGCTGGTAGGCCTCGTCTCGGTCATGGGTCACCATAAC
>OLPX01000704.1_pt1 | contig 28825 bp, 21 predicted proteins | sample 1672491 | NCBI WGS metagenome assembly OLPX01 (sample SAMEA3136692, study PRJEB25190) | human gut metagenome | biome: human gut; feature: human-associated habitat; material: faeces | place: Austria | collected 2013 | reverse complement strand
CTTACAAAATAAATAAGAAATAAAATGTGGAAAATCCTTTTATTTACCTGCGGGTAAGTGAAAGGATTTTCCTTTTGACTGGGGAAAACTGTTGTAACTGGCAATTGTTAAAAAATCGAATCACAATCAGTAAGGGGCTGTCTCTTCTTCTGTCACAGGAATGATCATATTTTCAAAAGCGTTTACCATCTTCGGATGCTGGATGAGAAAATGGATCGCAGGAGCTTTCTCTTTAGATACCATGACATATTTCCCGCGAAGAATACAGATCTGAATGTTGCGGAAGGCAGGCGAGGAATTTGGCTTTACGTGGTACAGAGGATGTTTTTCGTGGTATTCTTGCAGCAGATGTAGATGAGTCTGATATTCTTCCCATGTATAAAAGACATCTTTTTCCAGAAACATACCGGAAAGAGATAAAGTCATCGGATATTTTGCAAATTCCGCTTCTGTCAGGAGTGGTATTTCTTCTGTAACCGGGCTGTGAGCCAGGAGCTCTTCTGAAAAATCTCTGGAAGATCGTACATAATCTATGATCTGAGCCTGTTCGTCCGGTGTTAACTGGTTGTGAGCCAGAATCTGTTCCAGAAGCCCATCTGTCATTGTGTAAAGTGACAGAGAAGAGAGAATATAATGCCGCTCTCCGTGCGTATGTGCGTTCTGCAGACGGAAATTCTGGAAGTCCTGAGCCTGTTCCAGACGGTAGATCTTCATAAGCGGAGATGCCTTGGAGAGAAGTCTGTCCGCGCGTTTGCGGTAATGTGCAACTTCTTCTTTGTTTTTTGTAAGGTAATAGCGCCCTTCGCTGTGATAGCCACAGATTGCTTCGCCGGAGAGCGCAGCAGTGCCGGAGACTTTTAAAAAATGAGAAAATATATTTCCGGGCGATCCTTTCAGGTAATAAGGAGAAATCTGTCCGGTCATATACATTGGAATCCAGCTCTCCAGACCAAGCATCATATCTTCAAAGGAACGGTCAAGGTTATGGATCTGGTTGAGATGCAGTCCTTTTTTTAACATCATTGCCATACCGAACATCCATTTTTTTGGAAATTCCGGATCTTTTGCCATCTCGCCCATAGGCATATCGCTGTACATGGCAACGGGTTCCACAGATTTTGAAAGCACGGTTGCTTTTAAGAAAGCGAGTTCGCTGTCCATCATTTCTTTTAATCCGTAATAACTCCGGGAAGTCGGAAACTGGAAAGGTGCAGTCGGAACCTTCATCTCATCAAAATGAATGGCACGGATATATTCGTTGAGATCAAACTGTTCCAGTTTTTCCAGAAAATCTGCCATATAATTCTTCGAAGGCTGCGTCTGATCAGTCAGCCAGTGAAAAAGAGAAGTTCTGTAAGCGTCTGGATCTTCAAGCTCGTCTGCATCACATCCGATCAGAGCGGCTACCTGCGATTTCTGTGAGTCATCCTGATATTTCTGTGTAACAAAGTCGGTGATTTTCGTCGCAAATTCCTGTGGATCTGCCGGTTTTCGCTGTCCATTCCGAATGCGTGAAATGTAGGAAGCATCATAATTCAGCGCACGGGAAAGTTCGGATACATTCAGCGAGAGTTCATTTAATAAATGGTTGAAATTTGTCTGTAACCGGTGGATATCTACAAATGCAGTTCCGGAAAATGTGGATAACGTTTCGGAAATGGCAGACTCTGTAAGAGAAGAGATGCCTTTTTCCTGTGCAAGTCCGGAAAGACCGGCAATCAGTTTGTTATAATTTTCTGAGTCCCGCTGCGGAAGCCGGTCACCGGAACGATAGCGGCTGATCGTAGCAGCAGAAAGTCCGCTTGCCTGCGCCAGCTCTTTAGAAGTACAGCCTAACTGTTCTATGTATTCGTTTAATTTTTCTTTAAAATCCATATGCAATCCCTCCGGTAAACTGATAAGTATATTGTTCTTTTCCGAGAAATACAGCTCCTGATAGTGTAGTTATTTTCAGTATACAATAGATAATCTTATTTACAACAGAATAGTTTCCAAATTGGCATTGCCAGAAAGGAAATACAGTAGATAGAAAAAAATCCGGCTTGATATAATGAAAACAGGAAAATTATGTAGAAACAAAAAGTGAGGTTTTGCGTATGAAAAAGAAACAAATAGAACGATTAGGCAAATGCGTGCTTGGCGGTGTGCTTGCAATTACAATGATGGCGTCATTAATGCCAGGAATGAGCGAAGTAAAAGCGGACGAAAAGGCATCGATGCAGAATGTCCGGGAGGCAGATGAGATCTCCGCAGAGAAGATCGGGCATCTGATGGGAGATGATAATTCAGAAAATGCGAAGCATCTGATCATGCCGGATGAATATTTTTATATTGATCCGGAGCTTAAGGTGACACATGATACCAGAACAGATGGCGTTCCTTATGTAACACTGACATTGCTACGTGCAAGATTAGAACTTGAAGAGCTGCGTGCCTATGATTCCAAGCTGGTACGAAGCAAGCTGGATACAAGCAAGATTATAACAGATGCAAGTGATCCGGTGCTTACGAATACGTATAATATCTGGAAAATGGGTGAAAATTCACTGTCAGAGTCCGTGAAAAAAAGTGTGGATATGGATATCATGTCAATATCACCTATAGGCTACAGAAACAAGACAGGTTTGCCATGCATTGTGGAAGCGATCCGGGGGAGCGGCTTTGATTTTGTAAGTGAAGTAAAAGACAGTGCAGGACTTACAGTCGCAAATACGGTCGAGAATACATGGAGCGGCTGTACGCTTCGTTTCTTTGAGCCATATTATTTGCTGACATATAAAGATGTGACGGAAGAAGAATCTAAAAATTTTCCGGATCGCTATTATATAAAAAGAGAAAAACAGGAAATAAGACTCCCGGCAATCGTAAGACCCGGATTTCATTTTAAAGAGTGGAGCGGAGGATTGTATTTCGCAGATAAGAAGCGAGATGGCAGTGACACGGTTTATACATTTGACTGGGAAAATAATATAGAAAAGGCAACGTACAACTGGGGTGATGAGGAACTGTATCCGGTTTTTGAGGAAGGTGATACCATCACATTCCATGGAAATGGCGGGACTATCGATGGTAAAGAACAGATCACTTATGAACTGGATCAGGAAAGTGATAATTTCTTTGATATCGGGAAATATGTACCGAAGAGGAAGGGATATACATTCCTTGGCTGGTGTTATAAACCGACGGCATATTATGACAGTCTGATTAAAGATACCAGTAATTATGACTGGGTAAGGAAATGTACGGATAATGGTTTTGACCGGAATCTATATGCAAAATGGGCAGAAGACAGTGATGAAGAACTAGAGACAAAAGGCTATAAACTGGATGAAAAAACAGGGGCGCTTACGATTATTACAGATCAGGGGATGCTTGGATGGAATACGCTTTGCAATGAAACAGATGATAAGTGTAAAGAAAAAGTCAAATCCATTACCATAGGCGGAGATGTAAAAGAGATTGACAGCTGGATGTTTACAAACTGTGAAAATCTGGAAACTGTGAAACTATCTTCAAAAGTGCGGGAAATTGGAAAATATGCATTTTATGGATGCAAGTCTTTAAAGAATGTGGAGATGCCAGGGGTGTCTTCGATTTATGACAGTGCATTTGAAGAATGTTCTTCTCTTGTAAAAGTGACATTTCCGGACACAATACAGGTTATCAATAATGAAGTATTTAGAAATTGTTCTGCTTTAAAAGAAGTGGTATTTGAAAAAGAAGAACAACCACCGTATTTGCGAATCTATTCCAGTGCATTTGAAGGATGTCATAAAGATCTGACCATCCGGGTAAAAACTTCGCTCCTGAAGGAATTTAAAGAGGAAATCCTGCCGGATTTTGCAGATAAAATTACAGACGAAGCAGGTTCCATACCGACACCGGATCCTGAAGATCCGTGTGCAGGAGGACATCAGACAGAAAATATTCTTACAAAAGCAACTTTAAAAACGGATGGTAAGATAGAAGAGCGTTGCAAGATATGTAAGAAAGTGATTGGAACAAAAACAATTGCAAAGATTGCAGATGTAAAACTTTCCGGAAACAGTTATGTATATGACGGCAAGACGAAAACACCATCCGTAACAGTAAAGAACAGCAAAGGCAAGACACTTGCAAAAACAGATTATTCCATAGCTTATGCGAAGGGACGCAAGAATGTCGGAAGTTATACCGTTACAATCACACTGAAGAATAATTACAGTGGAACAGTGAAGAAGACATTTAAGATCGTTCCGAAGACAACAAGCATTTCCAAACTGACGGCAGGTAAGAAGAAGCTGACTGTGAAGTGGAAAAAACAGGCGACACAGACGACCGGATATCAGTTGCAGTACGGAACATCGTCTAAGTTCAAGGGTGCAAAGACCGCGACGATCACGAAGAATAAAACAGTGAGCAAAGCGATTTCCAAGTTAAAAGCAAAGAAGAAATATTACGTAAGAATCCGCACTTATAAGACTGTGAAAGTGAATGGAAAATCTGTGAAACTTTATTCTGCATGGAGCAAAGCAAAATCGGGGCTTACAAAATAAATAAGAAATAAAATGTGGAAAATCCTTTTATTTACCTGCGGGTGAGTGAAAGGATTTTCCTTTTACAAAAAACGCTTGACTTAACGCTAGTTTGAGGCGCTAGAATAATTCTGGGAATTCAAAGAAAGGGAATTTTTTACAATGTATAATATAGAGTTGACTTTAAGTAATGTTATAATTATGTTGTGGAAAATAATAGATGCAATGAATAAGAGGTGGAAATAAAATGGATAAAAAGGCTGCAATTGATAATGTACAAAAAGAACTCTTTGCCATGCAGGACACCGGGTATCGGGATTTCCATATGAAACTGATGCCTACGGTAGATCCGGAGCGTGTGATCGGAGTAAGGACTCCGGCACTACGTGCATTTGCAAAAAAGTATGGAAAGACAGAAGAAGCAAAACAGTTCGTAGAAGTATTGCCACATCAGTATTATGAAGAGAATAATTTACATGGACTTCTGCTGGAACAGGGGAAAAATTACGAAAAATGTGTAAAAGATCTGGATCGTTTTCTTCCCTATGTGGATAACTGGGCGACCTGTGATCTTCTGGCCGTGAAAATCGTAAAGAAACATCTGGATCTATTTATTAAAGAGGTTTACCGTTGGATGGAATCGGAGCATACTTATACGATCCGTTTTGGGATAAATATGCTGATGCGCTATTATCTGGAAGATGAATTTAAGCTGGAATATCCGGAAAAAGTTGCAGCTATCCGGTCGGAAGAATACTATGTCAACATGATGCGTGCCTGGTATTTTGCAACTGCGCTGGCGAAGCAGTATGAAGCAATTATTCCTTATCTGGAAGAGAAGCGGATGGATACGTGGACGCACAATAAGACAATCCAGAAAGCGATCGAGAGCTACCGGATAACGCCAGAACAGAAGGTATATCTGCGGACGTTGCGTGTGAAAAAGTAAATATTTTAACCTATAAGTTTTTCTTCTTTTGGTATATGTTTTCAATATTGGAAATTATCGGATTAAAGCGATAAAATCAATTATATCAGCTGCCGGGGAGGGGAATACCGGCGCGTAACAAGAGAAAAGAGAGGTTAAAAAGAAATGGAGACAAAGAAAAAGGGATTTCCTACGGCATTCTGGACATGTGCCGCAACCGAGATCTTTGAGCGTCTGTCTTACTATCTGGGACGTTCACTGATCCTGATTTTCGCAACAGCAACCGTAGCAACAGGAGGACTTGGACTGTCCGACACTGTTGCAGCAAATATGCAGTCGAACTTGACCGCATTTTCTTATCTGCTTCCGTTATTCGGAGGAATCGTAGTTGACCGTTATATCGGTGCAAAATATACGACACCGGTCGGTATGATGATTGCCGGAGTCGGATATTACATGGGTTCTGTGGCAACAACAGCAACTGGTGTTTACGCCATGATCTTCCTTGTAAGTTTAGGTCTTGCGTTATTTAAAAACGGACCGATCATCGGACGAGTTATCACTGAAAAAGAGCAGATGGACCCGGCGTTCGCTATGCGTTACACACTTGTAAATGTCGGTGCATTCATAGGTACTTTCCTTGTAGGTATTCTTTACAAAGATGTATTTGCAAAAGACGGAGTATTAGGATTTGCTCCTTGCTTTAAAATTGCAGCACTGATCATGTTCCTTGGAGCATGCTGGTATTTCTTCGTATGCTGGCGTTTCCTCGGAGATGTTGGAAAACGTCCGTTCAAGAAGACAAAGACACAGGAAGAGCTTGCAATTGATGCAGAAAAAACAGTAGAAGAGAAAAAAGAGACGAAAAAAGAGCCACTTACTACGATTGAGAAAAAACGTATCGGTGCGATCCTTATTGCATCTCTGTTCTCCATTATTTTCTGGATCTTCTGGTATCTTGGATACCTTCCGGTATATTATTACTGGGCAGATAACATGAACTGGGTAGTTGCAGGCTATGAAGTTCCATCTACATGGTTTGATGCAGCAAACTCAATGTTCTGTGTAATCTTAGGACCTGTGACAGCAGCACTCTGGAGAAAGCTGGCTGCAAGACCGCAGGGAGACATGAGTCTGTTCAGAAAGACAGGACTTGGAATTGCGATCATCGGACTTGGATACATCTTCTATGCAGTAATTGATATTGCAAGAGGCGGACACAAAGCAAGCGTATTATGGCTGATCGTATTCGCATTCCTTCTGACACTTGGAGAGATGTTCTTCTCACCACTGGGACATTCATTCATCAGTAAATATTCCCCAAGCCGTTACCTGGCGCTGATGATGTCTATGTGGGGATTTGCAACATTTATTGCAGCTAAGAGCTACGGTCCGGTATACGGAATCTTATTTGGTGGAAATATTCCATTCAAGACAGCATGTATCGGAATTGCCGTTGTATCTTTTGTGGCAGCAGCAATTATGATCGCGTTAGACAAACGATTATCCGCGTTAGTAGATTAATAATGAATTTTATGAGCTATATATTTCGTGCAGAATTATATAGCTCATGTAATATAACAGAAAAGAGGTATGTTTCATGGGAGTAAAAGAAAGACTTAGTTGTCTCAGAAAATTAATGGAAGAAAAAGGAATTGACTTTTATGTAATTCCGACTGCAGATTTTCATCAGAGTGAGTATGTAGGAGAATATTTCAAGGCACGTAAATATATGACTGGATTTTCCGGATCTGCAGGAACAGCTGTAATCTCAAAAGACTGGGCAGGAATGTGGACAGACGGAAGATATTTTATCCAGGCGGCAAAACAGATGGAAGGTACAACCGTAGAGCTTATGAAAATGCGTGAGCCGGGAGTTCCGACTATCGAAGAATATTTAGAAGAACACCTGCCGGAAAATGGTGTGATCGGATTTGATGGACGTGTTGTATCTATGGGAGAAGGTCTTGGATATGAGACAATTGCTCGAAAGAAAAACGGAGGAATTGTTTACGAATATGATCTGGTAGATCAGTTCTGGGAGGATCGCCCGAAACTTTCTGAAGAGCCTGCATTTATTCTTGAGGAGAAATATGCAGGAGAATCCGTAGCTGATAAATTAAAGAGAATCCGTGAAGTAATGAAAGAAGAAGGAGCAGATATACATATTCTTACAACACTAGACGATATCTGCTGGACTCTGAACATGCGTGGAAATGATATTGATTTCTTCCCAATGGTATTGTCTTATGCAGTCATTACAATGGATGAAATGTTATTATATATTGATGAGAGAAAATTATCTGATGAAATGAAAGCTATTTATGCAAAAGATGGTGTTACAATTCATCCGTATAATGCAATATATGAAGATATGAAACATCTTTCTACAGAAAATACAGCACTTCTGGATGCGTCAAAGACCAATTATGCAATTTATAAGAACATTCCGGAAGAAATGAAAAAAGTAGACACACGCAATCCGGAGATTCTTTTTAAAGCAATTAAGAATCCGGTAGAGATTGAAAATATCCGTAAAGCACAGATCAAAGACAGCATTGCACATGTTCGTTTTATGAAATGGTTAAAAGAAAATGTAGGTAAGATGAAGATTACAGAGATGAGCGCATCTGACAAGCTGGATGAATTGCGTGTAGAGCAGGGAAATTTCATCCGTCCAAGTTTTGAACCAATCAGTGCATATGGAGAACATGCAGCACTTTGCCATTACACATCATCAAAAGAGACGGACGTAGAGCTGAAAGAAGGAAATGTATTCTTAACAGATACAGGAGCTGGATTCTACGAAGGATCTACAGATATTACAAGAACCTATGTATTAGGTGAGATCCCGAATATTATGAAAGAGCACTTTACACTGGTAGCAATCAGTAATCTCCAGCTTGCAAGCGCAAAAATGTTAAAAGGCTGCAATGGAATGAATCTGGATATTCTGGCAAGAAAGCCGTTCTGGGATAGAGCATTGAACTTTAATCATGGAACCGGACATGGTATGGGTTACCTGCTAAATATCCATGAAGGACCGACAAATTTCCGCTGGGCATATCGTAAAAATGATACTCACCAGTTTGAACCGGGAATTGTTATTACAGATGAGCCGGGAATTTATTTTGAAGGTTCCCACGGAGTCCGTCTGGAAAATGAACTTCTTGTAAAAGAATGGAAGAAGAATGAATATGGAGAATTCCTCTGCTTTGAGACAATCACATACGTACCAATGGATCTTGACGGAATCAAAGCGGACATGATGTCTGAAGAAGAGAAACGTCTTCTGAATGATTATCATGCACTGGTATATGAAAAAATTGCGCCACATCTTAACGAAGAGGAAAGAGAATGGCTGAAGAAATATACAAGAGCGATTTAAGAAAGTTTTTCATATTACAATTAGAATAAATCATTATACATCTTTCAACAAAGCGGGGTTCTTTACGTAAAGTAAAGGACCTCGTTTCTATATATTAGCAAGATATTCAAGAAATTATCTGACCTCTTTTTTATGACTATAACAATAATTATGCTATAATAAAAGTGACTTAGTTTGCGAAGATTAATTACTTTTTGCTATGACAATGGAGAATGTAAGAACCTGTGATCATAAAATATACAAAAGACCGACAATAAAGATAACGGATGGAAAGTTAGAGTATGGGATTTGGAAAAAAGCAAGTGGAAAAAAGAAAATGGATGAAAGTGATCTGCCTGATTATTTTTATCCTGATATCGGCGCTATTTCTGGAAGACCGGCTTCTCGATTATGTAAATAACCGGAATATAAGGAATACTTCGGAAGTTCTGCTGGATCAGGTGGCAGGGATCATTGAGAGAAATACAGATGACGAAAAAGAGATGATCCAGTCGTTGAAGGAAGATTATATGGTGCGGGCAAAGGCGGTAGCATATATTCTGGATGCAAATGAGAAGATAGAGCATGATGTGCCGGAACTACAGAAGATCGCGAAGCTGATGTCTGTCGATGAAGTGCATCTGTTTGATAAGAGCGGTAAGATTTACAGCGGAACGGTGCCGAAATACTACGGATATAATTTCAGCTCCGGCAAGCAGATCGCATATTTTAAACCAATATTGAAAAATAAAAAGCTTACGATGTGTCAGGATGTGACACCGAATACATCAGAAGGAAAGAAGATGATGTATGCGATCACATGGAATGATGCAGGAACCCGTATGATTCAGGTAGGTGTAGAGCCGGTGCGTCTTCTGGAAAAACTGAAACGAAATGAAATAAAATCCGTTGTCAGCAATATGCCGGTGTATGAAGGAATCGACATCTATGTAGCAGACAGAAAAAGCGGAAAGATCTATGGTGCAACGGATTCCGGGAAGATTGGCAATAAACTGAAACAGTTAAAAATCAGCAAGAGCAGAAGTGTTTCACGGAATATCGACGGCTATACAGTCGGAGTGGTATACGATATGACACATCTTAACGGAAGTAATGCAGTGGCAATGCTGAGTGTGATGTTGTATCTGCTTATTGCAACGATTATACTTCTGATTATGATCGCAAGAGTATTGAGAATAAACAGGGAAAAGGAAGAGCAGTATGCAGTGCTGGCAACGATGGCGGGGCTCAACCACAGTATGTATGTGATCAAACTTAGGGAAAATAAGATCATGCGTTATGGCGGAGCTGAAATCGGTGAAGAAAATATAGAAGAAAGTTATTATGAAGATGCAGATATGCGTCTGCGTGCGCTTCTGGAAAATAGAACCGTAGAAGAGTACCGGGAGGCAGCAGGAGAATTTGTAGATCTGCATACACTTCCTGAACGAATGGAAGGAGAGAAATATATATCCGGAGATTTTATAGGAACAACGCTTGGTTGGTTCCAAGCGTCGTTTATTGCGATTCAGCAGGATGAAGAACAACGTCCGGTGAGTGTAATATTTGCGGTGCGAAGTATTGAATATGAAAAACGGAAAGAAGAGCAGCTGCTCCGGTCATCCACTACAGACGAGCTGACAAGATGCTATAACCGGCGTGCCTATGAGCAGGATATAAAGAAACTGACAGCAGATAAGAAGTTCCTTTATCTGACCGCGGATGTAAATGGTCTGAAAGCGGTCAATGACCGGCTGGGACATGCCGCCGGAGATGAGTTGCTCTGCGGTGTCGCAGGCTGCATGAAACAGAGCTTTGAAGATTATGGAAAAGTCTACCGTATCGGCGGTGATGAATTTGTCACAATCCTGTTTACAGATGAGGAACAGTTTGGGATTATTAAGCAGAATTTTGATTTGCTTGTGGATAACTGGTCCGGTGACACAGTGCCACATATGAGTGTCTCCTGCGGAGCAGTCTGGAGTGATGAACGGCAGTGGGAGTCTGTCCGTGAAATTGCGAAGCTCGCAGACCAGCGGATGTATGAGAAGAAAGCGAAGCATTATGCGAGACGGAAGAGCGATTTCCAGAACTGGATGTATAAGAGATAAATAAAGATGGAGGAAAGATAGATGGCGGAAGTAGAAAACAGTAAAGATTTAATCAGTGTGTTATGGAGCGGAGCGGATATTCTCCGCTCAAAGATGGATGCAAACGAATATAAAAATTATCTGTTAGGAATTGTATTTTACAAATATTTGTCAGATGCATTTTTGATCAAAGTATATGATCTGCTTTATGATGAAAGACCAGAGACGATGAAAGCCGCATTAGATGCATATATAGAAGCATTAGAGGATGAGAGTGCGGAAGAGTTAAAAGAGGAACTGAAAGACGAATGTCATTACATTATTGAGCCGGACTTAACTTATACCAGCTTTGCAGATGCAGCGAAAAATAATGCATTCAACAGAGAACAGTTGCAGAAAGGATTCAACAATATCGAGCAGAGTGATCTAATATTTGCGGACCTTTTTACAGATATTGATCTGTATTCCAATCGTTTAGGAAACGGAGATCAGAAGCAAAGTGACACTATCGCAAATCTGATTAAAGAAATTGACAAAGCAGACTTGTTAAATTCCGATGCAGAGATTCTTGGAAATGCATATGAATATCTGATTGGACAGTTTGCGTCAGAGACAGGAAAGAAAGCCGGAGAGTTCTATACACCGCAGGCAGTATCAAAGATCTTGACGAAAATTGCGATCGCCGGTCAGGAAGACAGAAAAGGACTTTCCGTATATGATCCATGTATGGGATCAGGCTCATTATTGTTAAATGCAAAGAAATATGCGAAAGAGCCGGAATATATCAAATACTACGGACAGGAGTTGAATACTTCAACTTACAATCTCGCAAGAATGAATATGTTCTTACATGGTATCACACCGGAGAATCAGAACCTTCGGAATGGTGATACTCTGGATGGAGACTGGCCTACCGGAGAAGAGACAGATTTCCATATGGTACTTATGAATCCTCCGTATTCAGCAAAATGGAGTGCGGCAGTAGGTTTCTTACAGGATGAAAGATTCAGCGACTATGGCGTGTTAGCACCAAAGTCAAAAGCAGATTATGCATTCTTGCTTCATGGATTGTATCATTTGAAGAGTAATGGAACAATGGCGATTGTACTGCCTCATGGTGTGTTGTTCAGAGGGGCAGCAGAAGGGAAAATAAGAGAAAAATTACTTCGCTCAGGTAATATCTATGCAGTTATTGGCTTGCCTGCAAATCTCTTTTACAATACATCTATTCCGACTTGTATTATCGTATTGAAAAAGCACAGAGATGGCAGAGATGTCCTCTTTATAGATGCATCTAAGAAGTTTGAAAAAGGAAAGAAACAGAATGCCATGACAGATGATCATATCGATGAAGTGTTGGAGTTATATTCTAATAGAGAGACGGTAGAAAAAGAGGCATTTCTTGCAAGCTTTGAAGATATCGAAAAGAATGATTTTAACCTGAATATTCCGCGTTATGTAGATACTTTTGAAAAAGAAGAAGATGTAGATCTGAATGCACTTTTAACAGATATGAAGAAGACAGATGAAGAACTGGAACAGGTGCAGGGAGAGTTTTTATCACTTCTTAAGGATTTAACTTCGAATGATGAGACAATTATGTCATCACTGAACGACCTGATTGGAAAGATTGAGGGGTGATGGATATGGCAAAACCAAAGATTAGATTTAATGGGTATACAGAAGATTGGGAACAGCGTAAGTTGGGGGAATTGGTAGGTATTTATGATGGAGTTCACCAAACTCCTGACTATCAAGACTCTGGGATAATGTTTTTATCAGTAGAAAATATTGTAACACTTAAATCAGAAAAATATATAGCTGAAGAAGCTTTTGAAAGAGACTATAAAGTATATCCTGAAAAAGGTGATATTCTGATGACTAGGATTGGAGATGTTGGTACTACGAATGTGGTAGAAACAGCAGAAAAAGTGGCATTTTATGTGAGCTTAGCATTGCTCAAACCAAACGGAATTGATTCATATTTCTTAAGTAATGCAATGAAAACTAATGCTTTTCAGAAAGGCTTAAGAGAACGCACCTTAGTAACTGCGATACCACAGAAAATCAATAAGGATGAGATTGGTAAGATTGATATTTTCATTACCAATAATGATGAAGAACAAAAGAAAATCGGAGCCTATTTTTCCAACCTCGACCATCTCATCACTCTTCACCAACGTAAGTGTGAGCAGACAAAAACATTAAAAAAATATATGCTTCAAAAAATGTTTCCACAAGATGGTGAAAAAGTTCCACAGATAAGATTTGAAGGATTTACGGAAGATTGGGAACAGCGTGAGTTGTCTGAAATTGCATTGCAGACATATGGTGGTGGTACGCCAAAGACTGCAAATGAGGAATTTTGGAAAGGTAATATCCCATGGATTCAATCCTCAGATTTGATAGAAGAGCGACTATTTAATGTAAAACCGAGAAAGTATATTTCACAAGAAGCAATTAGTAAATCTTCAACTAAATTAGTACCACAAAATTCTATAGCAATAGTAACGAGAGTTGGTGTGGGAAAGCTTGCATTTATGCCATTTTCTTACGCTACAAGTCAGGATTTTTTGTCTTTAAGTGAGTTGAAAATAGAACCAAAATTTGCTGTATATGCGTTGTATAAAATGATGCGATTAGTGTCAAATGAAGTTCAGGGTACATCTATTAAAGGAATAACCAAGGATGAACTGTTAGCGAAGGAAATTTTGATTCCAGACTGTGAGGAGCAGAAGAAAATAGGAGCATATTTACACAACCTAGACCACCTCATCACTCTTCACCAGCGCAAGTGTGATGAACTAAAAGAAGTTAAGAAATTTATGTTACAAAACATGTTTGTTTAAGGAAAAGGGCGAGAAAATGGGAAAAATAACTTTATTTCATGGAACACCTGATAAAATTGTAGTTCCGACATATGGACTTGGTGAGAAAAGACATGATTATGGAATTGGATTTTACTTAACGGACAATATAGATCTTGCTAAGGAATGGGCTGTTTGCAGACCGAATGAGAAAAATGGCTGGGTTCATCAATATGAATTGGGCACAGAAGGTCTGAAAATATTAGATTTTCAAGAAAAAGATGTGTTGGCGTGGCTTGCAGAATTGATGAAACATAGAGATGCAGCAGATTCTAAGCGTTATCGTATGTTGGCAGCAAAGTTTATTGAAAAATATGGTGTGGATGCAAGTGATTATGATGTTATAAAAGGTTGGAGAGCAAACGCTTCTTACTTTTATATCGCAAAAGAGTTTGTAAGAGACAATATTGATCTTGAAATATTACCGGAGTTGCTTTCATTGGGCGGTCTTGGCATTCAATATTGTATTAAATCTGAGCGGGCATATTCTAAATTGCAGGAAGTAGAAGAAAAGTTACTGCCGGTTGATTACAAGGAATATAGCCAAAAGTATAACGAACGTGATATAACGGCAAGACGAAAGATGCGAGAATTAGTAGATTCTGATGCAAATAAAGTAACAAATGTATTTAGTACATTATTTTAGGAGAGATGACAATGAAGGCATATGCAGAAGAGTATTTGAATGATGTTGTAGAAAATCAGGGAAAGTTGTTTGATTATGTGGCGCAGAATTTTCCTGATAAAGATACAGAAGAATTTATCAACTTTTATATGAAAAGTAAGACAAGAAAAAGTATTGATGAATCGCAGGCATATGTAAATACGATGGATTATAAGGAATTATGGAATTATTTTCAAAAAACAGATCAGTATAAATTGGAAGCTGGAAAAGGTCTTGATGGTTTTATGCCGGATTGGATTGGCGAGTTTTATGCGTATTATCAATGGTATTACAATATGCCGAGTTCAGAAGTTATTCAGAAGATTCCAGTAGACTTTTTGGAAAAGGCGTATTCTGGGCTTCATGATCTGGAACTGGATCTGGCAGTAAAAAAAGTAGGTGAAGTGTAATGCAGATTATTTGCTTTCACAATCCAGAGGAAGAGAACGGATACTTAAGTAATTGGTATCCGTCTAATTTTATAGTTGATGGTGTTCATTTTTCGTCCATGGAACAGTTTATGATGTATCGGAAAGCAATTTGTTTTCAAGATGAATGCATTGCAGAGCAGATACTCGGCACGAAAGATGTAGCAGAGATCAAAGCGTTAGGACGTGCAGTAAAAGATTATGATGAAAACTATTGGAATGGAGTAAGACAGGTTATTGTATACGAAGGATTGCTTGCAAAGTTTTCACAGAATGACGAGCTGAAAGATAACCTTGTAAATACTGGGAATGTGATATTAGCAGAATGTGCAGTGAAAGATCGAATCTGGGGTATTGGATTGTCTATGAAAGATGAAAATAGATACGACAAGAGCAAGTGGAGAGGAGAAAATTTGCTTGGATATACACTGATGATGGTGCGAGAGCGATTGAATTTAGAATAATCGTATGTATTGTGATATAGGTGATAATAGTGTTACATACTGCGATAAAGCGTAAGTAGGCAAGTTTTTGCGAATTAAAATAGATGGGTGGGAACAGCGTAAGGTTGGAGAATTGCTTGAAGAACGTAACGAACAAGCTCCTATGAGTGAGGACTATCCTTTGATGGCATTTATTGCTAATCAGGGAGTGGCACCAAAAGGAGAGCGATATGACCGTAGTGCTTTAGTAAATGACGAAACAGGAAAAAAATATAAAAGAACAGAATTTGGAGATTTTATATATAGCTCAAATAATTTAGAGACTGGTTCAATAGGACTGAATAAATACGGAAATGCTTGTATTTCACCAGTTTATAGCATATTTAAGCCAACAGGAAAAGCTGAATTGGATTTCCTTGGACGAAGATTTCTTAGAAAAGATTTTATAAATGAAATGGTTAGATGGCGCCAGGGGGTTGTCTATGGACAATGGAAAATTCATGAAACAGATTTCATGAAGATTGAAGTAAGAATACCAAGTGTAGATGAGCAAAAGAAAATAGGTCAATATTTTGATTCTCTCGATAACCTCATCACTCTTCACCAACGCAAGTGTATGACGAGTAGATGAAGAACAAAAAACGTTTGGGAACAGCGTAAGTTGGGAGAAGTAATAGAAGGCGTTTCAAAAAAGAACGCCAATGGACTATATACACAAGATGATATTCTTGCATGTTCGCTTGGAACAGAACTTGATAGAAAAACTATTTTTTATGGTTTGAGGTCAACCGAAGATTCGGTAAAATCATATCGCATTGTTAACATTGGAAATGTAATTTATACAAAATCGCCGATAAAGGGATATCCCAATGGTATAGTGAGAACATGCAAAATTGTCGATGGAATCGTACCATCCTTGTATTGTGTATATAAAAAAAAGGAAAATATATCTATTCCAATTGATACAAGATTTATACAAAGCTACTTGGAAGATAAAGGAAGACTTGATCAATATTTGTGTCCATTAGTTAATGTTGGGGCAAGAAACAATGTAAATATTACAGATAAGGAGTTTCTTGAGGGAATTATTAAAATCCCAACAACTGTTGAGGAACAAGCCAAAATTGTTGATGTACTTGAAAAGATTAACCACCTCATCACTCTTCACCTTCGTAAGCAGGACAAACGTAAAAAAGGGTCAAAAAACACTTGAAATCAGTGTAAGTATAAAATAAATAATGTATATTAGATACATAGAATCACAAAGGAGACAAAAATTATGCCTGAATTAGAGTCAATGATAGAACAAAAGTTAATTGAACAACTGGTATATGGAGATTCGCAGTGGACATATCGACCGGATTTGAAGACGGAAGAGGATTTGTGGGCGAATTTCCGGTATATTCTGGAACAGAATAATAAGGAGCGTTTGGATGGAGAGCCTTTAACAGATACCGAGTTTGAACAGGTGAAGAACCAGTTGCAGTTTTCATCCTTCTATAAAGCGGGAGAATGGCTTGTTGGAGAGAACGGTAAGGTTCAGATACATGTGCAGAGAGATACGAAGAGATTACATCTCGTAGTGATGAATCACGAGCATATTGCAGGGGGAAGCAGTGTGTATGAGGTGATTAATCAATACAGTGCATTGAAGACAGAGGAAGACGGACGTAATCGCAGATTTGATGTAACGCTGATGATTAATGGACTTCCGATGATTCATATAGAATTAAAGAATAAGCAGCATTCTTATATGGATGGATTCTGGCAGATTAAGAAATATATCGGAGAAGGGAAGTTTACTGGAATTTTCTCTGCGGTACAGATGTTTGTAATCAGCAATGGCGTAAATACAAAGTATTTTTCTGCAGCAAGCGACACGGAATTAAATGAAAAATTCATCAGTGGATGGCTGGATCAGGATAATAATCCGGTATCTGATTATATTGAGTTCGCAAAGAGTGTACTGCGCATCCCGGAAGCGCATGAGATGATTGCGAGATATACGGTATTAGATGAAGATGCGAAACGATTAATATTATTGCGGCCGTATCAGATTCATGCGATTGAAGCAATACGAGAGGCTTCCAAGACAGGGAAGTCTGGTTATGTCTGGCATACAACGGGTTCAGGTAAGACGTTGACTTCGTATAAGGCAACCCGTAACCTGCTGATGGACATTCCGTCTTTGGATAAAACGATTTTCTTAATTGACCGAAAGGATCTGGATACACAGACAACAATGGCATTTCAGGCATATGCCAACAATGATCTGATCGACGTAAATGAGACAGACAATGTAAATGATTTGAAGAAAAAATTAAAATCAGAAGACCGGCAGGTAATCGTTACAACCATCCAAAAGCTGCAACGATTAATTACAAAGAGATTGCAGGAAGGAACGCCGGAATATAACAAGATTAAAAATCTGAGGATTGCATTTGTAGTAGATGAGTGTCACAGAGCAGTTACACCGGGAACGAAGAGAGAACTGGAGAGATTTTTTGGAAAATCATTATGGTATGGCTTCACTGGAACACCAAGATTTTCAGAAAATCCTTATCCGAAGATGGGTGATCTGCCGCGCACAACAGACGAATTATACGGAGAACGTTTACACAGATATACGATACAAAATGCAATCCATGATAATGCGGTTCTTGGCTTTCAGGTAGAGCATAATGGACCGAAGACGATGTCTGATGAAACAGATAGTAAATTGTATGATAATGAAGCACATATGTTAAAAGTTCTGGATGTGATTTTGAACAAGTCCTATCATAAATTGGGATTCCAGAATGGAAAAGGTAAGACGTATGAGGCATTGCTGACAACAAGTTCGATTCCTCTGGCGCAGAAGTATTATGAATTATTAACGAAAGTAAAAGAAGGAAATACTCCATTGCGGATTGATGAAAAGATCCGGCAGGTACTTCCTGATTTTCCGAAATTTGCAATTACATATTCTGTGACGGAAAATGAAGAAGGTTCACAGGTAAATCAGCAGAAGATGCAGAAATCGTTGGATGATTATAACAATATGTTTGGGACAAAATTTGATCTGGCACAGATCCAGTCTTACAATGGCAATCTGAATAAAAGGCTTGCGAGAAAAGATCCTAAATTTAAGAGACGACATGAACAATTGGATCTGGTAATTGTAGTTGATCGATTGCTGACAGGATTTGATGCCCCTTGTATGTCTACGATGTTTATTGACAGACAACCTATGGGACCGCATGATCTGATACAGGCATTTTCGCGAACAAATCGTATTTTCGATAAGAATAAAACATATGGACAGATTGTTACATTTCAGGCTCCGAAGCTTTTCAAAGAGAGTGTAGATAACGCAGTAAAATTGTATTCCGCAGGTGGTACAAATGATTCTATTCTGGCAGAATGGGACGAGGTGGAAAAGGCATTCCGTACAGCGTTGAAAGCGCTTCGTATTGCAGCAGGAGCGCCGACAGCTATACCGGGAATGTCATTGGCTGAAAAGAAAGTATTTGCAAAAATATTTCAGACATTTGACCGGTTATTTGCACAGCTTAAATCGTTTTCAAAATACAGTGACAAGCTGTTGGAAGAATATGATATTACAGAAGAAGAGTACGAAGATTATGTAGCGCATTATAAAAATGTAATAGAAGAGATAAAAAGAGAAAAAGAAGAAGGAAATGATGGCGGAGAAGATGAAGAGGAAACGTCAGACTTAGATTCAGAGTATGAGCTGATGGCATACAGTAATACGAAAATTGATTATGAGTACATTATCAATTTGATTCAGAATATTGTATCACCGGGAGAAGATGAAGAGGATATTTCACCAGAGGAAAGACAGAAGCAGATAGATGAAGTTAAGCAATATATAGCAGAATTACGAAATGGTAATCCGAAGATGGCAGATATTATGTCAAATCTGGTTTCAGAGATTGAAGTGGACGCAGACAGGTATAAAGGACATTCGATTTTGAACATAGTAGAAACAACAAAGCAGAAATACATTGAAAACAGGATTTCTGACTTTTGTGAGAAGTGGTATGCGGAACCTGATGATGTTATGTATGCAGCCATGCATTACAGAAACGATGAGATACCGAATGAAGGTGTTATAAAAGCTACAATTGATTATACATGTTATAAGGCAAATGCAGAAAAAGCGGTTCCGAAGTTCAAATACTATAAGATGTGTATGGATGAATTAAAAGAGGTCTTAGATACCGAAATTAAGCCTTTAATTAATCCATTGTAAAGCAAGGTGAAGGTGTAGTTTTATGTTTATATCAGCGTGAGTTATTTCGGGAAAGGAAAAGGCTTATGATAAATGATATGAACAGGACATTGCTTTTCAGTGAATATTTTCAGCAATGGATTGATATTTACAAGAAAGGCGCAATCCGGGAAGCGACTATGGCAAAATACCGTATGACACAGAGATGGGTAGAGAAGCTTATGCCGGAGTTAAAAGTTGCGGAGCTGAACAGAACAGCATATCAGCAATTATTGAATGCATACGCAAAAGAACACGAGCGCCAGACAACATTGGATTTTCACCATCAGTTAAAGGGAGCGATTTTAGATGCGGTTGACGATGGCCTGATTGAAAGAGATCCAACCAGAAAAGCAATCATTAAGGGGAAAACGCCGAGAGTCAAAAAGATTAAATATTTAAGTCAATTCGAGTTACATACTTTGATTTCTGATCTGGATCTCAAAGAAGAACCGAATTGGGACTGGTTTATTTTACTGGTCGCGAAAACAGGAATGCGTTTTTCAGAAGCACTTGCGATTACGCCGGGAGATTTTGATTTTGCAAGACAGACATTATCTATCAGTAAAACATGGGACTACAAGGGCGAAGGTGGTTTCCTGCCAACAAAGAATAAATCTTCGGTTAGAAAAATCCAGATTGACTGGCAGATTGTTGTAAAATTTTCAGAGTTGATTAAAGGACTGCCGGAAGATCAGCCAATCTTTGTAGGCGAATCGAAAATATATAATTCTACAGTGAATGATGCATTAACCAGACATTGCAGAGAATGCGGGATATCGGAGATTTCGATTCATGGCTTAAGACACACCCATGCCTCGCTATTGCTATTTGCAGGTGTTTCAATAGCGAGTGTTGCTCGAAGACTTGGACATGCCAGCATGACAACAACGCAGAAAACGTATTTACACATTATTCAGGAACTTGAAAACAAAGATGTAGATCTGGTAATGCGAACATTATCTGGATTGTAAAAATTAAAGTAGAAATACTTACGCTGATTTTATGGAACGTTCTTGAAAGAGGAAGAACCGGAGTATAACCAGAAGGAGCCGAAAGAGCATTATAGGGAAATGATACGAAAAGATATGATTGAGATAACAGGTCCATTTTATGCGGATGAAAGTGAAGAAGATAAGAAATTGTTTTATATATGTGCACTAATCGATTATATTGCGAGAAAAACAAAGAATAAAAGAAGTGTGATCGTGGATGTTTTAGGGCAGGAACGAATTGGAAGAGCCGGAGAGTTAGCTGATTTTTATGGCAACAGTAATTTGGAAGAAGTATGCAGAGTGTTAATGAAAGAATCCCAGATTGAGCCGGGCGATTTTGATAATGTCGGAGCGTGTCAATATGATATTCCGTCACACTGGGATATTGGAAGAGTGTATAAGAGATTGATTAAACAGGTAGTGAAAGTAAAAAATGTAGATGAAGTGGATGCAATTTTTGAGGTGTATCATTCATTTATCAGTGATAAAATAGATGATTATAACAGTATCGTTTATTGTGAAAATCCGGATTATATTTTTGAGGCTTTTATGACTGATAAGTTGCCGGATTAAATCATTTTCACAAAAGAATCAAGGGAGAGAACGCAATGCCAAAAGGAACGAATCAGAAATTCAAACTCTATCGTCTGGCGCAGATCATGCTGGAGCGGACAGACGAAGAGCATTATATTACAATGCCGGAGATCATGGAGGCACTGAAAGAATACGATATCACTGCGGAGCGTAAGAGCATTTACGCGGATCTCAGGGATCTGGAGACATTTGGGATCGATGTGGAGGGAGAACAGGTTGGAAACCGTTATCACTATCATGTGGTGAACCGCCCATTTGAGATGCCGGAGCTGAAGCTTCTGGTGGATGCGATTCAGTCTTCCAAATTCATTACCGCAAGAAAGACGAATGATCTGATTCGCAAACTGGAGACGTTTGTCAGCAGATATGATGCCATGAAATTGCAGAGGCAGGTATATGTCTCCGGACGGATCAAGACGATGAATGAGAGTATCTATTATACTGTAGACGAGATCCATAATGCGATTTCCGAAAATAAAAAGATCTGTTTTCAATATTTCCAGTGGAATGTGAAGAAGGAAATGGAACTGCGCCATGGTGGAGCATATTATCGTATCAGTCCGTGGGGTCTGTCCTGGGATGATGAGAACTATTATCTGGTTGGTTATGATTCAGATGCGCAGATGATCAAGCATTACCGGGTGGATAAGATGCTGAATCTTCGGATGATAGATGAGCGTCGGGAGGGCAGAGATCACTTTAAGAAGCTGGACATGGCAGATTATGCGAAGAAGAGTTTCGGGATGTACGGTGGAAAAGAGCAGGATGTGAAAATGCTGGTGGAAAATCATCTGGCGGGCGTTATGATTGACCGCTTTGGCAAGGATATTATGATGGTGCCGGTGGATAAGGAGCATTTCTCTGTGAAAGTACAGGTGCATGTCAGCAGGCAGTTCCTTGGCTGGGTGATCTCGCTTGGCGAGGGTATTAAGATCATCGGACCGGATGAAGTGGCAGGACAGATGAAGCAGGAGATTAAAAGGCTTGTGGAGCAGTATGGAGAGTAAGATGGCAGGAACGATCATTTGTTACGGGGATTCGAACACTTTCGGGTATGATTCCCGCGTGGGTACAGAAGGAAGATTTCCGAAAGAGATAAGATGGACGGGAATCCTGGATGACAGAACAGAATACAAAGTGAAAAATCATGGAATCTGCGGAAGATGTATTCCGGAGATGACAGGACAGATGGATTTTATTTGCAAACAGATCAAATCCTGGGCGAAAAAAGCTACACCGATATGGTTGTTTCTTATGCTCGGGACGAATGATATCCTGAATGCGGCAGAACCATCGGCAGAAAAGACCGCAGAGAAAATGAAGCATTTTCTGGAAAGATTACAGGAAACGCCGGAAGTAAGTGAGGGCAAGATAGAATTATGTCTGCTTGTCCCGCCGGTGATGAAGCGTGGCTCGTGGGTTTCTGATGACCGGATTGTGACAGAATCACAGAAGATTGGCGAATTGTACGGGGCATTAGCAGAGCAGCTTGGCATTAAATGCATAAATTGCGGTAAATGGGAGCTGCCGCTTCTATATGACGGTGTGCATTTGTCTGAGGAAGGACATGCGGAATTCGCGGAAAAGCTGATATCGGAGCCGGAGGCTTTTGAATTGGATATTATATAATAGATGTATGCAGTAAAGAAAATAATGAAATTAGTAGAAGGGACAGTTCATAATAAAAGGTTATCTATAAATACATTGCAGTAGGATGGAGGAGAGCAAATGAAAAAGAAACGATTAGAAGGTGTGCTCCTGGCGTTTGCGGTGGCGGTGTCCACGGTATTTGTGCCGGTGAATGTGGCAGCTGCTGACAGCGCGGAGAGTAAGAGTGTGACACTGCAGGATTCTGCAAAGGATCAGAACGGAAAACAGACAGAAAAACCGGGAAAATATGTGTTGAAAGATAAGAAAAACAAGGCTGTCGGTGTTCGTGCACGGGCAGCAGGTGTAGATTCCATGACATATGACTGGGATGACACCACGCAGACGTTGACAGTCAGCGGAACAGGAAAAGTTGTCGGAAATTATGACACCAGTTATCCGCTGAGTGCTTATAAAAATAAGGCTCGTAAAATTATTTTACAGGATGGAATTACAGAGATTGGTACACAGGCGTTTGCTAATTTCTCAAATTTGACAGAAGTTGATTTTCCGTCAACATTGAAGAAAATCGGGGAAGCGGCATTTTACAGATGTAGCGAACTGACAAGTGCAGAATTACCGGGGGCATTGACGACACTGTCGACAGCAGCATTTGCTGATTGCAGTGCATTTGCTGATTTAGTACTTCCGAAAAAACTGCAACAGATCGGAGATTATGCATTCCAGAATTGTGCATTGACGCAGATGACATTTCCGGCATCTGTAAACTATATATCATCACTTGCATTTTATGGATGCAGTGGATTACAGGAATTTCAGGTGGCAGCCGGAAATGCGAAATACAGTGCTTCAGAAGGTGTATTATTTGAGGCGAAGAAGACAACGTTAGTTTTATATCCGATGGGAAGACAGGCTGAATCCTATCAAATCCCGGGTTCCGTAAAAACGATCGGAGAAAATGCATTTAACAATGCGAATGTCTCGGAAATTCTAATTCCAAAGACGGTCAGTGCGATTAATGAAGGTGCTTTTGCCAGAGCAAAAATAAAAACGTTGAATCTGCCTGGTTCCATAACAAGTCTTGGATTATATCTGTGTGAAGACTGCACGGAACTTCAGGCGGTGACGATTGGAAAAGGAATTAAGAGTCTTTCCTATAGAATGTTTTATAAGTGCAGTTCTTTAACAGAAGTATCGCTTGGCAGTACATTAAATACACTGGATAGTCTGGCATTTGCATACTGTACATCTTTACGGCAGATTACAATTCCGGACAATGTGACTCAGATTTTAAATGGATGTTTCGGAGAATGTTCTGCATTGGAAAAGATAATATTTCCAAAGAAATTAAAAGAGATCGCATTTCAGGCATTTTTAAATTGTGGAAAACTGACATCAGTGACATTCCCATCAGCGCTGGAAAAGATTAACCGGGTAGCATTTTACGGAACCGGAATTAAAAAGGTAAAGATTCCGTCCTCTGTCACTTATATCGGACCGGAAGCATTTCCGGCAGGCACAGTGATGACCGGAATAAGTGGCCTGGCAAAGATGGATGATGGTTCTTATATGAAGATGGAAAAACTGCCGGTCAAGGTGAAATATGATTACAGCGCAGCATTTGATGTTGTAAAAAGAGTAAACAGTGAGAGAAGCAAGAGAGGACTTAAGACGCTTACGATGGATAAGCGGATGATTAAGGGCTCTATGCTTCGTGCAGCGGAACTTGCGATTGCATTTTCCCATACACGTCCGTCAGGAAGAGATTTCAATACGGTTTGTTATGACAGCAAACAGGGTTATATTATGATGGGCGAGAATATTGCTGCCGGACAGACAAGCAGCAAGAGCGCCATGACTTCATGGATGAATTCGCGGGGACATAAGAAAAATATTCTTACGTCTGCTTATACGGGAATCGGCGTGGGTGCAGTTGTCGTAAACGGCGTGCATTACTGGGTACAGAATTTTTCAACGACCACAGTGCAGAAAGCATCGGCTTCTTCTTATAAGAATAAGAGTGCAAATGTAAACGTAGAGGTAACGAAAGAGCAGGACGGAAATCTGTTTTATATCAATCCGCTATATTCTTTCAGCATGAAGAAAGGGACGTCCAGAAGCATTTCTTACAGTATAATTAACAGCTTTGTAAATGTGCCGCTTGTTGCAGGCGGAATGAAATATACGGTATATACACCGTCCGTATGTAAAGTGTCAGCGTCCGGAAAAGTAACCGGATTGAAAGCAGGTAAGACAAAGATTAAAGTAGCGCCGCAAGCCGCACCGTCTCTTGCAAAGACTTTTACAGTAACGGTCAAAGGATCTTCTCTTGCAAAAGTAAGCTGGGGAAAATGCAGACGTTCTTCCAAAACCGTTCTGCTGCAGTGGAAGAAAGTGAAAGGCGCAACTGCTTATGAAATTTATCGTTACAAGAATAAAAAATGGGTGAAAGTAACAACGACAGGTAAGACATCTTACAAGTATAAAAATGCGCCGAAGAATGGTTCTTACAAAGTGCGTGCATTAAAGAAATCAGGAAATAAGAAAATATACGGTCCGTTTTCAGCAGTGAAAAAGATCAGATAAGAATCAGATAAGAGAGACAAAAAAATAAAAGCGAGGTATAAAGTCTAAGCTATTCAAATAGATTTTATCCCCCGCTTTTCCTATGTTCAGCTAAAAGTATAATTCAGAGGATAAAAAAACACATTTGGGAGACATTATAAATTAGAAAAACGATTGAAAACGAGCATATTTTACCAAAATAAGGAACAAAGGAGAGAATGAAAAATGGTGGATGTAACAAATTTTGCACAGATGTTATTACCTTTTGTATTACTGGGGCAGGGAATATGGTTTCTGATAAACGGAATAGCGGAAGAGAAAAAGTGTACCAAGAATAAAGAAAAGGAAGTGGAAAAGAAGAAAGAAAAAGTTAGCGTATAATAAAAGTGTTTCCGCGAGAATAAAGAGTCCCGGATTTAATTCTGGGCTCTTTAATATTAGGTGATAAAAATGCAATAAGGCAGAAAATGTCAATTTTTAGTGAAAGAAAGTGAAAGGAATAGAACAGAAAAGTCTTTTAATTAGTAATAATGCTTTCTGAGCTATTAATCATCATATTAAGGAAAAAATGAAAAAAATAATAAAAAAATGACCCTTTTTGACGGGAACCAATGTCTTAATAAGTATACAGAGACATTTTATGTAGACTTATAGATAAAGAAGTAAGGAGGAACATGTATGAAGAAGACAAGACGCTGGTTGGCGATGCTTCTCGCTGTAGTTTTAGTCAGTTCGAATGTAATCTATCAGCTTGGCACCAATATGAGTGCAAGTGAATCGGACAGTACAACGGAAGCACAGCAACAGGACAATTCTGCTGAGGAGAAAGCACAGCAGGAGGCGGCTTCGAATGCACACAAAAAAGACTCAGGAGAAGCCAAAGTTCAGGAGGTGAATACGGAGGAAGATAAGAATACTTCGGACACTTCCAAGAAGACTCAGGTTACAGAAAAGACTGAGAAAAAACAGGAGCAGACAGCAAAGAAAGCTGACACAGCAAAGAAAGCTGACACTGCAAAGAAAGCAGATACAAGCTCCGGCGATACAAAGAAAGATTCCGAGGAGAAAGCCTATAAAGCTACAATCCAGAAATCCAAACTGGATGGCGGTGATATTAAAGCATGGGGCTCTGACGGAAAGAAAGAGACTGTTGCTTACGCAGACAGCAAATATATGAAAGAAGTAAAAGAAGGTGACTCTTTTAATTTTGAGATCACTGTAAAGAATTCTTTCAAGCTGGACAAAGTAACAGACCAGAATAATAATACGATCCAGCCGAAGAAGGTGGATGGAAATGTTTATACATACAAAATTGCTGATGTAAAATCAGATAAGACATTTCATGTATTAATATAAGGAAGAAACTAATTCAGACAAATCCAAAACGGATGTGAACAAGTCTGGTGACAACAAGAAGGATGATGCTGATGCATCTGACGATGGGGAGTCAGACTCGAAGGCTGCGAAGAGTAAAGCAGTAACGCAGGCAGCGAGTGGAGCAAAGGCAGCAGTACAGGCTGCGACAGAAACAACTCCTGAAGATACAGATACAGAAAAATGGATCACAGTTGGTAATTCTGTAAAACTTACAAGCAATTATGGAACCAGATATACACATACATGGACAATCGCAGATGAAAGTATCGTATCAAAGAGCGGAAGTGGTAACAGTATTACTGTAACAGGAAAGAAAGTCGGAGAGACAACAGTTACAGATACTGTTACAGGATATTATTGGAGTGATAAAGTTACTTATAAAGTTCATGTTCTCGCAGCAGTTGCCCCAACAGCGATCGCAATAACCGGTGCAGATAAAGTCACACAGTTTAAGACTACACAGCTTACTGCTAGTCTCACACCAGCAGATGCATCCGGAAATGTAACTTGGACTTCATCAAATGAACAGATCTTATCTGTTAATGATAATGGATTAGTTACAGCGAAACGTCAGGGATCTGCAACTGTTACTGCAAGTGTGCAGGGAACAGCATTATCTGCAACAAAGACCATTGAAGTTGTGAAGAACGAAAGCCCTACAAATACAAATAAAAGAGAAGCTTTGGTTTATTATTTGAAAGACCCTACCAAAGATGCAAATTCAAATGAATCAAGCGAATGGGGACCAAGCTCTATCGGAACAGCTGTTGTCAATGTAGAGGGTGCTACATGGACAGGTAATAAAAACTGTTTTGATAATGTTGACCAGCGTGTAGTATCATGGCCTACAACCTTAAATGGGAATGTAATTCCAAGAAGTAATAATGCATGGGAACTTATATTTGATGCATATAAGGCTAAAATCGAGAGAGAACTGGGAGTGTCTATTACAGCAGATGACGTAGAAGAAATCTCACTTGTTCCGGCAAAGATTTCAAAAAATAACGGAACAACCCCAGATATGCATTTGGATTGTAATGTCAACATTAAATGTAAAAAAGTAGCATTGATTAAATATTATCTTTTTGATGCGAACGGAACTAACTGGGAAATGTTAGGTTCTAAGAACTACTTGGTTAAAGATGGATCTACAACAAAACCATCGGATGTCACAAGTAAAGATTTCCCGACAACCAAGGAAGTTAACGGTGTAACTTACACATTCTCTGGATGGTATACAGATCAGAGTTTAACAACTCCTGCACCAAGCTTCCCGGCTGAAGTTACAGGTGCTGCTAACTACTATGCGAAGTATGTTGCCGGATATCAGGTTATGTACAATCTGGCCGGTGGTAAATTTAGAGATGGCTCAACTACCGCAACAGAAAAACATAATGTAGATACAGATGTAGTTGTAAAAGAGCAGCCTACACGTGCAGGTTACAAATTCAAAGGCTGGAAAGTTGAAGGACTGAGCGGTACTACTACTATTAATAGTGGTGAGACCTTTACAATGCCGAATGGAAATGTAACACTCACAGCACAGTGGGAAGAACAGAAGATTGAAAACTTCATCACATTGAAGCCAAAAGATGTGGAAAAAGTTTATGACGGAGAAGCGCATACAGCTGGAACAGCAACAGTAACTGGTAAAGTTGAGGATGCTGATACTACTAGCGTAAAGATTGAGTATAGTATTGATGGAAAGACATGGACAACAAATCCGTCAGAGATCACAGCAACAAACGTTAGCGATAGTAAAACAGTACAGGTTCGTGCAACAAGTGAGAAGTATACTGGTAAGTTAGAAAAAACAGAAAAGCTGACGATCACAAAAAGACCGATCACCATTACAGGAGACGGATGGGAAAGTGCTCAGCCGTATACAGGAAACGAGTATCAGAAGACTGGTTACACAGTAGAAGAGGCGAATGCGGAAAATACCCGCGGCCTGGTAGCAGGACAGACAGTAAGCACAAGCTATGAGATCAAGGGAACAAATGCAGGAACCTACACAGGAGCATTTGGAGAAGCTTTTGAGGTTAAGAAGGGTGAAAAAGATGTAACAGCAAACTATACAGTTACAAAGACACCTGGATCATTGACGATCAC